>Ga0070740_10004424_pt1 | contig 13823 bp, 12 predicted proteins | sample Coa_R2_FD_67286 | JGI IMG/M metagenome (GOLD analysis project Ga0070740, IMG submission 67286) | Surface soil microbial communities from Centralia Pennsylvania, which are recovering from an underground coalmine fire - Coalmine... | ecosystem: Environmental > Terrestrial > Soil > Unclassified ... | reverse complement strand
GCGCTGCTGAGCACCAGTCAGGGCACCGTGCGCACGGTGTTGATGAGTTGGGGGCCGGGTAAATTCGACGCCGAATTGTTTGTGGACGGCAAGGCGTTCAATCCGCAGCAGATGACCGACGGCGTGGTGACCGCGACCAACGTCCCGGGAGCGACCTTAATTCCCAACGCTTTCGGGCTGGCCGGGTTCAATCAGCATACCTGGACCGGAGCCTGGGGAACGGTCAGCTACTGGAACGCGCTGGTGGCCAATCTGGAGATGCACGGCAAGGGCCGCTTCTTCGATCCGCGGCTGAACAATGCCGCGCAATTTCCGATCGCCGCCGCACATGGATTTGGCGATCTTCCGCATATCAGTCCCGACGACGATTTGATCACCGCCAAATTGCCGGCGCTGCATTTCTACCAGATGGCACTGCCGGCGCCCAAACCCCGGCCGGGAGTGGATTTCGATGCCGCCGCCGCCGCGCGCGGGGATGAATTGTTCAGCGGCAAGGCCAAATGCAACAACTGCCACGTCGAGCCGCTGTGGACCGAGCCGGGCTGGAACCTGCATCCGGCCGCCGATGTCGGCATCGACAGCTTCGAGGCCGATCGCGCGCCCGGCCACGCCTACAAGACAATGAATCTGGCGGGCATCTTCGTGCGCGAAAACGGCTTGTTCATGCGGTCGGAAAACAAGGGCCGCTATTATCATGACGGCCGCTTCGCCACGCTGGGCGACGTCGTCAATCACTACAACAAGCTGATGAGCCTTGGCCTTTCGGACCAGGAAAAAAGCGATTTGGTCGAATACCTGAAATCGCTGCCGTCGGAAAATTGACTGGGGATGGCTTCGGGCCTGCGACCGCAGGTCCTGCGGGCCGCCCGCGCCTTGGCTGGGTTCAGCGGGCGGCCCGCTTTATGGGTCTCTACACCATCAACAGGCCGCCGTTGATACCCGCCAGGAAGGACGAGGCTGCCCGGCTTCAGCTTTCCAGAGCCCGCTGAAACTCCCGGAAACTTGAGCATCGCCGCTCGAGCATCTTCAGGTCGAGGGACTGGGCGAGCCGGCGTGCCACTTCGGGGGTGTAGCGGGTAGTGCGCGAAAGCAGTTTTTGCAATTCGGCCTTGGGGTGCCTTATCTTCTCCGGATTTTTAAAGTCGCGGCTTTTTCCCAGCAGGTTACGCAGCGCTGCCGGGTCAGCGATCAGCCACGCTTCGAGTTCTTCAACGACTATTATAGGTATGACCTGGAAACTGTAGTCTTTTGAGATTCGTCTTTTGAACTCGCGCTCCAGTTCGTCCGGCTTGCGCCGATCGGCATCGAAGATAACCAGAACCTTGTCGATGGATCGCTGCGTTTGAGCCAGATACTCCAACAAGCCGGGGACTTTGCTGATGACCGGTCCTCTCACATTGCCGGATTATGATTGTGGCCCCGCTTCGGCATCTGCGCACAAAAATGGGATAGACGGCCTGATCATAGATGCCCTCGACAATCAGGCAGACCTTCACGACTGGGAAGAGCCCAACGCTCCCGAGTACCAGAGATCGCCGAGCCCCAGATCCTTTCTGTTCAACAACTCCCTCAACTTGCGCTTGGTTGAAGGCCGAGAGAATTTTGTGGCTCCGTCTTTGCGCTCAGTGACGACGAGATCATCAATCGTCAATTTATCGACCAACAGCGGGGAGTGTGTAGTTGCTATCAATTGGGGGGCATCAGCTTCCAATTGCCGCTGATCCAACAGTTCCACCAGGACTTCGATCAGAGCCGGATGAAGATGATTTTCAAGCTCTTCAATGCAAAGCAACGATGGTGTCAGCTCCTTGCCGCAACGCTTGAGCCATGAATGCCTGATCGCAAGGTTAGTCTATGCGATTATCCCCTCCTGGCGAAGCCTGGACGGCGTCCGCTCTACACCATCAACAGGCCGCCGTTGGGATGGAACAGGGAGCCGGTGTAGTACGACGATTCGGCCGAGGCCAAAAACAATGCGGTGTTGGCGATGTCGGCCGGTTCGCCGACGCGTCCCAGCGGCACACGGCTGGTCCATTCCTCCAAGCCGCCCGGTTCGGTGCGCAGGAATCCTTCCAGCATCGGCGTCCGGATCAGTCCCGGCGCCAGCGCGTTGACGCGAATTTTGTAGGGCGCCAGCTCGACCGCCAGCACCTTGGTCAGCATCCACACTCCCGCCTTGCTGACTGAGTAGTCGCCGCCGCCGGCCAGCGGAGTTATCGCCGCGCCCGAGGACACGTTGATGATCGAGCCGCCCCTGCCCGCCTTGACCATCGCGCGCGCCGCCTGGCGATCGGTCAGCAGCACGCCGTCGAGATTCACCGCGAGCACCTTGTGCCAGTCGGCCAACGGCTTGTCGATCAGCTTGAGGCGGCGGTCCTCGGCCTCGCCCGCCAGTTCATGGGAAATCCCGGCGGCGGCGAACACGATGTCGATGCCGCCCAGTTCGCGCACCGCCGCCTGGGTCATCTTTTCCACCGAGGCTTCGTCGGCAACATCCACCTGGAAGGCGACCGCCTTGCGCCCGGTGCGGCTGACCAGGTGCGCGACTTCCTCCGCGGGTTCCAGAAAGCGGTCGGCGATCAGAACGTTGGCGCCTTCTTCGGCAAAGCGCAGCGCGGTGGCGCGGCCCATGCCGCCGGCGCCGCCCGTGATCAGCGCGTTTTGGTTCTCCAGGCGAAGGCTCATGGAGCATCCTCCTTTTGGGCGGCAACGATTGATTACGACGGCGCACCCAGCCTCAGCACCTGTCCCGGCATCGCCCCGGTGTGCTTGCCGTGCTCGAACAGCACCGCGCCGTTGACGATGGTGTATTCGACGCCCTGCGCTGGAACCACCAGGCGGCGTCCGCCTCCGGGCAAATCCTCCAGCCATTGCGATCGCCCCGTGGAGCCGATCCTCCTGTAGTCGAAAATAGTGATGTCGGCGGGGAGTCCGGCGGCCAGGCGGCCGCGCTGCGGGAAACCGAACAGGGCAGCCGGTTCCGAGGTGATGCGGCGCACGGCCTCCTCCAGCGTCAATACGCCCTTGTCACGCGCCCACGTCCCGATCAGGTAGGTGGTGTAGCCGGCGTCACAAAGCAAATCGACATGGGCGCCGCCGTCGGCCAGTCCGATCAGGGTGCGGCGATCGTTGAGCAGCGGCGCGAGGATGTCCTCATCCATCATGCTGATCGAGAACCAGGTCGCCAGATCGTCTTCCAACGCGACGTCGAGGAACGCGTCGAAGGGATCGCAGCCGCGCTCGCGGCTGATTTCCGCGATGGTCTTTTTCTCCAGGCGCTTGAGTGCGGGATGGGCCGCCAAATCCACGTCGACGCGGTTCCAGTCGCTGGTGAAGATCTGCGGGCGGCGCATCTCCTCGCGAAAGGCGCTGCGAAACGCAGGATCGCGATAGATGCGCTTTTGTTGCTCGGCGGGCTGGTTGAACAGCGGCTTCCATGAATTCAGGCTCGCCATCAGGAACGGATTGCGCAAATTGAGCTGGAGGCGCGAGGTGTGCGCCGTCACCTGCGGAATGCCGCCGCGCGCGATCAGCGGCTCGATCCGGTCCAGCGTCTCCAGGCAGGATTCCACCCGCCCATGAATCGGCACCAGCGACAGCCAGGTCACCGGGCGTCCGCTCTGGGCCAGCAGAATGTCCAAAAGCTGCGCCTCTTCTTCGGTCAGCAGATCGACTTCCTGGCTGAGCGAAATTTCGATGATGCCGCGGCCCAACTCCCTGAGCGCGTTGGCATATGCTTTCAGTTCATCCAGACTGGCCTGACGGCAGGCCAGCGGACGTCCCCGGTAGCCGATGTGCTGGCGCAGGCGGGTATGGGAGAAGCCGACCGCGCCGGCGGCGACCGCCTCTTTGATCATCGCCTTGATCTGTGCGATTTCTTGCGGGCGCGCCGCCCGTTCCATCGATTCCTCGCCCATCACGTAATGGCGAAAGGGCGTCAGCGGCGCCAGAAAGGCGAGGTTCAGCGCACTGCCGCGCCGCTGCGCCGCGTCGATGTAATCGGGAAAGCTCTGCCAGTCCCAGGTGGTGCCCTGGGAGAGCACGTCGAAGGGAATGCCCTCGACGTTGACCAGATCCCAGGTCGCGATCTCGCGCGCCTCGGGACGGCAGGGTGCGATCCCCACTCCGCAGTTGCCCATCACGACGCTGGTCACGCCGTGCCATGAAGAGCAGGTGACCAGCGGGTCCCAGCAGATTTGCGCGTCGTAATGGGTATGGGGATCGAAGAAGCCCGGCGCGACAATCAGATCGGACGCGTCGATCACTTGCCGCGCGGAGTCCTTGATTTTACCGATTTCGGCGACGCGCCCGCCCGACACGCCGACGTCCGCCGTAAAGCGCGGGCGTCCGCTCCCGTCCACCACCGTTCCATTTTTGATCAGCAGGTCCAATGCCATAGTTGGCGTCTCCCGTTGCGTGATGGCGCGGCCTGTGCGCGCCCGCTTATGCCTTCTTAGCTCAGTTCAGGCGGCAAGCGCCAATCAGCGCGACGCGACCTCTCGCGTTTTTACAGGCGGCTCCGGTACGGCCGAAAAACCGGGCTCAAGCCAAAAGAAAATTGCCCCACTATTGCGCACCGGATAGGCTTTAAACCCTGTGTTGACCAGCCACGCCGGCCACCAATCCCGAAAAATTGCCGGTTCGGGGCAGAAAGGCGCATCATGAGCAGACCACCGATTGCCGCATTGATCATCTTCGACGGATGGGGCCTGCGCGATGCGTCCGAAGCCAACGCGATCCGCATGGCGCGCACACCGGTGATGGACCGCCTCAACGCCACCTGCGCCCACACCGCGATCGACGCGTCGGGCGAAGCCGTGGGACTGCTCCCGGGCGTGATGGGCAACTCCGAAGTCGGCCACCTGACGATCGGCGCCGGACGCGTCATCTACCAGGACGTGATGCGGATTAGCAAGGCGATCGAGACGGGCGCGTTCTTCTCCAATCCCGTGCTGCTCGACGCGATGCGGCGGGCCGGGCGCGATCGCACGCTGCACGTATGGGGACTGCTGTCCGACGGCAGCGTCCACAGCCATATCGACCATCTGCTGGCGCTGCTCGAGATGGCGGTCACGCAGGATGTGCGGCACATCGCGGTTCATGCCGTGCTTGACGGGCGCGACAAGCCGCCGCGCTCCGCCCTGCCCTTTGTCGATCGGCTCGAGGCCCATCTGAAAAAGCTCGGACGCGGCGCGACCGCCACCGTGACCGGACGCTACTATGCGATGGATCGCGACAAGCGATGGGACCGCACCGAGCGCGCCTACAACGCCTTCGTCGACGCCGAGGGTCTGCACGCGCCCACCGCGCGCGCCGCGGTTGAACAGGCCTACGCCGCCGATAAGGGCGACGAGTTCGTCGAGCCCACGGTCATCGGCCAGGGCCGCCGGATGGAAGACGGCGACCAGGTGATCTGCTTCAACTTCCGCGCCGACCGCGCCCGCCAGTTGACCGCCGCTTTGGCTTTGAAGGAATTCAGCGGGTTTGCCCGCCGGCGCCATCCGCAACTGGGCTACGTCTGCATGACCGAGTACGATCGCTCCTTCAACCTGCCGCTGGCCTTCGGTCCCGAGGATATCCGCAACACCTTGGCCGAAGTGCTGGACCGTGCCGGCATCCGCAACCTGCGTCTGGCGGAAACGGAAAAGTACGCACACGTGACCTACTTCCTCAACGGCGGCGTCGAGCAGCCATTCAAGCTGGAAGAACGTATCCTGATCCCTTCACCCAAGGTGGCGACCTACGACCTCAAGCCGGAGATGAGCGCGGCGGCGGTGGCCGAGCGCGCCGAGCAGGAAATCCTCAGCGGCCGCTTCGGCGTGATCGTCATCAACTTCGCCAATCCCGACATGGTTGGACATACCGGCGTGCTGCCGGCGACGGTCGCCGCGATCGAAGTATCGGATGCGGCCTTGGGGCGCGTGCTGGGCGCGGTCGAGCGGATGGGAGGCGTCGCCCTGATCACCGCCGACCACGGCAATGCGGAGTTCATGGCCGACCCCGCCACCGGCCAGCCTCATACCGCTCACACCACCAACCTGGTGCCGCTCATCCTGGTCGATCCCAACTATCACGGCGGACTGGCCGAAGGCGGAACTCTGGCTGACGTGGCGCCGACCTTTTTGGCGATGCTCGGCATTGCCAAACCGCCGGAGATGACCGGGCGCGACCTGCGCGTCCCGCGCTAACGTTGAAGCCTGAACCAAAGCGCGTCAGTCTGTCTAGCGATGATCACCAGGAGGAGGATTTCAGGTGGCTGACCCGCAATCGGTCATCGTTGCGCAACCCGGTCCGGCGGCTCTGTTCATGGTGCTGAAGGTGCAGAATCCGGGGCCCAACGCGCTGGCCGCGGCGCGCATCGCCGCCCGCTTCCCGGCCTTGACGGTGGAAGTGGCGGAAATCGGACGGCGCAAGGCGGACAGCCGGGAACCGGCCGATGAGGTCAAGCCCGCCTCCGCCCATATCGCGCGGGTGGTGATCGAACAAAACGGCGAGGAGCGGCAAATCGTCCGCCACAGCTTTCCCTGCGAGACCTCTTCGGAGCCGGGGTTGTTTTCTATCGCCTACTGCAAGACGCTGGACATCCCCGAGCGCATGCCGGGCCGGATGTTCGGCGCGCAAGACGGCGGGTGCGATCGGGGGCTGGAATTGACCCGCGCCGTTTCGGGCGCGAGCTTTTTTGCACCCTCGCTGGATACGCTCAGGGGGCTTGCCTGACGCGCCGGCTCATGACGAAGGACGCCGTCAGGCGACGCGGCGCATCGCGCCGGCGGGAACCACTTCGGCGACGATCGCTTCGATGTCAGCCCGATGCGCAGGCGAGAACCAGAGTTTGAGATGATGGCGAATCGGATCGGCGGTGCGCATCGTGGCGAGGTTGTCGTAGGATTCGATCACCGCCTTGAGCATCGCGATATGCTCGGGCGCGACCTCCACCACGATGCTGACAATTGCGGCCGAATCCGGTTCCATGAAAGATTGGCGGCGTGCGCCGCCGGGTTAATTGTAATCCGATGACGTGGCCGCGGCTAAGCTTCGTGATCGGCAAGGGCGGCGCCGGCAAAAGCACGGTCTCGGCCGCGCTCGCGGCGCATCTGGCGGGCAAGCGTCCCACTATCCACGTCGAACTCGACCAGCGCGGATCCGCGGCGCGGATTCTCGGCGTCAGGGCGCCCGAGCGCGCGCCGGTCAAGGCCGGCGAGCGGCTGGAGCTGGTGTCGCTGAGCCCGCGCCGGGAGTTGGAGCGTTTCATCCGGCGCATCGTTCCGCTGCGCGTGATCTCCGATCGGATGCTGGAGAGCCGGACTTTCTCCTATGTCACCGCCGCCTTGCCCGGTCTGGAGGCTTTCCTGCTGCTGTCGCGGCTCTCCGTGATGGCGGGGGAGGCGGCGCGCGACGACACATACGTGGTGGTTGACGGGTTGTCTACCGGCGCCAGCCTCGAGTTGCTGGCGGTGGCGGGCGGAGTGAAAAATCTGGCCGCAGCCGGTACTCTGAACCGTCTGGCCGCCGATCTGGAAGGCTTCATTGCCGACGCCAACCGCTGCGGGGTCGCGATCGTGGTCACACCGCACGAACTGGCGCTCAAGGAAACCATCGAAGCGGCGGCCCGTTTGCGCGAGCAGCTCAACGTCAGCCGTGTCTTCGCCATCCTCAACGCCGTGCCCGCTCCATTGTTCACCGGGCCGGAGGCGGAGCAGGCGATGGAAGCCAGCGTCGAGCACGCCGCGCTGGTACGGCGCCGGCTGGAACTGGAGGCCGCCTCGCAGCGGGTGCGCAAGGAGCTGAAGGCTTGCGGAATACCGGTCATGGAACTGCCGATGCTGTTCAGCGAGAACGTGGGCAATCGCGAGATCGCGCGGCTGATCCGTTCGCTGCGCGACAAGGTCGCGGCGTGAAAGCGTCATTGATCCATGGCGGTCACCGGCTGCTGCTGTGCCTGGGTCCGGGCGGCGTGGGCAAAACCACCACCGCGTCGGCGCTGGGCCTGCGCGCGGCGCTGGAAGGCCGTGCGGTCGACGTGATGACGATCGATCCGGCGCCGCGGCTGCTGGACGCCCTGCACGTCGACTGCGCGATTTCAGATCCCCAGGAAGTCGTGCTTGACGATTTGCGGGTCGCCGCCACGGGCCGCATGCGGGCGCTCAAGCTGGATCCCAAACATACTTTCGACCGCGTGATAAACCGCTACGCGCCCACCGCGGCGGTGGCCGGCGCGATTTTGGAAAACCGGCTCTACCGCGAAATCTCCGGCGCTCTGGCCGGCGTCGGCGATTACATGGCGATGGAGAAGCTGCTGGAGCTTTACGACGACGCGGAAACCAGCCTGATCGTGCTGGACACGCCGCCGGCGCGCGAAGCGCTGGATTTTCTCGGCGCGCCCGAGCGCCTGCTTGACCTGCTCAACTCGCGCGCCACCACGCTTCTGGGCGGCGGGCTCAAGCTGTCGGACCTGGCGGCGCGCGCCGTGCTCAGCGCGTTTGACCGCGTGACCGGGCTGCATCTGCTGGGCGACGTCCATGCATTCGTCCGCAGCTTCGAAGGCATGTACCAGGGCTTCGCCGAGCGCGCCGCGCGCGCCCGCTCGATCCTGTATGGACCCGAATGCCTGGTGCTGGTGATCACCACGCCCGAGGAATTGCGCGTCGAGGAGACCGCCGGTTTCATCCGTTCGCTGCAGCAGGCCGGCATCGCGATCGACGGCCTGGTGGTGAACCGGGTGGCGCCGCCGATGCCGCCCAAATCGAGCCTGCACAAAATAAAGCCGCCCGCGCTCAGGAAGAAGCTGGAGCGCAACTGGCGCGACTTCGCGGCGCTGAAGCAACGCGAGAGCGCCGCACTGCGATCGCTCAAGGAGATGATCCCCGCAGAGGCGGCGATGCTGGTTGCTCCAGACCTCGGCCGCGAACCCCGCTCGCTGGCCGACCTCGCCGAAATCGCCGGCATGATCGACACTCCGGACCTCAGGCGGCGATAAGGTCCGCGCTGCGCTGCGCCGCGCAAAGATTGGAGGCTATGCCATTTTGGCCTTGTCGATGCGCGGGAACAGGGGGGTAGCCGGCTTCAGCTTGTGGCCGGGTTTCAGTCCCTGCCCATAAGGCGCCGCCGCCACCCGCTCGTCCACTTGCAGCAGGTCGGTCATGCGGCGCGACGTCACCGGCATGAACGGCTCGAGCGCGTACGCCACCACACGCAAAGCCTCAGCCAGATTGCTCATGATCTGCGCCACGCGCGGCAGCTTCGATTGATCTTTGGCCAGGGTGAAGGGCGCGGTCTGCACGATGTACTTGTTGGCGGCGTCCAGCGCCTGCCAGATCAGCTCCAGGGCACGATTGAACGCCAGCGTTTCCACCTGCGCATCGACCCGCCCAACCAAGCGGTCGAACGCCCCAGCCAATGTCGCGTCCTCCGCCTCGCCCGCCAGCGCCGGCGGGCAGGTCAGTTCGCCGCCGAAGTAGCGCGCCGCCATCGACAGCACGCGGCTGGTGAAGTTGCCGAGATCGTTGGCGAGATCGGCGTTGTAGCGCTCGATCAGGCGCGGTTCGGAGAAGTCGCCGTCCAGTCCGAAAACCACTTCGCGCAACAGGAAATAGCGCAGCACGTCGGGCCCGAACGCCGCCTCGTAGCTGACCGGGTCGGCCACATTGCCCGAACTCTTGGACATCCGCTGCCCGCCGAAGTTCACCCATCCGTGGACGTTCAGATGGCGGAACAGCGGCAGGCCCGCCGACAGCAGCATCGGCGGCCAGTACACCGCATGAGTCTTCAGGATGTCCTTGCCGATGAAGTGTTGGGTGGTGGGAAACACCTCGGTAACGAAGCTCGGATCGCGCGTGGCCGGCTCGCTCACGTAGGCCCAGAACGCGTCGTACCAGACGTAGGTCACGTAGCTGGAGTCGAAGGGCAGCTCGATACCCCATTCCAGGCGCGATTTGGGGCGCGAGATGCACAGGTCGGCCAGCGGCTCCGCCAGCATGTTGAGCGCCTCGTTGCGGTAGCGCTCGGGCTGGATGAAGTCGGGATGGCGCCGCATATGATCGAGCACCTGCGCGCGGTACTTCTCCAGGCTCAGGAAATAGTTGCCCTCGCTGATGCGCTCCACCGGGACGTTGTGCGCGGGGCAGATGTCGCCGGGCAGCAGCTCCCTTTCCGTGTAAAAACGCTCGCAGCCGACACAGTACAGCCCCTCGTAATCCTTGAAATAGATGTCGCCGCGGGCATGGCTGCGCGAAAGCATCTGCTGGACGAACTTTTCGTGCTCGGGATCGGTGGTCCGCACAAAGTAATCGTAGGACACGTTCAGTCCGTCCCAGGCGCGCCGGAACACCGCGCTGGTGCGATCGGTGAACTCCTTGGGCGGCACACCCTCGGCTTGCGCGGCGCGCCGGATCTTGTCGCCGTGCTCGTCGGTGCCGGACAGGAAACTGACGTTGGACCTGCCCAGGCGCCGCCGCCGCGAGCGCGCGAACGCGTCGGCGGCCAGCGCCTCATAGGCGCTGCCGACATGGGGCGGCGCGTTGCAGTAAAAGATCGCCGTGGTGATGTGAAGCCGCTGTGTCATTTTCAATCGGGCCGGATCCGTCAAGCCTTATTGGCCGCGCCGGTCGACGAGGTCCTCCAGGGTCGCCTCGACCACGCCGCCCTCGTCGTCCACCAGGATCGTGACGGTCTGCTTGAGAATATTCTGGCGCAGCACTTTGCCGTTGCCCTTGACCGACTCGACCCGCTTGCCGGCGGCGGGCAGCCCGCGCTTGAGCTCGAGGTAGGTGCTGTATTCGTAGCGCAGGCAGCATTTGAGCCGTCCGCACATCCCGGCCAGCCGCGACGGATTGAGCGCCAGGCCCTGCTCGCGCGCCATCCTGACCGTGACCGCCTCGAAATCGCGCAGCCATGAGGAGCAGCACAGCTCGCGCCCGCAGGGCCCGATTCCGCCGGTCGCCTTGGTTTCATCCCGCGCGCCGATCTGCTGCATCTCCACGCGCACCCGCAGGGCGTTGGCCAGGTCGCGCACCAGGGTGCGGAAATCGATGCGCTTTTCGGCCACGAAGTAGAACACCGCCTTGCGCCCGTCGTAGCTGAAGCTGACGTTGACCAGCTTCATCTCCAACTCGCGCTGGCGGATCCCTTCCACGCACAGCCGCATCGCATGCTGCTCGCGAAAGCGGTTTTCCTCTTCGACGCGCAGGTCGTTGTCGTTGGCCAGGCGCAGGACCGGCTTCAGTGACGAGAGGTCGAGGCTGACCGAAGGCGGGCAGGGCTCGGTCTCGACCACGGCGAAACTGGTGCCGTTCTCGGTCTCGACCAGCACGCGGTCGCCGCGCTTAAGGTCGATACCGCCGCTGAGATAATTGAAAATATGCCCGACCGGTTGCAGGGACACTCCCACCACCATCGGGGTTTGCTCCGGCTGTCCTGATATGCCGTTGAATTCGTTCACGGGTTACCTGACCTAAGGGCCTCGCCGGCCGCTATCCACAAGCCTTCGGCCTGCAGCCGCGGATTGGCCATCGCGTCCACCGCGGCGGCGGCGCGCACCGACAATTCCAGCATTATAAGAATACTCTCCAGGCTCAAAGCGTCTACCAGGCTGGCCAGGGCGTCGGCGATGCCGGTGGCCGGGCCTTCGACGGCCCCGCCGAGCTTCAGATGCAGCGCGTCCTGGAGCAGGCGCGCCATCAGCTCGAAGTTTTCCGCCGCCTGATCGCGAGTGGCGAACAGATGCTCGGCCAGCCGGCGGATCCGGGTGAAGTCCATCCGGCCCGCCTGCATCAGGGCTTCCAGCAGTTCTCGCGCCGGCGGTTCCTCCAGCGAGGCCAGCGCCAGCGCGCGTGACGCGCTGCCCCGTGCCAGCCGCGCCAGCGCAGCCGCGCGCGCGGGTTCCAGGCCCGCCCTGCGCTCCAGCAGTTGCGCCAGGTCGCCTACCGACAGGGTCGGGAAATGCACCGGGCGCAGACGCGACCGCACCGTATCGAGCAGGGAATTGGGGTTGTCCGCGACCAGAAAGATGACCGTATGGCCCGGCGGTTCCTCCAGCGTTTTGAGCAGCGCGTTTTGCGCGGGCAGGTTCAGCGTTTCAGCGTCGTCGATAATCGCCGCGCGCACCTGCGCGCGCGACGGCTTGACGCCCAGATGCGCAATCAGCTCCCGCACCTGCTCGATCAGCACGAAACTGCGCTTGGGCAGCAGCGCGACGTAGTCGAAATCGGGATGCAGCCGCGCCGCGACCTGCACGCAGCCCGCGCAACAGTCGCATTGCGGCGGCTTTGCTCCGCGCCTGCCGCCGCCCTCACCGGCGCGGTTGGGGCATCGATCGGGCGTGCAGCAGAACTCCAGTCCGCCCTTGCGCTCGCACAACAGGCTCAGGACCAGCCCCTCGGCCGCCAGTTCCTTGCCCACGCCCCTGGGTCCCCAGAACAGGAAAGCTTGAGAACGGCCTCGCCCCAGTTCACGAAACAGGCGCTCGAACTGCTCGCGATGCCCCAAAAGACTATCTAGCGCCATCGCAGCTCGATCAGCTCCTCGACCAGCCGAGTGATGTCGGCAAAGACCTCTTCCCTGGGGCGATCGGAGTCCACCAGGCGGACGCGGCCGGGTTGCGCCTGGACCAGGGTGAGGAAGCCCTCGCGGACGCGGCGATGGAACTCCATGTCGGCGCCCTCGAAACGATCGGGTCCGCGATCGCTGTTGGCGCGCAATTTGGCCCGCGCCAAACCGGTCTCAACCGGGCAATCGAGCAGGATGGTCAGGTCGGGGGCGAGATTGTTGGCCGCCAGCCGATTGAGCTGGTCCAGCAGTTTCAGATCGAAGCCCCGGCCATAACCCTGGTAGGCGGTGGTGGAGTCGGCATAGCGGTCGGAGATGATGATCTCGCCGCGCGCCAGGGCGGGCTTGAGCTTTTCCGCCACGTGCTGCGCGCGATCGGCCAGCACCAGCAGCAGTTCCGCCGACACCTGAAGCGATATCGCCGGATCCAAAAAGATCGCGCGGATGGCCTGGCCGGCCCGGGTGTCGCCGGGCTCATGGGTGAGCAGGACACTGCGCCCCTGGGCGCGCAGCCGCTGCGCCAGACTCGCCGCATGACTGGTTTTGCCCGAGCCCTCGATCCCCTCCAGCGTGATGAACAAGCCGTTGGGCATGATCAGGACAAATACCAGTGAATGAGCTGTGGCTGGAAGACGGCGAAGATACCCGCGGCCAGCGACAGGAATGGACCGAATGGCACCGGCGTCTGGAGCAGGCTTTCACTGGCCGGGCCGGCTATTTCCACGGCGGGATGGTTTTCCGCGCCGACCGCGACCGGCTCCTCCGCCACCTCCGCCATCAGTTCGGCGTCACCCGGCTGCCAGTCCAGCAAGCCCAGCGTAATACCCCCCACCGCGCCCAAACAGGAGCCGAAGAACATCGTGAACACGATCCCCTGCCAGCCCAGAAAGGCGCCGATCATGGCCAGCAGCTTGACGTCCCCCATCCCCATCCCTTCCTTGCCGCGCACCAGCCGGTAGATTTCCCCGACAGCGAACAGCACGCCGCCGCCGATCGCGATGCCGATCAGCGAATTTTTCCATCCGATCTCCGGCATCAGCAGACCCGCCGCCAGAAATCCGGCCACGATGCCCGGCAGGCTGACGGCGTCGGGAATGATGCGGCAGTCGAAGTCCACCCAGCTTGCCGCGATCAGGCCGGCGCACAGGACCAGGCGGGCGGCGGCGTCCAGCGGCGCAAAATTGGCGTAGAGCATCAGCGCGATCAGGCCCAAAAGGACTTCGGTCAGCAGGTAGCGCGGCGCAATCCGTGCGCCGCAGCGGCTGCATTGGCCGCGCACA
>Ga0070740_10004423_pt1 | contig 13826 bp, 15 predicted proteins | sample Coa_R2_FD_67286 | JGI IMG/M metagenome (GOLD analysis project Ga0070740, IMG submission 67286) | Surface soil microbial communities from Centralia Pennsylvania, which are recovering from an underground coalmine fire - Coalmine... | ecosystem: Environmental > Terrestrial > Soil > Unclassified ... | reverse complement strand
TACCAAACAGTGTAAAATGTAACAAAAGATATGAAACAAGGTGCAAAACATGTCACGCAAATACAGAGATCTCCCACACATACGAAAAGAGATTCTACAATTGTATGAGTATGGAGAGGTAATCAAAACAAATAAGTTATTGTAGACTAAACCACACCAAAAATAGGGCAATGCTAGGAGATGGTCAGTGGTGATCTCATATCCAAGACACGTATCGATCGTGGTTACAAAAACGTGACCATGTGCCTCTGGACCTTTGATAATAAATAGATAGAAGCATTACAAACTAGAATCATGCATATTCACTTGACGTTGTTTAGAGTGGGCTTGGCCCTAGTCATACTAAGTTCAGTTTGGATAGCGTTCATATTTTCTAATGCGGACAAATCTTTTAGAGATTCAATTTTAGATACATCAGAATCTAGTACTACACATATCAAACTAAATGGGGATGGAATTGGGTTTTACTTGATATCAAGCAATAGTTATCAAAATAATCTTGTCGCAAAAATAATAGACGCCCATGGAAACTATCTTGATATAAAAAAGATAACAAACAAGGTAACTGTAAATTATTTCAGATTCGATCATAGCAACGAGATAACACTAGAAGTAACTAATCTTTCCCAAAACCCAGTACAGATATCTACAATTGTTGGAGATACAAAAACTTATGAAAATACCATACCGGCCATTTTATTGTTTGTGGGTTGTTGTGTTCTAATGTTATCAGGATATAGAAGACTACGACATTACATTACAGCACATCCAGACGAGAATAACTCGTAGATTGGAATACATAATTCAGTACCACCAATTAGCAATACAAGGTTAAATCCTATCCAAGAAGCAGAAAGTAGTACAGTTAAAATCGATACTGGAATTATTAATTTCAATTCATCATGTTTTACTTTGGAAATTAACAATAAACCTCCCATGGCGCTCATAAACAACCCACTTTCCACTGTAAGATGAGAGGGAGTTACAAGTCCGTCAATTCCATATACTTCATGAAAATTATAATCTGCATATCCACCTCCTAGTTGTAGTACTGCTCCAATTAGGACTAGGAGTATTCCCTTGTTTAGTTTCTTGTTTTTTACAGATACTAATGTTCCCAAGACGGCAGACGTTGCAATTAGCGATGCCCCAGTGTAGATTACAGTATGCTGTATGGTCCAAAAGGTATCAGGTATTCTTAATGCATGTGATATACTATCCCAGACACCCGCTCCAAGTACAGTGGCAGTACCTAATGTTGCAAGTATTGATACAACTAAAATGATGGTATTGTATCTTGAAAATACATTATTGTAGAGGGTTGGCAAGATTTCCATTCTGCAAGTCTTGCGTTATGATATCGTATATAGAATTTTGTTTTAGAACTTTTAGCTTTTACTGTTATTGATATACCTACATTTCAAGAAATGACTATTATACTGCCACATAGAAACTAAATTCATGAATCCAGGAATAGGATTGATGAAAAGGAGGCTTCCTACTGAAAAGGAAGCCATACCTGTAGCAGTATCAGGAATTGTCCAAAAATATGGCGTCAGCTCAAATGACATCAAGACACTTGAAACAAAATATGATACTGATGGAGGAGACTGGTATGTTGCATTGGGGTTTGGAGAAAAAAGAGCCATAGTAAAGATGGATTCTGTGCAAGGAACCATAACAGAGATTACAGAAATTTAAATTATTTTTTGAATTGAACGTTGGATACTTCGGGTTCTTTTATTGTAATTAATCCACCATCTCGCAGTTGCTGGATTAGTTGTATTACCTCTTTTTCTACCTGTCCTCTTTGCAGTCCTAGTTTTTGGGCAAATGCGTCAACCAGATCAGTTATTTTTCTCTGTCCATTACACAGTCTCCAGAAATCCACAATAGCTTGGTTTACCATGAATCCCTGCTGGCTTTCGTTCATTAATACAATAGAACCATCTTCTTGTTGGACAAGAGAGCCTATACCTTGAGGCAGGGCAGATTCATAGTTTATTGGAGCAACTGTTTTTTGCTGTCCATAGTTGATTAATTTTTTACCTTCGTCTGACATTTTTTCTGGAGTCCATGCCGGCTCCCACACTATTTCTACATTGACGCCAGAAACTCCTGGAACTTTATTGACATATCTTTTTACATCTGTAACTAGAGTGTCATGAAGTGGACAGCCCCGCGTGGTCATGGTCATCTTGATATTCACTTTATTATCTTGATTGATGTTAATTCCATATATCAGTCCCATATCGACCACACTGATTGGGATCTCGGGGTCCATGCATTGCTTTAGTGATTCCAAGACTTGAGTTTCTGTCACTGACGGCATAGGTGAATTTCACAAAATTATGGAATAAATACCTTACATCTTGAAATCAAATAGCTTTTTGATGGACTCCTCAAAGGGGGGCTTGGCTACACCTGCCTCTGTAATTATTCCTGTTATCAGTTCAGGGGGAGTCATATCAAAGGCTGGGTTTATCACATCAATGTCATCAGGGGCTGTCTTCCTGCCAGCAACACCTGTTACCTCAGTTGCCTTTCTTTGTTCTATTATAACATCGTCTGGATTGCTTTTAAGATCAAATGTGGACAAGGGTGCTGCTACATAGAATGGTATTCCATGTTGTTTTGCCATCATGGCTACTTGGTATGTTCCTATTTTATTGTAAACGTGTCCTGTTCTTAGTATTCTATCAGCTCCTACAATTACTTTGGTGACAAGTTTGTTTGCCATAGAATATCCAACTGCAGTATCAGGGATTAGACTAACATCTATGCCATCATGTTTTAGCTCAAATGCAGTAAGACGTGAACCTTGCATCACAGGCCTTGTCTCCGTTGCTATTACCTTGATCTTTTTACCGCTCTCTTTTGTTGCACGTATGACTCCAAGAGCGGTTCCATATCCTACTGTTGCTAACGCTCCTGCGTTGCAGTGAGTCATGATTGTATCGTTATCTGAAAACAATGATGCTCCATTTCTTCCCATTTGCATGTTTATTGCAATGTCTTCTTCGGCCATCCTCTTTGCTTCCTTTACTACATTGTCTCTAATTTCTGATACAGTTGTTGCTGATCTGGCAACTTGCATTATTTTTTCTAGTCCCCAAGCTAGATTGATCGCGGTTGGCCTTGTTTCATGTAGGATTTTTCTTGCTTTTTCCAGATCAGCGAGAAGTTCATCTTTTGTATTTGCCGTACTTTGTAATGCAGCCAAAGCCAGTCCAAAAGCACCAGACACTCCTATTGCCGGAGCACCTCTTACCACTAGATTTCTTATCGCATCTGCGACATCATTATAATCAGTAAATTTGACATAAACTAGTTCATTTGGCAACTTGGTTTGATCAATCATATGTACTGCGTTGTCTTTCCATTCTACCGTTCTAAGACTTGAGTGGATCTTGGTTTCCATATTAGTAATTTTTGGCTACTGTACTATATACCATTCAGTATTACCAAAGCCAAATTCTACTAAATCATACAGAGATTTAATGTCGGTATTTTTTAGAAATTGATTTTGAGTTCTTTACTTTCTTTGCATAGGTATCATTTAGTTTTTTTATCAAATCAAGTGTCTGGTGGTGAATCAAGTCTAGGTTTGGTATTACACAATTGTGGATAACTCGACCGCCTGTTGATACAAAGAGATGATTTTTGGTATCGATTGAATAAACCTCTTGTTCTGCTTCTTGGTGTACAATTTTTGTTGTACCAATCATGTACAGATTGTCATGTATGATATGCCATAGGTTTTTGCTATGATTTCTTGGCACTTGAGATCCTGAAAATCCTGCAATTGATGCGAGTTTATTATATTGTATCTCTTTCTTTGAGATAAGAGAATACAGGAGACCTCCCTTGATGGTTCTGCCTTCTATTACACTTGAAGAATGAATTCTCTCAGATAATGTCATCACAAATCCCATAGAAAGCAACAAGATATCAAGACCTGCTGCAAGCAATTTAGAAGATGTGCCAGCTTGAACCATACCAATTTCGGGTGAAAATGAACCATCACCTCTAAAGTATCCACACATGAATTCTTCTTTCATTTTTCTTGATGCAAAGTAGATAAACTCGGGGAGATTCTTGGCTGTTGAGTTTCTTCCGCAACCCAGAGTGTCCGCAATAAATAATGAAAGCGGCGTTGATTTTATTCCAACATGTGTTACGTTATTTTGTGTTGTGATGTAATGATTTATTTTCATTGAGTTTAGTATATTACATACATCTGAGATATACTGGGTTTCATTTTTGTTAAAAGAGAATCGTATAGAATACCCTTTACCGTAGTTGCTTACAGAGCCTTCTGCTACGTAGTATCCCAACAGTCTGCAAAAGTCCTCAGTGATTGTGATTGATCTTGGCATGTTATATGCAAGCCTCCAGTTTTTTGATTTAAAATCAAAAGAATATTGTATCTTAAGATCTGGTAGCTGCGCTGCAAATGGTATGTAGTCATTTGTCTTGATATCTTTAGCAAATTTTTCTGAGAGGTCATCTGATGCAAGCATTATGTGTTCATCAGTTGTTGTTATGGAACGGTTTGTTCTTGATGTCAAAGTTACCATTGTACCAGAAAATGTTCGCTTCCATTTTGAAGTAACTTTATCGAAAAATGGCTTTTTGTTTTCTTTATCATATGACAAAATATCATTTGTATAGTCTTTTTCTATGTAGTCTTTGATAGTAACTGGTCTCATTCCAAGATTGGTCTTGATAAATATAATCTCGTTCCCGTCAAGACAGTGACCCCCAATGTATCCAGGAAACATCTTTGGCCTGTTTCCGAGATACTTGTGTATTTCATCAGCAAAAGACCACATCTCGTCATAGTCTACTTTGTTTCTAATAGCAATCATGTTACTAATCTGCGCATAGTTGATTAGCCATCCATAGTATGACGTATCAACTACAATTTTTGCAAGCTCAAGTGTTAATGGGTTTGTCATTTTTTTGGTTTTTACGCCGCATTTTTTCATTAGCTTGACATATTCAGAGGATGCCCATTTTGCGTTTGGCGCATCTGGTTCGATGGCGTAAAATTTTGTGTATCGTTTTAGATCATAGAGCATTCTTTTGTGTACGCCTCTTGTAGCGCTGTATATTACAGGAATTGGTAATTTTGATTGGAGTTTACTTGTGGTACCAGGACTAATTGTACTATGAATAACAATTCCGTCGGGTTTGAATCTTTTATACAAAGAAACTACGTTTGACTCAAAATTTTTGTTATACGGTATACAGATGTGTAAAAAACAGGTATCAAGTTTTTCGTATTTTTTGAATTTAGCAAGATTCATTAATTTTTCATTGATGTCGTATCCAACAACAGGGGTTGCTTTGGATATTAGTTGCATGATTGGAGTACCAATCTCACCCAGACCTGCTACCGCATCTTTTAATTCATCTTTCATTTAGGATCACAAATAAGGCAATTCTGACTGTCTAATTAGTTTTCGGCATCTTCAATCAGTAGCAATATAAAATACAGAAAGGAGAGATGTCTTGGTATCAATAAATGAGAAAAAGAATATTCTTGATGCGGCCAAAAATTGACAACCGTGAATTAGAATTAATAAAAAAAGTGCTTTTCTCAAAGATACTTACCGAGGGGGAGGTAACTCATAGATTTGAACAAAGAATAGCAAGATATGTAAAGGCAAGATATGCTATTGCTACAACTTCTGCAACAACATCACTCCATACTGCTCTTGAAAGCCTTGGAGTAAAAGGTAAGAAGGTCTTGGTTTCTGATTTTACATTTCCAGCCACTGCACTTGTCATAGAACTAGCCGGAGGAATACCAATACTTGTTGATGTAGATAAAGAAACAATGAATGTCACAAGAGAAACAATAGAGGAATCTATAGATAGTTCGACTAGATTCGTCTTGCCAGTTTCACTTTTTGGAAATCCTCTAGAAAAAGATTTTTACAAAATTAGAAATCAAGGAGTCAGAATTTTAGAAGATGCTGCAACAAACTTGGGAACAAAGTTAGAAAACAAATACGTCGGCACATTGGCTGATGTAACCTGTTTTAGTTTCCATCCAAGAAAGATAATTACCACTGGAGAGGGAGGAATGATTACAACAAACGATAAGAAATTGGCAGACAGGTGTAATTCTTACAAGATGTTTGGAAAAGTTGGCACAGAATTTGTAAAGGCAGGTACCAACTATAAGATTTCAGATGTGTTAAGTGCCATAGGACTTGTACAGATGGAAAAAATCGAGGGAATAATCAAAAAACGAATAGCTCAGGCAAAAATTTATGATGAACTGCTTTCCAAAATCGATTTTATTCATATACAGAAACCAGTTAAAGATGCAAGGCATACCTATCAATCCTATGTGTGTTATGTTACAAGACCTAACTTACGAGATAAAATAAGAAACAAACTTGCAAGACAAAATATTGAAACACAGATTGGTACATATGCCTTACATTGTTTGCCAGCCTTTAGAAAGCATAGGCGAAAGGGTAAGCTTGAAAATTCTGAGTTCTTGTACAAAAATACTATTTCATTACCATTACATGAAGAATTAACAACAGATGATCAAGAGTTCATTTGCAAGATAATAAAAGAGTTTTAGTTTTAAAATGTCTCACATATCGTTCACAACATATTTTAACGAATTATTGCAAAGTTAGGTGATGAAGCGTCGGGCAGTTGTCACAGGTGGAGCTGGATTCATAGGATCACATTTGTCCAATCTACTACAGAGAAATGGATATGACGTTACAGTTTATGACGATTTTTCTAATGGTAGTGGAAAGAAAAATTTGTCTGCAGATATCAAAATTGTAAGAGGAAGTATTTTAAATATAGAGAAATTCAAAACCGCTTGCAAAAAAGCTGACGTCGTATTTAATTTAGCAGTAAAACCATTAACCATGTCTTTTGACAGACCAGAAGAAGTTGTAAGAGTAAATGATTATGGTACATACTTGGTTGCTAAAGCGTGTACGGAACTTCATTGCAAAATGATACATGTTTCGTCAAGTGAAGTGTATGGGACTGCAGTATCCATACCAATGAAGGAAGGACATTCACTCATTCCACACACAATCTATGCAGCTTCGAAAGCTGCCTCTGAATTGTATGTTAGAGGGTTTGAAAAATCATATGGACTCCAAATGGTTATTGTAAGACCATTTAATTCCTATGGGGAGTACATGAGAACTGATTTGTACGCAGCTGTGATTCCGAAGTTTTTTGGACGATTACTAATAAAACGTTCATTGATAATCCATGGTACTGGAAAACAAACTCGAGATTTCACATATGTTGAAGATACATGTAATGGAATAATGTTGGCAGATCAAACAAGAAATGCTATTGGAGATACGTTCAACATAGGACAAGGTAGAGAAGTAAGCATAAAAACAATAGCAAAAACAATGATTAAAGAATACCACGAAATTACTGGCAAAAATGTAAATGAAGATTTATTCTTTGTTGCACAAAGGAAAGGAGATGTGATGAGACACCTTGCAGATATTTCTCATGCACGTAAAATATTAGGTTACAAGCCTGTAATTCCTATCAAAGAAGGAATTAAAAAATACATTTTATGGTCAATAGACAACAGCAGATAATACTTAATAAAATTTAACTGAATATATGAAAATATTATTAGGACATGAAATGAATCAAGACATGGCATTAATATTGTATGGAAACAAGAATAAGATCATTATTAAAAGCAGTGATCTACAGAGTAGTGGTCACCATAATATTGGCTTTAGTTTCTTGGTACTTTACTCACAATTTAACAGCTACTTCAGCAATTACAATAATTTACAATGTAATTGTAATTGGATTTTATTACCTGTATGAAAGGGTATGGGGTAAAATAAAATGGGGTAGAAAATCTGAATAGGCGTAGGTTATTTTTCTGCCAATACTTCAAAGACGTTTGTAAAACCTAGATATGATGCCTTATAGAATGGCTGTATGTTTAATCCTTTATCAAGATGAATGGTTCCCTCCGGAGCACAAATGATTTTCTTAAATCCTACAAGTTGCAGATATTTTGAAAACCAATTTGGAGTAAGAGCTATTGAACTTCCCCTTTTTTGTTCACCCTTTAAGAAGTAGTTAATTGAGGAAAGTAATGTATCAATTGCATATTTACGTACATTTGATTCTGAAGTAAAATTCTGATTATTTATTATGCGATTCAAGCACCACCCTATACCTATAACACAGGCATAAAAAACTCCTCCAGATTTTAGTACACGGTAAAATTCTTTGATAGTTTTTTTAAAATCAGTATAATATAGTACGCTGTAAGAAAATACTGCATCAAATGAATTATCTGAGAACGGCAATTCCTCAATAGAAGCAGAAAAGAGGGAGATATTTGGTTTATTAAGAGATTGAGAAATTGTTTTCGTTATCAAGAGATCGTTAAAATCCATATCTACGGAATAAACCTCCTCATTTAAATCGGATAATCCAATGGTCCATTGACCAAATCCACATCCAGCATCAAGTATTTTTTTTTTCTCTGTCATTTTCAATATTTTTAATCTGTTGTTATACGAAGTCAGAGATTTTCCATATACTCTATTAAAGACAATTCTGTCATTTTCGTTTTTGAAATGTAGTTTTTTGATAATAGATTCTGAAAGATAAGAGCCAGTTGATTCCAAAATTATCACTTTTTTGTTTTAAGGTTGAATATAACTACCTGCTGATTGTTTTTAATCATGTTATTAATTTTGATAATTATAGAATAATAGCGTTTCATTAATAAGTCGTTTTTGATAACATCAAAGTCAAATTTAAAACATCAATATTATATTATCAATACTTGTTTTACCAATTCATACATTGAGTATAATTAGCAATAAAATTAAGAGTTTTGATTCAGAAATAGTTATGACTATAGACATAGAATGGAGTCCACAAGAATTAATAGAATATGTTTTAGATATCTTGGATGATTACAAAATTAAGGCTACTCTTTTTGCTACACATAAAGCAGAGTTAGGAAATAAATATGAAATTGCTTTACACCCATATTACAAAACTGAAAAATCCTATCAAAAAACTTTTGATAAATTAATGGATTTATTTCCCCATGCAAAAGGGGTCAGGAGTCACAGACTTTTAACGGAAGAAACACTTCTTTTAATGTACAAAGAGAAAGGAATCCATTATACTAGTAATTACATGATGGCCAATGTAGCAGGAATTTTACCCATTAATACAATACATGGAATAATGGAGATTCCAATATATTATATCGATTGGAGTCATTTGATGGGTAAAAAATTCTACAAAAAGTTTTCTTTAGAAGTATTAAAGCTAAAGACCCCCGGTCTAAAAGTCTTTGATTTTCATCCTTTCCACATATTTCTTAATTCAGAAAATATGAAGAGATATGAAAAAGTAAAGAAGTTTTATCATAATCCCGAAAAGATTAGAGAGCATATTAATAACAAAACAGTTGGTATAGGGACATTATTTATCGAATTATTAGAGTTTATCAAAAAGAATAGAATTAAAAATTATACCATGACAGAGATTTACAAGAGATATTCTAAAGTTTAATTTATCTGATAGATTTTATTTCTTATTTCATCAACAGATAATTCGTTTAATACCCCATCATACAGGATACTACATCTCTTTGCGAAGATCTCTTTACTGTTATTATGAATTATCCATTGTCTAGATTTTTTTCCTACATCAATTCGTAGTGATTGAGAATTAATCAGTTGTTTAATGGAATCATATATTTCCTCTTCTGTTTTCACATTAATAACAGGTGGAATTTGTTTATACAGTTTCGAGTAAATATCAGACATTAGTGTTAAAACAGGTTTTTCGCTAGACATTGATTCCAATGTAATTCCTCCAAGTGTACCATATCCGAAATTATCAGCTACGATGTCACACAGATTATAATAATATCTCAACATTTCTTGGGTTTGCGTTGGTATTATTTCTACATGATTTTGTATCCCGTTATTTTCAATTAGTTTTTTTGCATCTTGAATATTTTCCCCACGATCACCTAATATCAATAATAAATTATCATATTCCTTGGTTAATCGTATAAAAGCTCTTAGAAACTTGTCATTTGCCTTGACGTTCCAGATCTGATTTGTCGGATGAAATATGATGAATTTATTATCATATTTTGTTGGAATGTTTTCAATCTTTTTTGGTTGAAACTTTTCATGATCCACTATAAAGGGTACGAATATAGCTTTCTTGGTTAATCCCAATTTATCAAGTAATGGATAATGATGGGGTACAAATATGATAATTTTGGCTTTGCCATACGCTCTTCGAAGTAACATTCCTTTAAATGATTTTGATAACGCTAATTCAGCCATATCGCTTCCTAAAGTATGTGAGACAAATTTTTTCCCTGAAAACATTGCAAAAATTGGAAGTTCGACATATGTATGAATAAGATTATATTTCTTATCCCTCATTCGTTTAAGAACTTCTATTTTCCAACCAGATTTTGATGTATCATAAAATTTTATCCAATCTGGATATCCACTATTTTCTAGATCATTATCTTGTGACTTGGGATCTTCTGTACTATGAATTGGTTTTCTAGCTAAAAGATTAGCATTAATCCCATAATTACGTAGCACCTTAACAGCTAGATAACCAAAATTTGCTAGATTACCAGCATGAAGAATGTTCATTTATATTCTTTTTAACATTAGATAGAAACAGTCAATATGTCTTTTCATATGTTATATTACTAAATTTCTAGAATAAAACATAAGTAATTACATATCTAGATAAACAAACCGGGGATAATTTGAAATTAGAACAAAGAATTAAAAGAAAAGCTGATTGGACCTTCAGAAGATTAACATCCAGATATAGAGTTCTTCCCGATTTCCTAATAGCTGGATTCCCAAGGTGTGGAACTACTTCTTTATTCAATTATTTAATTCAACATAAATGTGTATTATCACCTTTAGCTAAAGAAGTTGGATTTTTTTCTAGTGATTATGCAAATGGGGTTGAGTGGTATAAATCATATTTTCCCACCACATTTATAAAAAATTATAATGATAGGGCAAGAAATTGTAGAACAATTACAGGAGAGGCAACACCAATGTATGTATTTCACCCAAAGGCGCCTTCAAGAATAAAAAAAATAATTCCAGAAGTTAAGATCATTTTATTATTAAGAAACCCTATAGATAGAGCATTATCACATTATAACAGTATCAAAAAAAGAGGTAATGAAACCTTGAGTTTTGAAGATGCCATCCATAAAGAAAAACAAAGATTGACTGGTGAATATGAACGAATGTTAAGAGAAGAAAACTACTACAGTGAGAAATGGCATTTTTGGGGATATTTATCAGGAGGTCATTATATGGAATTATTAAAGGGTTGGTTTGATGTTTTTGATAGAGAAAAAATTCTAATTATAAAAAGTGAAGATATGTATGATAAACCTTCAAATGTTTTCAAATCAACATGTTCGTTTTTAGAACTACCTGAAATTGAACTCACGTCTTTTGAACAATACAATATTTCTGAACAATTTGGGAAAATTAGTGAACAAACTAGAGATGAGTTAAGAGAGTATTTTAGACCACATAACCAAAATTTGTATCATTTCCTAGGCATAGATTTTAACTGGAATTAAAATTTCATAGGTATCAAGAATATAATGATAGTTCATATTCAGATTTGCACTTGGAATATGATTATATGGTAGAATTAAATGTTATACATAATGGCTTTTGCAATTTGGATGACTGGTTTACCATGTTCTGGTAAGACATCAATTGCACGAAAACTAAAAGAGCACATACAAAATTTAGCAGTACTAGATGGTGATGAGCTAAGAGAATGGTTATCACCAAAAGATTTTTCAAAAGAAGGCCGAAATGAACATAACAAACGCGTTGCACACCTTGCCAAACTATTGATCAAACACAATGTACCTGTTTGTGTAGCTCTCATTAGTCCATACAAAGAAAATCGAGATAAGGCAAGAGAAATAATTGGGAAGGATGAACTAATTGAAACATATATCAAATGTCCTATCGCTATTTGTGAAAATCGGGATGTTAAAGGGATGTATAAAAAAGCCAGGAATAATGAGATTAAGAATTTTACTGGGATAAGCGATGATTATGAAGCACCTCTTCAGCCAGATTTAACAGTAGATACCGAAAAAAACAATCTTGAAGAAAGTGTAAATCAGATATTGCTTCATTTAAGAAAAAATAATTTTTTAGAATAAAATAATGTATAATTGTTGGTTCACACATAAATCATAAACTTATCAAACCGTATTTTATAAAATCGCCACCCCATTTTTTCTTGTATTTATAAATACCCATTTCTTTCTGATCTACCGGATCTGGATTTACACCCGACAGGTCATAATAATGACATTTATTTTCTATGCCCCATTCTATAATTTTCCATTTTAAAAGATCCTGAGAATATAGTTTTGCGATAGTATCTCTTTCTGATCTAGCTACACCCCACTCATTTATGTAACCATTAAACGATGAAATCATTATTCCCCCTATTGGTTGTCCATTTTCATATGCCATGAAACCAGTTAGACCTATAGGATGTAATATATCCCATAATTGTTCGAGTCTAGATAGATGTTGGTATCCTCCAGCCTTGAGTTTTGTTTCATGAAGCATTTTATGATATCCTATTAGATCTGATTTTTTCATTTCAGTTATAGTTACACCCCTTTCCTGAGATCGTTCTATGTTCTTTTTAGCAGAGTGTTTATCAAGTTTAGACCAAAGGATTTCTTTACCTACAGAGAGATCAATTAAAAATGTACCCCACGTTTTATAAGTAAATGGCGCTCCTAATGAAGATAAACTACCACTAGAGAGAGGATGTTCAGAACCTGAAACCATGCAGTTTTTTAAAACAAGATATTTTGTTAATGCATTACAAATATCTTGATTAAAACTAGAATCAAAAACAACAGGTCCATACACCCAACGATATACATGTTTGTCGTAAGGCGTTAGTCTTTTTAACAACGATACAATTTTTCTATTTTCAAATTTAGAATATACATTCAACATTAATTGCCCAATAAGTTTCCCATTAGAAGTTACAAATTTTAAATAACGAGATTCCCATTTTCGCGCCGATTCTGTAAATTTTGCATATTCTTTTGTCTGGTATACCGTACCTAGAAAATGCAAGAGTCTGTCATTCCAAGACTCATCAGGTATCATATCCTCTTGTATCTCAATATTCATCTAGTAAAATTTCGACCTCTTGCATTTATTATGGTTATGAATCAACTTATACACATCATTAAATTATTTTAATTCAGTGATGATTGATTTGAATAATATTCTTGTTTTTTTATCTATCAGGTATGTGATTATTAGATATATTCCAATACATATGAATAATTGAAGAAGTAATTTGGGTAAAAAGCTGTAAATGCTACTCTGATAATTAATAATCATACTTGACGTAAAGTGAAATACAACGATAAAAGTAATAGTAGAAACAACATATTTTATTGTACTAACATATGGAAATGAAAATTTTATGTATTTTTTGACAAGAATTGAAGCGTAGATTAAAACTGGTATTTGTAAAGCCAATGCTATGGTGACCCACCATGTTACTAATTCAATTGGAGATATTTTATTGGAATTGAGTACTAATAACATAATAGCTAGACTTACTATGTATAGTCCATATTGTATATTGGTCAATGTTGGAATAAGAAAGAGTTTGCTTTTTGCTAAAGCCTTGTAATTATAATTTTTCTCTATGTCAACATCCTCAATTCCTAATAATATTTGATATAA
>Ga0070740_10004422_pt1 | contig 13826 bp, 10 predicted proteins | sample Coa_R2_FD_67286 | JGI IMG/M metagenome (GOLD analysis project Ga0070740, IMG submission 67286) | Surface soil microbial communities from Centralia Pennsylvania, which are recovering from an underground coalmine fire - Coalmine... | ecosystem: Environmental > Terrestrial > Soil > Unclassified ... | reverse complement strand
CATACACCACCTGCATGCCGGCATCGCGCGCGCGCACCGCGATCTGCTCGGCGCCGTTGGAGTGGCCGTCGAGCCCCGGCTTGCCGACAAGGAAAGTGAGGCGGCGGCCGAGCTTGCGCGAGACGCGGTCGACATCGGCGCGCAACGCGTCGAGTCCGCTGACATCGTTGCGCATGGCGCGGCCGACGCCGGTCGGCGCCCGGTACTCGCCGAACGCCTCGCGCAGCGCCCAGCCCCATTCGCCGGTGGTGACGCCGGCTTTGGCGCAATCGATGGAGACGGGCATGATGTTGCCGCCGCTCGTCGCAGCGCGGCGCAACGCATCGAGCGCGGCCTTCACGCGTTTTTGGTCGCGCGCCGCGCGCCAGGCTTTGAGCCTCTCGATCTGGCTGCGCTCGGCTTGCTCGGAAACCGTGAGGATGGCGTCGGCAGCATTGGCAAGCGGGGAGGGCTCGCTCTCCATGTATTTGTTCACGCCGACCACGACCTGCTCGCCGCGCTCGATGGCTTCGAGGCGCGCGGTGTTCGATTCGACGAGCTGCTGCTTCATGTAGCCGGTGTCGACCGCCTTGATGGCGCCGCCCATCGCTTCGATGCGCGCGAGTTCTTCCTTGGCCTGCTCCTTCAATTCGGCCACCTTGCGCGCAATCTCGCCGGAACCGGCAAAGATGTCGCCGTAGTCGAGCAAATCGGTCTCGTAGGCGAGAATCTGCTGCAGGCGCAGCGACCATTGCTGGTCCCATGGACGCGGCAGGCCGAGCGCCTCGTTCCACGCCGGCAGTTGCACGGCGCGCGCCCGCGCGTCTTTCGACAGCGTCACCGCCAGCATTTCGATCAGGATGCGGGCAACGTTGTTCTCCGGCTGCTGCTCGGTCAGACCGAGCGAATTGACCTGCACGCCGTAGCGGAAGCGGCGCTGCTTGGCGTCGGCGACGCCGTAGCGCTCGCGCGTGATCTCGTCCCACAGTTCGGTGAAGGCACGCAGTTTGCACAACTCGGTGACGAAGCGCAGGCCGGCATTGACGAAGAACGAGATGCGGCCGACCACCTCGCCGAATTTCTCGACGTCGACCTCGCCCGAGGCTTTCACCGTGTCGAGCACGGCGATAGCGGTGGCGAGGGCAAAGGCGAGCTCCTGCACCGGCGTCGCGCCTGCCTCCTGCAGGTGATACGAGCAGACGTTGATCGGATTCCATTTCGGCATCTCTGCGGTGGTGAAGACGATCACGTCCTTGGTCAGCCGCATCGACGGCGCCGGCGGAAACACATACGTGCCGCGCGAGAGATATTCCTTGATGATGTCGTTCTGCAGCGTGCCTTGCAGCGTCTCGCGCGGCGCGCCCTGTTCGTCGGCGACGGCGATGTAGAGCGCCATCAGCCACGCCGCCGTGGCATTGATGGTCATCGACGTGTTCATTGTGGCGAGCGGAATGCCCGCGAACAGCGCCCGCATGTCGCCGAGATGGCAGACCGGCACGCCGACTTTGCCGACCTCGCCTTTGGCCAGAGGATGATCGCTGTCGTAGCCGGTCTGCGTCGGCAGATCGAAGGCGACGGAGAGGCCGGTCTGCCCCTTGGCGAGGTTCTTGCGGTAGAGCGCATTGGATTCCGCGGCCGTCGAATGGCCGGCATAAGTGCGGAAGATCCAGGGTTTGTCGCGCATCGGTTTGCCTCAATAACAAGTGTGACCGGTCTCTTGTTGCGATGCAACAAGGGCGCCGCTGGCGCGTTATCGTTGCCGAGAACGCCGGCCAAAGCGTTCTGTGCACTGCAGAATTGATTTATTGCGCCGCAACATAAAACGCGGCAGACTATTTGCGCTACTCGCGACAGGAGATTGCCCATGCCGGCCGCCGTCCCGCTGCGCAGCGTCGAGCCTCCCAAGGACCTGTACGACATCGGCGAGATTCCGCCCCTCGGTCATGTCCCCGGCAAAATGCACGCCTGGGCCATTCGCAAGGAAAGACACGGGCCGCCGGAGCAATCCTTTCAGCTCGAAGTGGTGCCCACTTGGCCGATCGCTGAGGACGAGGTGCTCGTGCTCGTGATGGCCGCGGGCGTCAACTACAACGGCGTCTGGGCCGGGCTGGGGGTGCCGATCTCGCCGCTCGACGGCCACAAGCATCCCTTCCACATCGCCGGCTCCGATGCCTCCGGCATCGTCTGGGCGGTCGGCAGCAAAGTGAAACGCTGGAAGGTCGGCGACGAAGTCATCGTCCACTGCAACCAGGACGACGGCGACGACGAAGATTGCAATGGCGGCGATCCGTTATTGTCGCCGTCGCAGCGCATCTGGGGTTACGAGACGCCCGACGGCTCGTTCGCGCAGTTCTGCCGCGTGCAATCGCGGCAGCTCATGCACAAGCCGAAACACCTCACCTGGGAAGAGTCCGGCTGCTACACGCTCACGCTCGCCACCGCCTATCGCATGCTGTTCGGCCACGCCCCGCACACGCTCAAGCCGGGCGACAACGTGCTGGTGTGGGGCGCTTCGGGCGGACTCGGCGTGTTCGGCGTGCAGCTCGTCGCCGCCTCCGGCGCCAACGCCATCGCCATTGTGTCCGACGAGAGCAAAGCCGAATACGTGCTCAACCTCGGCGCCAAGGGCGTCATCAATCGCAAGGAGTTCAAGTGCTGGGGGCAGATGCCCAAGGTCGGCACGCCCGAATACGACGGCTGGGTGAAGGAAGCGCGTCGCTTCGGCAAGGCGATCTGGGACATCACCGGCAAGCGCGACGTCGACATCGTATTCGAGCATCCCGGCGAGCAGACCTTCCCGGTGTCGTGTCTGGTGGTGAAGCGCGGCGGCATGGTCGTATTCTGCGCCGGCACCACCGGCTACAACATCACCTTCGATGCGCGTTACGTGTGGATGCGGCAGAAGCGCATTCAGGGCTCGCACTTTGCGCATTTGAAGCAGGCGAGCGCGGCCAATCGCTTCGTGCTCGAACAACGCATCGATCCCTGCATGAGCGACGTCTTCGCCTGGAACGACATTCCGCTCGCGCACATGAAAATGTGGAAGAACCAGCATCCGCCCGGCAACATGGCCGTGCTGGTGAACGCGCCGCGACGGGGCCTAAAGACGCTCGAGGATGTGCAGGAGGCGGCGGGGGCGTGATAAGAACGCGGCAAGCGATCTTCAGCAAACACTGACGGCATTGCTTGGTGGCAGGCGCGGGTCTGCAGCACGTCCGCCTCGCTTCAGAAGGGGCTAACCGCTGCTTTGCCGCGAACAGACGCGAACGGGTTACAAGGCCCGCAGATCCCCGTTATCTTCGCATGGCTCAGGATCGCGCCGGCGTCCCATATTGGACAGCGCTGCTTTTCGGCCGTTCCGCGTCGAGCACCTTGCCTTTGACCATATAATAAACTGTCTCGGCAATATTGGTGGCGTGATCTCCGAAGCGCTCGATGCTCTTGGCACAGAACAAGAGGTCTGTGCAGATCGGGATTTTGCGCGGGTCGGCCGTCATCTGCGCGATCAACTCGCGCATTAGCGCATCGACTTCGGCGTCGATCGCCTGATCGGCTCGCCATACGCCGAGCGCCCGTTCGACATCGCGTCTGGTGTAGGCGTCGAGCACCTGGCGGAGCGCGCCCCGCACCCGCTCGATGATGCGCGCCAGCGCGTGCAATGCCTCCGCCGGGCTGCGTTCGCCCGCGCCAGAAATCACGCGCTTGGCGATGCTTTTGGCCGAGTCGCCCATGCGCTCCAGGTCGCCGACGATGCGCAGCGCCGCAATCGTCTCGCGCAGATCGAGCGCCATCGGCTGACGGCGGGCGATGGTGAGCACCGTTTTGTGTTCGATTTCCTGCTGGAGCTTATCGACTTCAAGGTCAACCGGAATGATGTGGCGCGCAGCGTCCACGTCATGCAGCATCAATGCGGTGCCGGCAGCGGCGATCTGCTTTTCCACCAGCGCTCCCATCTCGGCGATCATCCGCGCGATGTCCTGCAGCTCGGTATCAAAGGCCTTGATGGTATGTTCGGGCATAGCCGGACCTCTTGCCGTCAACCGAAACGGCCGGTGATGTAATCCATCGTGCGCCGGTCGCGCGGCGCTGTGAACATGGTGCTGGTTCGGTCGAACTCGATCAGCTCGCCGAGGTACATAAACGCGGTAAAGTCCGAGACGCGGGCGGCCTGTTGCATGTTGTGCGTCACCAGCACGATGGTGTAGGCGCTGCTGAGTTCGCAGATCAGCTCCTCGATTTTCGCCGTCGAAATCGGATCGAGCGCCGAGCATGGTTCGTCGAGCAAGATGACCTCGGGCCGCACCGCCACGGTGCGGGCAATGCAGAGGCGCTGCTGCTGACCGCCGGAAAGGCTCATTCCGCTGACGCCGAGCTTGTCTCTGACCTCGTCCCACAATGCCGCACGGCGCAGGGCCTGCTCCACCCGGACATCCAGCTCGGCACGCGGCAGCCGTTCGTACAAGCGGATGGCAAACGCGACGTTCTCGTAGACCGACATCGGAAACGGCGTGGGCTTCTGAAACACCATGCCGACGCGCGCGCGCAGCAGCGTGACGTCCTCTTCCGGCGCAAGGATGTTCTTGCCGTCCATGATGATCTCGCCCTCGGCGCGTTGGTTGGGATAGAGGTCATAGATGCGGTTGAGCGTGCGCAACAGCGTCGACTTTCCGCACCCGGAAGGGCCGATGAAGGCCGTCACGCGTTTGGCGTAGAGCGGCACATCGAGGCCGCGCAGCACGTGGTTCTTGCCGTAGTAAAAGTGCAGGCCGCGGACGGAAATTTTTTCCGCCAGCGCGGTCACGGCCGGCATGCGATTGCGGACGGCTTCCGCAACATCGATCATTTGCGGGACCTCGCTGACGCGATTGTTCGCGTCGTGACGTTGAGCGCCAGCACGGCCAGCGTGATAATCAGTGCGCCGGTCCAGGCGAGCGCCTGCCACTCCTTGTAGGGACTGAGAGCGAACTGGAAGATGACCGCCGGCAGGCTTGCCATCGGCGAGCCCATATCGACGCTGATGAACTGGTTGTTCAAGGCGGTGAACAACAGCGGCGCGGTCTCGCCGCTGATGCGGGCGATGGCGAGCAGAACGCCGGTGAGCATGCCAGTGCCTGCCGCACGGTAAGCGATGCGCGTGATCACCGCAGCCCGCGGCAGACCGAGCGCCGCCGCCGCCTCGCGCAACGGGTCGGGAACGAGCAGCAACATGTCCTCAGTGGTGCGCACCACCACCGGCACGACGATCAGCGCGAGAGCGCAGGCCCCGGCATAGCCGGAGAAATGGCCGAGCGGCGCGACCAGGATTTCGTAGATGAAGAGGCCGATCACGATGGACGGCGCGCTGAGCAAGATATCGTTGAAGAAGCGCACGACGTGCCGCAGCCGGCCATGACGGCCATACTCGGCGAGATAGGTTGCGGCGGCGATCCCGAGCGGCGTGCCGAGCGCAACGGCGAGCGCCGTCATCATCAGGCTGCCAACAATCGCATTGAGCAAACCGCCTGCCGCTCCGGGCGGCGGCGTCATCTCGGTGAACACCGCGAGCGACATCCCGCTCCGACCCTCGCGGAGCAGCGCCAGCAGAATGAGGATGACCCAGCCGAGCCCGAGCAGCGTCGCGCCGGCACAGACCGATACGGCTACGGCGTTGCGCCGGCGGCGGGCGCGGTAACGTTTCATGGCCGCTGCCCCGTCTGTTGTCCGGCGTGGAGCAGCAGCAGGCGCGCTGCGGCGAGCACGACAAAGGTAATGGCAAAAAGGATGAGCGCGAGCGCCATCAAGGCCGCGCCGTAGCGTTCGCCGACTGCTTCGGTGAATTCATTGGCGATGGTGGCGGAAATTGTCGTTCCCGGCGCCAGCAGCGAGCCGGATATCCGGTGCGCATTGCCGACGACGAAGGTGACCGCCATGGTCTCGCCGAGCGCGCGCCCGGTCGCCAGCATCATGGCGCCGATTACGCCCACCCGCGCATATGGCAGCACCACGTGCCGAAAGACCTCCCAGGTGGTGGCGCCGACGCCGTAGGCGGCCTCCTTCAAAACCGCGGGCGCGGTTGCAAAAACATCGCAGGCGACGGAGGTGATGAGGGGCAGCACCATGATGGCGAGGATGAGGCCGGCGGTGAGCACGCCGATGCCGTAAGGCGGTCCGGCCAATAGCGCCGAAAGTCCCGGGACGCGAGCGAACAGGCCGATCAACACCGGCTGCACCGTGTTTTGCAGAACCGGTGCCAGCACGAACAGGCCCCACATTCCGTAGATGATGCTGGGGATGCCGGCGAGGAGTTCGATGGCGATGCTGATAGGGCGGCGCAGCCGCGTCGGGCATATCTCGGTGAGAAACATCGCGATGCCGAGGCCGAGCGGAGCCGCGATCAGCATTGCAATGAACGACGTGACCGCGGTGCCGTAGATCGGCGCCAGCGCGCCGAATTTTTCGATGACCGGATTCCAGCTTGAATCGACCAGAAAATGCGGACCGAACGCCGCGAACGCCGGTGCCGCGCCCTTAATCAGCGCGATCATGATGCCGACGAGCAGGACGAGCACCGCCACTGTCGCGGTCAGCGTCACCAGGCGGAAGCCGCAATCGAATGCGCGCCAATGCCGGAACGCCGGGCCCAAAGCTGGTCTTGCGACCGGCAATGAAGAAGCCATGGCAAGCATCGTCGGCTTACTTCGAGGGCGCATAGAGCGGCTTGCCGCTGCTATCCCTTATGTCTCTCGACCACATTGCCTCAACCGCCGCGGCGACGGCCGCCGGCATCGGCACGTAGTCGAGGTCTGCAGCCATAGTCCCGCCTTTGGCGTAAGCCCAGGCGAAGAACTTCAGCGCCTCCGCGGCGAGCGCCGGATCGCGCGGCTGCTTGTGCATGAGGATGAAGGTCGCCCCGGCGATGGGCCAGGCCTCCGCGCCTGGCTGGTCGGTGAGAATGACGCTGAAGCCGGGCGTGCCGATCCAGTCGGCGCCGGCAGCCGCGGCGGCGAAGGCGGCGGCGCTGGGAGCGACCGTCTTGCCGTCATGGTTGACCATGTCGATGGTCATCATGCTGTTCTGTTTCGCGTAGGCGTATTCCACGTAGCCGATGGCGCCCTTGGTATTCATGACGTTTTGCGCAATGCCGGCGTTGCCCTTGGCGCCGACGCCGACCGGCCATTCGACCGCCGTGCTGGCGCCGACTTTCGCTTTCCAGTCGGGACTGACCTTCGAGAGATAGTCGGTCCAGATGAACGTCGTGCCCGAGCCATCGGAGCGGTGCACCACCACGATCGGTTGCGCCGGCAGCATCACCTGCGGGTTGAGCTTCTTGATCGCGGCATCGTCCCAGCGCTTGATGTCGCCGAGAAAGATTTTGCCAAGCGTTTTGCCGTCGAGGTGGAGTTCGCCGGCCTTCACGCCGTCGAGATTGGCCACCGGCACATCGCCGCCAAGCACGGTGGGGAATTGCACGAGGCCATATTTTTCCAGGTCAGCCGCCTGCAACGGCATGTCGGAGGCGCCGAAGGTGACGGTCTTTGCCTGGATTTGCTTGATGCCGCCGCCGGAACCGATCGACTGATAATTCAGTCCAATTCCGGTTTCTTTTTTGTAGGCGTCAGCCCACTTGGCGTAGATCGGATAGGGGAAGGTGGCGCCAGCGCCGGAAATATCCGCTGCGTTAGCGCTCGTGGTAAAGGTCGCGATAGACGCGGCCATGGCAACAGCCACGGCTGTGCGTAGTTTCATGTCTCTCTCCTGGCGGCCGAAACGTGCAAAGCACGCGCACCCCGTCTGGGAGTGTGCTGCCCGACGAACCGCTGTTTCTGTTGATTTTCATGCTACGCGCGTGCGGCTAGCACGATTCGAATAGGCTGTCCAGCGCGGGAGAGATCTGGTCGGCGCGCCTAGAGCGTGCTCTCGAGGCGCTTAACGCCGCGTGATTCGGCGATGACGGCATTAAGCTCGCCGCCGTAGATGAAGATCGACGCGCAGACATAGAGAAACACCAGCGCGATCATAGCGGAGGCGAGGCCCGCATACATCGTCGTGTAGGTAAACGCGAATTGCGCAAGATAGCGCCCGAAGGCGGCGCCAGTGATGAGCCAGAGCAGCAGCGTCGCCGCAATCCCCGGGGCGATTTCGGCGAATGAGCGCCGGCCGGCGGGCAGCCAGCGGTGCAGGATCACCAGGGCAATAATCAGCACCACGGCGGCGATGACGTAGCGCACCACGGTGACCAGATTATTGAACGGCTGCACGGCAGGCACGAATTGCACCAGCCGATTCCAGATCAGCGGCCCGAGCACGACCAAAAACGCGAAAGCGAGAATGGCGACGGCGCCGATCAGCACGTAGAAAATTGATTCCAGCCGCAGCAGCCACCAGGCGCGGACTTCATGCATGTTGTAAGCACGGTTGAGGCCGATGCGCAGGCTTTCCACGCCGCTGGAGGCAAAGTAGATGGCGAAGGCGACACCGAAGGTGAGCACGTCGCCCCGCGTCTGCGTGAGGACGCCGGTCACGTCGTTGGCGATCGGTCCTGCCACCTCCTTGGGCCACGCCTCCAGCAGCAGGCGGGCGGCCTCATCCGCCAACTCCTTGGAACCGAAGAAAACGCCGGCCAGCGCGGTCACCACGATGAGGAAGGGAAACATCGCCATCAACGTGGAGAGAGCGATATGGCTGGCAATGGCCCAGCCGTCGTCGGCGATAAAGCCGCGAAATGCGTCAATCGCTATCCAAAATGTCGATTTGATAAACCGCAATGCATGGCTCCGAAAAGGCGCCAGGCCATCACATCATCTATCGACGGGACGTTTGCAAGAGCGCCGGCAGCGAGGAATTCGGCGGCCGGCGCGGCCGCCGGCGATACGACTAGGCAGCCTGCACGTTGGTGAGGAATTGCCGCACTTCGGCTTCCAGGCCTTCGGCTTCGATCGCAACCGTATCGGCAAGCGTCTTGACGTCGCCAGCCGTTCCGCGCGCATTGCTGGTGACGTCCACTACGCGGCTCATCGCTTCGGCGCCGGCGCGCGCTTCGTCGGAGGCGCGCCCGACGCCTTCGGCAATCGAGACGACCGCCGAATTTTGCTGGCCGACCGTTGCCGCCACCGTCGTGGCGATGGCCGACATCTCGCGAATGATGGTATTGACCTGCTCGATGGCTTGCGCGCTATCGGCGGCGGCCGATTGAATCGAGCCGATCTGCTCGGCGATCTCTTCGGTCGCCCGTGCGGTCTGGCCGGCGAGCGATTTGACTTCCGCTGCCACCACCGCAAACCCCTTGCCGGATTCGCCCGCACGGGCGGCTTCGATGGTCGCGTTAAGGGCGAGCAGGTTGGTCTGCCCGGCGATCGCCTGAATCAGCCCTACGACCTCGCCGATGCGGGTCGCGGCGCTGGCTAGTTCCGACATGGTGGTGACGGTGCTCTCAGCCTGCGAGACCGCGCGGTCCGCGACGTCGGTTGATTTGGCCGCTTGCGTGGCGATTTCGGCGATCGATGCCGCCAGCTCCTCGACCGATCGTGCCGCCGCAGTCACGTTCTCCGAGGAGACGCCGACGCGCTGCCGCGCGGTCTGCGCTTCGGCCGACACGGTATCGGCCGCCTTGTTGAGATCGGACGAGCTGCGTTCGAGCTTCATGGAAGCGGCGCGCAACTTGCCGAGCACGTCCTCGACCGAATGCTTGAACTGGGCAATGGTGTGCGAAATCGTGGCGCTGCGCTGCTCTTGATTGCGGCCGCTTTCGGCCTGGATGGCGGCGAGCCGCTCCCGCTCGATCATGTTGTCGCGGAAGACGATCACCGTCCGCGCCATCTCGCCGATCTCGTCATGCGTATGCGTCGCCGGGATGTGCGTGTTGGTATCGCCGGCAGCGAGTTGCTTCATCACCCCGACCAGTCCGTTGAGCGGCCGGGTGATGCTGCGGCCGATCAGCAATGAAAAAGCGAGGCCCAACGCAACCATGGCGATGCCGACAGCGATAATCCCTGTGCGGGTATGCTGCTGCGACGAGCTCAGTAGCTCACTCGCGTGCGCCGCTGCGTTGTTTGCCGACATGATGATCGTATCGGCGCGCGGCAGCATGTTTTGGCTGTCGATGTCGATCAATGCGCGCAGCGGATAGGCCTTGTCGCTCAACTCGATCCAGCGGGAGAACGTGCTGGCGTAGAACTTCACTTCATGCTCGAGCTTATCTTTCATTTCCGGCGTGCCGTCGATCTTCGCGAAAGTGCCGGTAAAATCGTTGTAAGCCGAAAAAAAGAGCTGCCGCGTCAGCTCGCTGGAATCGAGGCGATACGCGGTCTCGTAATGCTGCATGGTCAGCAGGGACAGCATCAGCTTCCATGAATCGGCGTCCGCGAGCCAAGTCATATTGTCGTTGATCGCGCGCTCGATGGCGTTGCCCGAATCTCGCAGGCTCTTGCGCAAACCCTCGTTCTCGTTGAATCCAAGGATGTGCTGCACGGCGACGAGCTTGTCGAAGTTGTCCTTCAGCTCGGCCAGCGCATCGCGCAGCGAGGCGATGTCGTCGGCATGAACGCTGCCAATCGAGCGGGCAATGGTGTCGAGGTTCTTCGTCGCATCGTTCTGCGAGCTTTCGAAGGCTTCCACCAAGGTGCCGTGGGGCGTCACGGTGAAGTCTTTGGCGGCGATGCGCATTGCGGCGACCGCAATTTTGAAGTCGCGGCTGGCGTCGGCGAGTTCGCGGGACTGGCTTACGGTCTTGAACGCCGCGCCGACATCGTGCTCGCCGGAGAGATAAGTGAGACCGTTGGCAAGAAATCCGACGACCGGCACCATCGCAAGCACGATGATGCGTGTGCGCACCGACATATATGTGAACAGCCTCGACAGCCGGGGAAGGCGGACTGGCTGTAAGAAGTTCAAGCGCATGAAAAGAATTGGCCTGCGTGACGCGCGGAGCGCCCCGGCGATAAGAAACGCAAATGGTTAATTTTGCGGCAACCTGCGCGGCCGGTCGCCGTGCGAACTGCAGAAATAGCCGATCTATTGGCACTTTCCTTTTGTGCACTGCACACGTAGTGTTTTGCAGGCGCCATCATTGAGGAGACCATGCCGATCGCTGCTTCCCGTCCGACTGCCGATTCCAATCTCGTTGAGCTAGCCCGGGAGGCGGCCGCGGCGGCCGGCGCGCTGCTCGCCGAGGCCACAGCCAAGGTCCGCGAACGGGTCCTGGTCGAGGGCCACATCGTCGGGCGGCTGTTCGACCGCGAGCAGCGGGCGACCCACGGCCTGGCTTGGCTCGCCATCTACGTTGAAGCCATCCGCCAGCTCGGTAGTTACGCCGAACGCATGTCGGCCGACGGCACGCTCGGTGAAATGGAGGAGCATCTCGTCCACATCGCGCTTGGCGAATATCTGGCGCAGATTGTCGGCGGCATTCCCATGAGCCAAGGCGAGATCGTGCGTCCGGCCGACCTGGGCCTGAACGGCGCGCAGGTCACTGCTCGCCTCAATCCCATGCTGGAACGTCTCATCGCCACCGGCAATTCGCCCGAGCGCCGCGCGCGTCTTGTCGAACTGATGCGTGCCGATCAGAACGCCACCGTCGGCATGTGCGGCCTCGACGAGACGTTGGAATCGATCCGCGACGAGATGCGCAAGTTTGCCGACAGCGAAGTCATCGGCCATGCGCAGAAATGGCATCGCACCAACAGCTATATTCCGCTCGACGTGATCGCGCAGATGGCGGAGCTCGGGGTGTTCGGTCTCACCATTCCGGAAGAGTTCGGCGGCATGGGCCTCGGCAAGGAATCGATGTGCGTGGTCTCGGAAGAACTCTCGCGCGGCTATATCGGAGTCGGCTCCCTCGGTACGCGCTCGGAGATTGCCGCCGAGCTGATTCTGAGCAGCGGCACCGATGCACAGAAGCAGAAGTGGTTGCCCAAGATCGCCTCCGGCGCGGTGCTGCCGACGGCGGTGTTCACCGAACCCAACATCGGCTCGGATCTCGCCTCGGTCAAAACGCGAGCGGTGCGTGAGGGCAATGTCTACAAGATCTACGGCAACAAGACCTGGATCACGCACCCGGTGCGCGCCGATCTGATGACGCTTTTGGTACGAACCAATCCGAAAGAGAGCGGCCACCGCGGCCTCTCTATGCTGCTTGCGGAAAAGCCGCGCGGCGACGACGCGAGGCCATTCCCGGTCAAGGGCATGAGCGGCACCGAGATCGAGGTGCTCGGCTATCGCGGCATGAAGGAATACGAAATCGCCTTCGACGGCTTCGAGGTGAAGGCCGAAAATCTGCTCGGCGGAGTCGAGGGACTCGGCTTCAAGCAGTTGATGCAGACGTTCGAAACGGCGCGCATCCAGACAGCGGCACGCGCCATCGGCGTGGCGCAGGCAGCGATGGAAGAAGCGCTCGCCTATGCGCAGAGCCGGGTGCAGTTCGGCGTGCCGATCGTTACTTTCCCGCGGGTGGCCGACAAAATCGCGATGATGGCGGCGGAGATCATGGTAGCGCGGCAACTGACTTATTACGCGGCGCGGCAAAAAGATTCCGGCCGCCGCTGCGATCTCGAAGCGGGTATGGCGAAGCTGCTCGCCGCCCGCATAGCCTGGGCCAATGCCGACAACGCCGTGCAGATTCACGGCGGCAACGGTTTTGCGTTGGAATTTCCCGTCTCGCGCATCCTTTGCGATGCGCGCATCCTCAATATCTTCGAAGGCGCCGCGGAGATTCAGGCGCAGGTGATCGCGCGCCGGCTGCTGGACGGCAGCAACTGAGCAACAAATACGGCCATTTCCGCGTTTGCTTTAGAACGAGGTCGCCCGCAAGCCGCGGCCTTAAGTTCGCGAGGGCAGGAGGTTGGCATGTCTGCGTTGACGATCCGCAACGGCGAATGGATTGTAGTCTGCGACGGCAAGAAAGCGCTGGTGTTGCAGAACGACGGCGATGCCCAGTTGCTGAACTTCAAGACGGTGAAGGTGATCGAACAGAAGGACATGGCGACGCATGAGCTCGGCACCGACCGTCCCGGCCGCGCCCAGGCCGTGGGCAGCGGTCCGCGCAGCTCTGTCGGGCAGACCGATTGGCACGATCAAGCCGAGCACACCTTCCTCACGCATCTGGCGGAATTCCTCGACAGATCGCTGGCCGCCGGGCAAACGAAATCGCTTGTGATGGTGGCGCCGCCGCGCGCATTGGGCATGCTGCGCCCGGCCTATTCAAATGCACTCAGGGGCGCCATTCGCGCGGAGATCGATAAGGATTTGGTGAAAATGCCGGTGCATGAGATCGAAAGGCACTTGAGCGCGCGCAGCGAACGGCCGGAATAAGGCTAGCCCGCCGTATTTGCGGTGCTATGGTCCCCGGCCGTCGAGGGTCCCGGATGTCCTTGCGTTTACGAACCTGCGCATTGGCCGCGCTGCTGATGCTGGCCGCGGCTGCCGCCATGGCGCAGCAGAAGCAGCCTGCGCCGCAGAATCCGCTGCTCAATCCGCCGCTGAAAGTGCCGACCGAGCCGCCGGAGCCGCAAGGCAAGATGAGCGATCCGCTGGCGGTGCCCGGTTTTTGGGATCCGCGGCACCGGCCGGAGCGGCCGGATCTGTCGCGCATCAGTATCATCCGTTTCCTCACCGAGACCGACTACCCGCCCTTCAACTACGCGGGGCCCGACGGCACGCCGGCCGGCTTCAACGTCGATCTCGCCCGCCTGCTCTGCGAGGAGATGAAGGTGCCGTGCACGGTGCAGCAACGGCGCTTCGACACGCTCATTGCCGCGCTCAACAAGAATGAAGGCGACGCGATTATCGCGTCGCTCGCCGAGACGCCGCAGATGCGCCAACAGGTCGATTTCAGCGATCCTTACTACCGGACGCCGGCGCGGTTTGTGTCGCGC
>Ga0070740_10004421_pt1 | contig 13828 bp, 10 predicted proteins | sample Coa_R2_FD_67286 | JGI IMG/M metagenome (GOLD analysis project Ga0070740, IMG submission 67286) | Surface soil microbial communities from Centralia Pennsylvania, which are recovering from an underground coalmine fire - Coalmine... | ecosystem: Environmental > Terrestrial > Soil > Unclassified ... | reverse complement strand
TTGAAAACACCGCGCTCCTGCTGCGGGCCGGTGAGGCGGCCGGCGGCGCACACGTAGACGATATCGGGATTGGTGGGGTGCACGATGATGCGGCCGATGCGGCCGGTTTCGTCGAGGCCCATATGGGTCCAGGTCTGGCCGGCGTCGGTCGACTTGTAGACGCCGTTGCCCATCATGTCGCTATCGCGGATGGCCCAGGCTTCGCCGGTCCCGGCCCAGACGATGTTGTGATTCGTGCTCGAGAGCGCGAGCGCGCCGATGGCCTGCACGGGCTCGGCATCGAATACCGGGACGAAGCTGCGGCCGCTATCGGTCGACTTCCAGACGCCGCCCGACGCCGCGCCGGCATAGTAAACGGAGGGGTCGCCGGGGATCGCCACCACGGAGGCGATGCGGTTGCCGACGGCCGGTCCCATAAAGCGGAAGCGCAGTCCTTCGGGCGGGGGAGCGCCGCCGCCGCCGCGCCGCTGGGCGGAAGCGGGAACCGTGGAAAGCAGGAGGGCGGCAGCGAGGGCCGCGATGAAGCAATGGATCTGACGCATAGCGAATAAGGATATGATAGGCGATTTGGAGACGATCGATTTGGGGCACTGGGCAGCATGGGTAATGGCAGCGCTGCTGGCGGCGCCGGCCGTCGCGGCGGACAGCTCGCTCGCGCAACAGATGCTGGCGGCGCACAACGCCGTTCGGGCGGAGGTCAAGACGCGGCCGCTGGTGTGGTCGGACAAGCTGGCCGAGGCCGCGCAGAACTGGGCCAACCGGCTGATCGTGGAGCGCGTGCTGGCGCACCAGAAGCACTCGAAGTACGGCGAGAATCTGTTCGAGACGAACGGCTCCGGGACACCGCCCGCTGAGGTGGTGAAGCGATGGGCTTCCGAAGCGGCGAATTACGACTACAAGACCAACCGCTGCAATGGCGCCTGCCTGCACTACACGCAGATCGTCTGGCACGACACCCGCCGCGTAGGCTGCGCCGTGGCGCGCGGCGCGGGCCACGAGGTGTGGGTGTGCGAGTACGATCCGCCGGGGAATTATGTGGGGGAGCGACCGTGGTGAGAGGCGGTCGATGCCGGGTAGCAGGCAGGATCTACCGCACCGGAAGACCGGCCGGACAGCGTCCATATGTCTGTAGGTATGCCAGAACCGAACTGGGCAGAGCTTCGCGACGCTTATGGGTCCGCGGATGACCTTCCCGGCATCCTTGCCGAGTTAGAGCCGGACCCGAAATCGCCCGTATGGACGGAATTGTGGGGACGGGTCTGTCATCAGTAGTCAACCTACAGTGCGAGCCCTTATGCCCTGCCGTTTCTGCTATCCGCCGCTGCGGGCTGGCCCGCGAGCAACCGGGCAATGCCGCTCGCATTAGCTGGGTGCATCGTTGCCGCGCCAGAAAGGCCATGGAGCCGTGGTCGAGCAACTGCGGCAATTGGCGATCGAAACGCTCAGCCATTCCAATCTGAGCCGCGCAGACCGGATATATATCATGCAATCAGTGCTCGCCTTCGAGGGCGACAGGCTTTGGGGCACGTACTAGACGCGCTGAATGACGGCGAGTTCCATGGCAATTGCCCATCGTGCTCCGCCGATCTATATTTCGCTATCGGTCCATATGGATTCTTCTGTACCTCTGGGGATTGGGTCGGGAATCCAGCGGCCCCGAAACGGCCAATTCAGCCCACGGTGCACGGCGAATTAACGGATGTCGGCCGGCGACTGCACGCTCTCTGTCTTGAGGCTGGGACGAACTGCTCGCCCAATGGATTTGCCAGTTATTGGGGACCTCCAAATGCCCGAAATGCGGCCAGCCGCTTCATGTCGCCTCTGTAATTGCGGCATTTGAACAGCCCTGGACGGGGGCATAGGATCCGGACCGATACGTTCAGGCAAGGGTGTTGACGCTTGACTCGCGCCGCGCCTCATACGCCGCGATCGCCGGCTCCTGCTGCAGGATGTAACCGAGCTCGTCCACGCCGTTCAGCAGGCAGTGCTTCGAGAACGGATCGACGGGGAACTCGACTTCACGGCCCGCCGGCGTGGTCAGCGTCTGCCGCGCGAGATCGACTTTCACCGTCGCATCCGGCGCGGCGGCGAACAGCTCCGCGTGCACGTCCGCCGGGACCACGATCGGCAGCAGCGAATTCTTGAGTGAATTCTGCTTGAAGATATCGGCAAAACTGGTGCTGATCACCGCGCGGAAGCCGAATTGCGTCAGCGCCCATGGGGCGTGCTCGCGCGAGCTGCCGCAGCCGAAGTTGTCGCCGGCCAGGAGCACCTGCGCGCCCTGCGCTTCGGGCTTGTTGAGGACGAAATCCGGGTTGGGATTGCCCTGGGCGTCATAGCGCCAATCGTTGAATAGCTGCTTGTCCAAGCCCTGTTTCGAGGTGGTCTTCAGGAACCGCGCGGGGATGATCTGGTCGGTATCGATATTGGCGATGGGCAGCCGCACATAGCGGCTTTCAAAATTCGTGAAGGGCTTCATAACATGGTCCTCACATCGGCGATGGCGCCCGCGATCGCGCTGGCGGCGGCGGTCAGCGGGCTGGCGAGGAAGGTGCGCCCGCCTTTCCCCTGCCGCCCCTCGAAGTTGCGGTTGCTGGTCGAGACGCTGTACTGGCCGGGCGCGAGCTGGTCGCCGTTCATGGCGATGCACATGGAGCATCCGGGCTCGCGCCATTCGCAGCCGGCGGCCTGGAAAATTTCGTGCAGCCCTTCGGCAACCGCCTGGCGCTTCACCTCCTGCGAACCGGGGACCACCAGCACGCGCACCTTGGGGTTCACCTTGCGGCCCTTGAGCAGCCCGGCGGCGGTTCGCAGATCCGAGATGCGGGAATTGGTGCAGCTTCCGATGAAAACCACATCGATGGGATGGCCGAGCAGCGGCTTTCCGCCTTCGAGCCCCATGTATTGCAGCGCCTTGGCGGCGCCCGCGTCGGCCGGCGGCGGCACCGGCGCGGTGATGGGCACACCCATACCGGGATTGGTGCCGTAAGTGATCATCGGCTCGAGCGCGGCGGCGTCGATCGTCACGCTGCGGTCGTACACAGCGCCCTCATCGGTCGGCAGCCGTCGCCAGCGCGCCAGCGCGGCATCCCAGGCGGCGCCCTTCGGCGCGTGCGGGCGGCCAGCGAGGTATTGGAACGTGGTATCGTCCGGCGGGATGAGGCCGGCGCGCGCACCGCCCTCGATCGACATATTGCAGACCGTCATGCGCTCTTCCATGGAGAGCGCGCGAATCGCGCTGCCGGTGTATTCGAAGATGCTGCCGGTGCCGCCGCCGACGCCGATTTTCGCGATCAGCGCCAGGATGATGTCCTTGGCCGAAACGCCGCGCTGCAGCGTGCCCTCGACTTTGACCTGAAATGTCTTGGACGGCCGCTGCAGCAGGCACTGGCTGGCGAGCACGTGCTCGACCTCGCTCGTGCCGATGCCGAAGGCGAGCGCGCCGAACGCGCCGTGCGTGGCCGTGTGGCTGTCGCCGCACACCACCGTCATCCCCGGCTGCGTCAGGCCGAGTTCGGGTCCGATGACGTGCACGATGCCCTGCCGCTCGCTATGGATGCCGAGGCAGCGGATGCCGAACTCGGCGCAGTTGGCTTCGAGCTGCGCGAGTTGTTTGGCCGCGATCTGGTCGACGATCGGCAGCGTGCGGTCCGTAGTGGGAATGGAGTGGTCGGCGGTGGCGATGGTGAGATCGGGCCGGCGGACCTTGAGACCGCGCGCGCGCAGCCCATCGAACGCCTGCGGCGATGTCACCTCGTGGACGAGGTGCAGGTCGATGAAGAGCAGCGAGGGGGCGCCCGGCTGCTCGTGGACGACGTGGGAGGCCCACAGTTTTTCGATGATCGTGGAAGGCATAAAAATCCCGGAATTAGGAGCCAGGAGTTAGAAGGCCGGCGCCGCGGTTGGGCTCCTAGCTCCTGACTCCTGGCTGCTTCTATTCTGCCAGGCGCGGGCCGGTAAGCCCGCGCTCAGGCGATCGCGGCGCACACTGCTTCGCCGACCTGTTCGGTCGTGGCCGGTGCGCCGGAAGGTCGTAAATCCGCTGTCACATGGCCGCTTTCGAGAACCTTCTCGATGGCTGCCTCGACGGCCGCGGCCTCTTCTTTCAGGTTAAAACTGTACGCCAGCATGGCGGCCACCGAGCCGATCGCGCCCAGCGGGTTGGCCTTGTTCTGGCCCGCGATATCGGGCGCGGAGCCGTGCACCGGCTCGTACAGGCCAACCCAGGCGCCGGAGGGGCGCTTGTCGCCGATCGAAGCCGAGGGCAGCATGCCGATCGAGCCTGCCAGCACCGCGCCTTCATCGCTGAGAATGTCGCCGAACATGTTTTCGGTCAGCACGATATCGAAGCGGCGCGGATTCAGCACCAGTTGCATCGCGCAGTTATCCACCAGCAGGTGATCGAGCGCCACATCCGGAAATTCCTGCGCCACTTCCGTCACCACGCGGCGCCAGAGCTGCGAGTTTTCGAGAACGTTCGACTTATCGACCGAAGTCACTTTCTTGCGGCGCGCACGCGCGAGGTGGAAGGCCATGCGGGAAACACGCTCGATCTCCGGGCGCGTATAGGTCATGGTATTGACCGCCCGCGTGTCCGCGCCGCTTCCGGTAATGCCGCGCGGAGTTCCGTAATAAATCCCGCCCGTCAGTTCGCGGACGATGATCATGTCGGTGCCTTCCACCAGATGGTTCTTCAGGGGCGAAGAATCCAGTTGCGACGCGTAGGCTCGCACGGGGCGCAGGTTGGCGTAAACCCCCAGCGCCTGGCGAATCCCGAGTAACCCCTTTTCCGGCCGCTTCTCCGGCGGCGCGTTGTCGAATTCCGGCAGCCCGACAGCGCCCATCAGCGTGGCGTCCGCCGCGGCCGCCAGCTTCGCCGTCTCCTGAGGCAGCGGCGTGCCGCATTTGTGAATCGCGACGCCGCCGAGCAGCCCTTCGGCCAGGTTCAGGGTGTGATGCCATTTCTCCGCGACGCGGCGCAGCACGCGCACCGCTTCGCGCGTGACTTCCGTTCCGATGCCGTCGCCGGGGAGGATCAGGATATTGAGATTCATGTGAAGTCGAATTCCGCCCGTTAATCCGCCGACGCCCGCAGCGCCGCCTCGCGGCCCTGTTCGATCAAATCCGCGATCTCTTCATCCATCAGCCCCTTCTTGCGCTGGTCGGCGACCGCGGTGAAGCGATGGTAGAGGGCGTCGAGCTCCTCGCGCGAGAGCTCGTAGCCGAGATCCTTCGCGCGCTGGTTGAGCGCATGCCGTCCGCTGTGTTTGCCGAGCACCAGCTTGCCTTCCGGCACGCCGACCGAGCGCGGGTCGATGATTTCGTAAGTGCTCTTTTCCTTGAGATACCCGTCCTGGTGGATCCCGGCCTCATGCGCGAAAGCGTTGCGCCCGACGATCGCCTTATTCGGCTGCGGCCCAAAAGTGATGATCGAGCCGAGCAACTCGCTCGCGCCGTACAGGTGCTCGGTGTGGATGCCCGTGTGGTACGGATAGGCGTCCGCGCGCGTCTTGAGAATCATGACGATCTCTTCGAGCGAGCAGTTGCCGGCGCGCTCGCCGATGCCGTTGATCGTGCATTCCACCTGCCGCGCGCCGGCTTCGATGGCGGCGAGCGAGTTGGCGACCGCGAGGCCGAGATCGTCATGGCAATGCACGCTGACGATGGCGCAATCGCCCAGCGCGCGCGCGATGCGGCCGATCAGCGCGCCGTATTCCTTGGGCGTCGAATATCCCACCGTGTCCGGGATGTTCACCGTGCGCGCGCCCGCCGCAACTACCGCCTTGGCGACCTGCTCCAGAAAATCGGGATCGGTGCGCGCGCCGTCTTCCGCCGAAAACTCGACATCGTCCACGTGGCGCCGCGCCAGCTCGACCGCCGCGACCGCATCGTCCAATACCTGCTGCTGCGACTTCTTCAGCTTGTACTTCAGGTGAATCTCGCTCGTCGCGATGAAGGTGTGGATGCGCGGCCGGCGGGCATGCGCCAGCGCCGCGGCGGCGCGTTCCACGTCCAGCGTGCAGCATCGCGCGAGCGCCGCTACGTGGGCCCACGGGAACTCGCGGCTCACGGCATCGACCGCTTCGAAGTCGCCTTCCGACGCAATCGGGAAGCCCGCCTCCAGAACGTCGACGCCGAGTTCGACCAGTTTGCGCGCCATGCGCAGTTTTTCCGGGGTAGTCATACTGCAGCCCGGCGATTGCTCACCGTCGCGGAGCGTGGTGTCGAAGATGTAGACGCGGTCGCTCATATGGGCATTATCGGGGGCTGGCGAACGATTTGGCAAATTTATAATGTTCGCGGTGTGTATTAGTTGATATTATGGATCTAGGACATGGAACTCTACTCCCTCCAGGTCTTCCTGACCGTCGCCACCGAAAAAAGCTTCTCGCGCGCGGCCGAAAAGCTGTTCCGCACGCAGCCGGCGGTTTCCCTCGCCGTGCAGCGGCTGGAGCAGGAACTGGGCGAGAAGCTGATCGACCGTTCGGGCAAGGAGCTGATCCTCACCGATGCCGGCCGCAGCGTGCTGGAATACGCCCGCCGCTTCCAGAGCCTGCAATCGGAGATGGATAATTCGCTCGCCGAACTGCGCGACAATTCGGCCGGCCGGCTGACCATCGGGGCCAACGAATCCACCACGCTCTATTTACTGCGGCACATCGAGCGCTACCGCGAGCTGTATCCGAAGGTGAAGGTGCAGATCCGCCGCAGCCTTTCGAGCAAAATTCCCGGCGAGCTGCTGGACGGCAACCTCGAGCTCGGCATCATCAGCTACGATCCCGGCGACGAGCGGCTCAAATCCAGGGTCATCTACACGGACGCGCTGGCGTTCGTGGTTTCACCCCGCCACCGCCTGGCGCGCCGCAAGACGGTCGGCATCGCCGAATTGGGCGAAGAGACGTTCATCGCGCATAACGTGGTTTCTCCGTACCGCGAAATGGTGCTGCGGCAGTTCCAGTCCCATAAGGTGCCGCTGCGAATGGATGTGGAGATGCCTACCATCGAAACCATCCGCCGGCTGGTGCAGGACAACATCGGCGTGGCGTTTCTCCCGCGCATGTGCGTGGAGCAGGAGATCGAGCAGGGGGCGCTCTGCGAAGTGCGGGTGAAGGAGATGCACGTCGAGCGGAAGATCCGGCTCATCTGGCCGGTCCGGCGCGCGCTGAGCCACGCCGCGAAAGCGTTTCTGGAAGTGCTGGTGTAAAGGCGTAGGGCTAAATACAAAAATGCCCGCGGGCCGCGGCGTTCGCTGGGAACGCCGCGGCCGCGGGCTGGCGGTCTTGCTACTGGATCGACAACGTTACGTTCTGCTGCGAGTTCGTGCCGCCGACATTGATCACCACGGGAACCGCCGCGCCGGACGGCGCCGTGGCCGGAATCTGCACATTCACCTGCATCACTCCGTAGATGCTGCCCGGAGCCGAGCCGGCGAACTGCACGGTGGCCGGCACGCCGCCCACCGTCGCGGTGACGGGAGCCACCGGGTTGTAGATGTTCGTGACCAGCATGCCGTCGATGCCGGCCGGTGCGTTGGTGACGCCCTCGCCGGTAACGTAGAGCGAAACCACGCCGCCCTTGACCGCCGGGTTGCTGGCCGAGTTGATGCCGGCGTATTTGCCGCTCAGGTCGTAGTCCCAGGCGACGGCCGGGCCGCTGCCGGAGGCGTTGGCCGTGTAAACGCCCGGCCCGACGGCGGCGATGGTCTGGCTGATCGGCGCGGACGTGACTCCCTGGTACGAGATCACGATCTGCGTGCTGGTGCGGCCCGCGATGCCGTAGGGCACGAACACGCTGGTCTGCGTGGCGCTGGCGTAGTAGATCGGCGCCGGCACGCCATCGAACAGCACCTGCGTCTGGCCGGCTGTGGTACCGAGCTTGTTATTGGTCACGGTGCCCATGGTCAGCGTGGCGGGCCCGATGCCGGTGCCGTAGAGAACGATATTCTCGCCGGGCACCACGGGACCGGCGATCGCGCTCGCCGCGTTCTGGATGGCCGTGATCACCGGCGTCGGGACCGCCGCCACCGTGAGGTTGACCGTGATCGTCGCCGCCGTGTTCGTAGCCGAAGAAGGCGACGTGATGTTGATGGTCCCGGTGTAGTTTCCCGCTGCCAAGCCGGCCGGCTGGATGCTCACGGTCAGCGTGGCGGGCGTCATCCCGGAGGTCGGCGAGACCACCAGCCAGGTCGCGCTACTGCTGACCGTCGCCGTGAAGTTCGCGGTTCCGCCCGAAGAGGTGAGCGCCACCGTCTTGGCCTGCAGCGTCGTCTGGGTGCCGATCACGTAATTGAAATCGAGGGTCGAGGGCGTAGCCGTGAAGGTTTGCGCCTGCACCACATTCAGCGTGACATTCACGGTTTGCGGGCTGCCCGTGGCGCCGGCGGACGTCACCGTCACCGTGCCGGTATAGGTGCCGGGCTGCAAGCCCGTCGGGTCCGCCTTCACGTTGACGGTGCCCGGAGTCGTGCCGCTGGGGGTGTCGACCGAGAGCCAGTTGCCGCCGACTCCGGTGCTCACCGCCACCGTGAAGTTCAGCGCGCTCGGCGTGCCGCTGACGCTGATCGGCTTGGTCTGCGCCGCGCCGCCCTGCGTCTCGGTGAAGGTCAGGCTCGCGGGCGAGACGGCGAGGGTGCCGGGAGCGACCACGAAGGTCACGGGGATGTTGACCGTGGACGGCGCGTTGACCCCGGAAGCGGCCGATGCCGCGATCGTCACCACGCCGTTGTAGGTGCCGGCGGCGAGACTCGATCCATTCACCGACACTTGCACCGTCGCGGGCGAACCGGAGGTCGCCGGCCCGGCAGGCTGCGTCACCGCGAGCCAACCCGTTCCGTTGGTCGTCGTAGCGGTCGCGGTGAACGTGATGGGCGTGCTGTCGGTGGCGACGGTAATCGCCTGGGCCGCCGGAATCGCCGCCCCGAGCGTCTGGTTGAACGTCAGGGACTTCGGCGTCACCGTCATGTTCGTGCCAGTAACCTGAAGCGTTACCGGCACCACGATGCCGCTATCGAGCGCGCCGCTAGCCGTGAGCGTGATCTGCGCCGTGTACGTGCCGGGCGCCAGATTGGCGAGTGCCGGATAAACCTCGACCGGAAGGCTGTTCGGCGTATTCTGCGGGAAATTATTGACCACCAGCCACGAAGCGGAGGAAGCCGCCGTGAAGGAGATCGTCCCGTTGGCGCTCGCATCGGTGCTGGTCACGGTCAGCGCCTGCGCGGTGGAAAGACCGGAGTTCGCAGCCGCGTTGAAGCTCAAAGAGATCGGATTCACCACCAGCATCGCGCTGTTGTTCACAAACAGCTTGACCGTGAACTGCAGCGGGCTGTTCGGCGAAGCATTGCCGGAAGCGGCCGTCGCGTTCACCGTAACCGTGCCGGTGCAGACGGTCCCGTTCGGGATTCCCGCGGGGCTCACCGCGACGGTGAACACGGAGGTGTTGCTGGCGCCGGCAGAAACCGGGCTGACGGTCAGCCAGTTGGACGTGCATCCCGTAGCGGCCGTCATGGCCCCCGCGGCCGTAACCGACGAGAATGCCGCGCCGGTGCTGCTCGCGATCGTCACCTGCTGGGAAACCGGGTTGTTCTGCCCGGTCTGATACGGGAAGTTCATGGGGCAGCCGTTATTCGCGCTCATCGAGCAGTTGGCGAAGGACGCGACAATCAGCGGATCGTTGCTCACCGTCAGGCTGACCGGAATCTGGATCGCGTGCGCCGCGTCCGGAGCGTTCTGCGAGCCGTTGCCGATCACGCTGATCGTTCCGGTATACGTTCCCGTGCTCAGGCCGGCCACCACGGAGGCGTTGAGCGAGATCGAAAATGGCGTGCCGGTCACCGCGCTCGGCGGCACCGTGAACCACGCGCCGCCGCTCGTGTACGCCGGGGTAAGGAACAGCGTCATCTGTTGGCTGCTCGGGGCATTGGCTTCCGCATTGGTGGTCGTCGCGGTGATGGTCTGCGCATTGGGAATCGGGCCGTTCAGCTCATAGGTGAACTTCACCGGAGCGGTGGAAATATTGAGCAGCGGCGAGCTGGAAACCGTCAGGCTGACCGGGATCTGAAGCGGATTGTTGGCCGCGCCCGAAGCAAACACGAGGAGAGTCGCCGTGTACGGCGTTGCGCTGGCCGCCAGGTTACTCGCCGGCGTGTACGCCACCGTCACCTGCGTGCTGCCGTTGGCGGGAATGGTTCCCTGCACCGATGGCGTGATCGCCAGGAAGTTGGCGGCCGTGGCGGGGTAGAGCGCCTGAATCTGGAACGGCAGCGCCACCGCGCCCGGATTCGTCAGCGTGAGCACCTGCGAGCCGGAGTTGGTCGAGCTGGAGCTGCCCAGTTGATAGAAGAGACCGACTGACGGCGGCGCCGCCGTGACCGTCGGGGCTGCGGCCACCGCCAGGGTCACGGCAACCGGAATCGGCGGTCCCGATGGCGGCGCGATCTGGATCGTGCACGTGTGCGTACCGGCCGCCGAAGGCAGCGCCGCCGTGTTGAGCGCCACCGTCATGGTGCCCGGCGAGGTGCCGTTGGCCGGCTGTTGCAGCCACGTGCAGTCCGTCCCGCTGAGCGAGACCGTATACGTCGTGCTCGCCGCCGAGGTCAGCGTCAACTGCTGTGAGACAGGCGACGGACTGGTGCCGATCTGATACGTGAACGAGACCGAGGACGGATTGACGCCGATCGACGCCACGGTGAAGCTCACCGGAATGTTGCCGACCTGATGCACCGAGGAGTCGATGATCGAGATCGAGCCGCTGTAAGACCCGACGCTCTGCCCGGTCGGATCGGCAATCACCGTCAGAGAATTCGAGATCTGGACGCTGTTCGCCCCGGTGCAGCTCGCGCCCGTGCAAACCTTCAGCCAGGGCTGGTTGCTGACAGCGAAGTAGGTTCCCGAGGGACTCACGGACACGGTCTGGCTCTGCGCCGCGCCGCCCGCTACCGCGGAAAAAGTCAGTGAACTTGGGTTAACGGTCACGGTCTGCGCATCGAGCGCGCTGGCCGCTGCAAGGATCGGAATCAGGATGAGAATGGATTTCAGTTGTCTCAAGAGAGTTCTCCAGCTACAGGCAGTCCGGACGGGAGGGGACGCCGCACTGAGGGTCGATCTAGCACGGTAATTGCCATTGCCGGATCCTAAAAACATCTTGCATCCGGAATGTTTTAGGTGCAAGAGAAATCGGGAGTTACGCGAATTGAGCAGCCTCGGAGGGCGGACCGCGCCGGCCTTCGGCGGCGCGCCGCGACACAGGGGGTGGGGCGATGTGCGCCAACCGGTCCGCCCAGGCGCCGGCGTCAGAGGCGCCAACGGAGCCGCGGCCGAACCGCACCGCTCGCTTTACGGCCTCGGCTCTGTCACGCGCCGTACAGATGATGCTCGCGGATATAGTCGAAGACCGCGGCCGGAAGCTCCGGCGGCCGCCGTCCCGCTGCCAGCGCCGAACGGATCGAAGAGGAGGACACGTCCATGCTCATGTCATCGAGCGGGTCGAATCGCACCGCCGGCGGCGCCTGATAATCGCAGCCGGGCCGGCTGACGACCAGGAACCGCACCGCGCGCGCCACATCCTGCCACCGCATCCAGGTGCGAATTTCGGCGAAGGCGTCGGCGCCGATGATGAAAAAGAGTTCATCGTCCGGAGCCATCCGGGCGCGGAGCAGTTCGATGGTCGCGATGGAATAGCTGCGCTCGGTGTTCTCTTCAAGGCGCGAAACCTCAAAGCGCGGGTCCACGGCGCAGGCGAGTTCGGCCATGCGGACGCGGTCGGCGTACGGCGCGTGAGTGGCCCCGCTCTTGTGCGGCGGGCTGGCCGCGGGAATGAACAGGACGCGGTCGAGATGAAAGCGGTCGGCCGCGGCCCGGGCCGCGGCGAGATGAGCGTGATGGATGGGGTCGAACGTGCCGCCGAAGATCGCCAGTCTCACGAACGTTCGATCTGGACGGAATTGATGCGCACTTCCTTGAGCGGCCGGTCCTGCGCGTTGCGCGGCACTTCGGAAATCTTGCGCACCACGTCGAAGCCTTCCGTCACCTCGCCGAAAACGCTGTGCTTCTGATCGAGCCACGGGGTGGGCGCGACGGTCACGAAAAACTGGCTGCCGTTCGTGTTCGGCCCGGCGTTGGCCATCGAAAGAATGCCCGGCTTGGCGTGCCGGAGTTCCTTGTGGAACTCGTCGGCGAACTGGTAGCCGGGGCCGCCACGGCCGGTGCCGGTCGGGTCGCCGCCCTGGATCATGAAATCCGGGATGACACGGTGGAAGATGGTGCCATCGTAAAACGGCTTGCCCGTCTTCGAGCCATCCGCCAGGCTGACAAAATTCTCGACCGTCCGCGGCGCGCGATCGGCGAAGAGCTTCGCCTTGAATTTGCCCTCGGTCGTGTCGAACACGGCGTAGATTTCGTTGGCCATCACGGCGATTGTAGCAACTCGGGCGCGCGCCAGGGGCTTCCCAATCGTGGCATGTTACACTTGCGCCCGGAGCTGCGAATGGCCGACACCCCGCTGACCTACGAAGAGCACCGCGACCTGAGCCGGGAGTTGCAAACCACCTGCGACCGGCTGGTGCAGCTCAGTGAACTGGTGCGGCAAGTCTACGGTGCGGAGAGCCGCCCGGCGGCCGCCTTCGGCCGGGCATGGCGCGCGATGGAAGTTCTGCGCGCCGCGCTCGGCGAACAGGCCGCCGCAGACTGCCCGGGCCGCCAGGCGGAAAAGCTCTACGAATAATCTCCATAGTACGAGACGCGCTTGCGCGCGGAATCGTACGATGCTATGTTTCCACCTGATGTGGGTTTCCGGACAATGACTCGACAGCGTAAGTCCGCTCCCCGCAGGTAATTTCCCGCAAGAAGCTGATTCTGTACCATTCTGCAAGCTTCGCCGCGCCTGTCCACTCTCTCGCAGACATTTGTCCAACAGAAGTTTCGAAAGGTTCCTTGTTATGCAATCAAAACGCATCAGCCTGCTGGCACTGGCATGCCTCGCAGCCTGCACCGCAGCGGCGGCGCAGCAGATCAACATCAACTGCGGCGGCGCGCAATATACGGCTGCCAGCGGGACAGTCTGGGCGGCGGATGAAGATTACAATGGCGGAGATCTCGCCTATACCGGCGATAACATTTCGAATACGAATGATTTATATCTGTATCGCTCGGCGCGTACCGGCTTGTACGGCGATTTCAGTTACAACATCCCGGTAGCAAACGGGACCTATAACTTATCGCTGCTCTTTGCCGAGGTGCAGTACTGGAACCCCGGAGACCGTGTCTTCAACGTGCTGGTGAACGGCGCCGCGGTGCTGACCAATTTCGATATCGTCGCGCAGGTTGGCCCGCGCGCGGCCCTGATGAAGACATTCCCCGTAACCGTCACCAGCGGCGCGATTCAGATCGCCGTGAACGGCGTGGTACGGCGCGGCATTCTCAACGGAATTCAGATCGCGCCGGCCTCGGGCGGTCCCACTCCAGTTCCCGGCGTTCTGGCGGTCCCATCTTCGCTGGCGTTCACCGCGACCGTGGCGGGGAGCAATCCTGCCGCGCAGACGATCGCGATCTCGAACAGCGGCAGCGGCACACTGAACTGGACCGCATCGAAGACGCAGCCGTGGCTGGCTCTCAGCGCCACCTCGGGCACCGGCGCGGCCAGCCTTTCGGTGCAGCCCGTAACCACCGGCCTCGCCGCCGGAACCTACACCGATACCGTCACCATCGCGGCGGCCGGCGCCAACCCCGCGAGCCAGACCGTCGCCGTGACCTTGACGGTAGCGCCGCCGGCCAGCGCCGCGCCGGTCGTCAGCATTAACTGCGGCGGCGCCTCCTTCACCGGCACGGACGGAACC
>Ga0070740_10004416_pt1 | contig 13848 bp, 6 predicted proteins | sample Coa_R2_FD_67286 | JGI IMG/M metagenome (GOLD analysis project Ga0070740, IMG submission 67286) | Surface soil microbial communities from Centralia Pennsylvania, which are recovering from an underground coalmine fire - Coalmine... | ecosystem: Environmental > Terrestrial > Soil > Unclassified ... | reverse complement strand
GCATCGATATGGGCAATAATGCCAATATTGCGCGTTCTTTCGAGCGGATACTCTCTCGCCATAATTCCTTACCAGTATGCTCCTCAGCCCTGGGTTCGTGGATCATACCTTTCTACCAGCGGTAATGAGCAAATGCCTTGTTAGATTCAGCCATCTTATGCACTTCTTCACGGCGCTTAATCGTCGCGCCCTGTCCTGAAGCCGCATCCATCAGCTCTGCCGCCAGTCGCTCCGACATAGCCTTTCCCTTGCGCTCGCGCGCATAGCGGATCAGCCAGCGCATTGCCAGCGCATTGCGGCGTTCGCCGCGAATCTCCACCGGCACTTGATAGGTCGAACCACCCACCCGGCGGGGCTTTACTTCGAGCGTGGGCGTCGCGTTACGCAGCGCCTGCTCAAATACATCAATCGGGTTACGCTTCTGGCGCTGCTCAATCAGATCAAGGGCATCGTACATGATGCGCTCCGCCAGGCTGCGCTTCCCATTTAACATTAACTTCCCGATAAAACGGGTGATATTCCGATTGTTGTACTTGGCGTCAGGAATGACCACCCGTCGATCAACCTTTGCTCGTCTTGGCAAGGTATGCCTCCTTGGTACAACGGCCTCCGCTAAGCGGGGCCTGGTGCTGACGAATAAAAGGTGCTTTTAGACAGCGCCAGGGGTGCTGAGAACACAGTCTCAGCACCCCACACGCAAGCGCCTTTCCGCTCTGCTCAGTCAGTGATACGCTGGACTCTTTACGCAACGGAGGACACTTGACTCTGCCAGCGCGCCAGGCGCTGGCCGTGTGTTCATTGCTGACCTGGCTGCATCTCGTGTATCAAGGGTTCTCTTACAGCTGGTATCAGCTTGCCGGGCGCACTCCTCATGCGCTGCCAGCAGTCTTTACGATATGCTGGTAAGCAACCAGCTAACGGCGTCCTTTGGCAGCTTCCTGGCCCGCTTTTGGCCGCTTGGCTCCATACTTTGATCGTCCCTGACGCCGCTTCTCGACGCCATTGCTATCGAGCGTCCCACGCACGATATGATAGCGCACGCTGGGCAAATCCTTCACACGCCCGCCCCGAATCAGGACCACTGAATGCTCTTGCAGGTTATGGCCCTCGCCCGGAATATAGGCAGTCACTTCCATCTGATTGGTCAGACGCACGCGGGCAATCTTACGCAGGGCCGAGTTCGGCTTCTTGGGCGTCATGGTACGCACCTGCGTGCAAACCCCTCGCTTCTGGGGTGCGCCACGCAGCCGCCGGGTCCGGTTGGTCAGCGCGTTAAAGGCAAATTGAAGCGCGGGCGCCTTGACCTTCTTGACCTTTTCTTTGCGACCCTTGCGCACCAACTGATTCATCGTCGGCATACAAATCTCTCATTCTCAAATCGTTTTCAAATCGCGGCGGCTCCATTGGAGACGCATACAGCAATGCGCCTCCAACAGAGGATTATACCTGGCGCACGATACAAGATAGTATCACGAACCCAGGATCATGTCAAGAGCAGGAGTAGCAGGAGAGGCTGGCAGGCGCTCAGCCTGCTGCTTTCCCAGCAATTCCTTGCGCCCAAGCACGCCAGTTCCGGCGGGAATCAGCTTGCCAATGATGACATTCTCCTTGAGACCTACCAGATGATCGGTTGAACCATGCACCGCCGCATCGGTCAGCACGCGAGTCGTCTCCTGGAACGAAGCCGCCGCCAGCCAGCTTTCTGTGTTCAGCGATGCCTTGGTCACGCCCAGCAAGACTGTCTGGGCCGTCGCAGGCTCGCCGCCTTCCGCCAGCACTCGCGCGTTGGTCTGCTCGTAGATGAAACGATCAATCAGATCGTTTGGCAGCAGGTCCGTGTCACCCGGATCATCGATACGCACGCGCCGAAGCATCTGCCGCACAATCACCTCGATGTGCTTGTCGTTGATATACACACCAGTGGAACGATAGACCTTCTGCACTTCCTTCACCACATACAGATGCACGGCATCGCGTCCCTGAACACGCAGCACATCTTGTGGATCGACCAGGCCCTGCGTCAACTGCTGGCCCGCCTGCACCTGCTGGCCTGGCTCAACGATGATATTGATCGCGCCCGGCACTGGATACTCGCGCTCGTCACGCTCCTCAAAGCGGACCACCAGCTTATTCTCCGCATTGAGGAATGCCTCGCCAGCCGTGCGCGCGGTAATCTCCTGTGGCGCGCTATCAGGCTCCTCCGCCGGAATACGCGCAAGCACCTGATCACGCTCTACATGGTCGCCATCGCGCACCAGCACCTCTGCCTCCGGCGGCAGCGGATATTCATCCAGGAAGACCTCAGCCGAAACCACCTTGAGCTTGCGTGTCCCGCTCTCGTCAACCGTAATCTCAACCAGGCCATCAATCTCACTGATGATGGATTTATCCTTGGGCACACGCGCCTCAAAAAGTTCCTCCACACGCGGCAGGCCCTGCGTGATGTCTTCTTGCGCCCCTGCGATACCACCCGTATGGAAGGTACGCATTGTCAACTGCGTGCCAGGCTCGCCAATGGACTGCGCTGCGATGATGCCTACCGCATCGCCCAACGCAACCAGCCTGCCTGCTCCCAGATTGCGGCCATAGCACTTGCGGCAGACGCCGTGAGGTGCCAGACACTGAAGCACCGAGCGGACATAGACCTTATCGACGCCGCTCTTCAGCATGGCATCGACGGTATTCTCATCCAACTCATCGCCCACCTGGACCTGCTCAAAGCCAGGCACAGGCGCTGCAAGGATACGACCAACCAGCCGATTCTTCATCGGCTCCATCATCTCCTGGCTATCCTTCTCGGTGATCCAGATACCCTCAGTCGTACCGCAGTCATCTTCAAGGACGATCACATCCTGCGCCACGTCGATCAGCCGCCGCGTCAGATACCCGGATTCTGCCGTGCGCAGCGCCGTATCTGCCAGACCCTTCCGGGCACCGTGACTGCTGATAAAGTATTCCAGCACGGTCAACCCCTCGCGGAAGTTGCCACGCACTGGCACCTCGATGATACGTCCCGATGGATCGGCCATCAAGCCGCGCATACCCGCGAGCTGGCGAATTTGCTGGAACTTGGCCTTCGTCGCGCCAGAGTTGGCGATGGTATAGATTGCCCCATAGGGGTCAAGCACCGTCTTCACCGCGTCGGTAACACGATCCTGCGCGGAGTTCCACAATTCCACCAGACGCTGATAGCGCTCGTTGCTGGTAATCAAACCCTCGCGGTACTGCTCATCAAGCTCAACGACCCTTGAATCCGTCTCCTCAAGGATTTGCTGGCGCTCCGGCGGAACTACCACATCGCTGATCGCAATGCTCGCTCCGGCCTTCGTGGCATAAGCGAAGCCCAGGCGCTTGATCTCATCGGCCAACTCAGCCGATGGCTGGCGTCCATATTCGCTGAAGCATTCGGCAACGACCAGCTTGAGATTCCCCTTATCCATCGGGTAGTTCTTGAACTGCAAGCGCTCCGGCAGCACCTCATTAAAGATGATCCGGCCAGCGGTGGTCTCGACAAGCCTCCCATCAAGCGGAATTGGCGTTCCGCCAGGCGTCTGGAAGAGCATGAGGCCATCAGGCAGGCGAACTTTAATCTTCGCCTGAAGATCAATCACCCCATGATGATAGGCCAGCAGCGCCTCATTCCTATCCGCAAAGCGGCGCCCCTCACCCTTCAATCCGTCGCGCTCCATCGTCAGGTAGTAGCAGCCAAGCACCATATCCTGCGTGGCGAAGATCGAAGGCTCCCCAGTCGCCGGGTGCAGAATATTGCGCGTCGAAAGCATGAGCTTGCGTGCCTCTTCCTGGGCCTTCTCAGAGAGCGGCACATGCACAGCCATCTGGTCGCCATCAAAGTCAGCATTGAACGCCGAACAGACCAGCGGATGCAACTGAATGGCGCTGCCTTCCACCAGCACCGCCTCAAACGCCTGGATACCCAGACGGTGCAGCGTTGGCGCACGGTTCAGCAGCACCGGATGATCGTGGATGACCTCTTCCAGCACATCCCAGACCTCTGGCTTCACCCGCTCCACAAAACGCTTAGCACTCTTGATATTGTGGGCCAGATTCTGTTCAACCAGCTTGCGCATGACAAACGGCTTGAACAACTCCAGCGCCATCTTCTTGGGCAGGCCACACTGATGGAGTTTCAGATCAGGTCCAACCACAATCACCGACCGACCAGAATAGTCTACGCGCTTCCCGAGCAGATTCTGGCGGAAGCGCCCCTGCTTGCCTTTGAGCATATCAGAAAGGCTCTTGAGCTTGTGATTGCCCGAACCCGCAACCGCACGACCGCGCCGACCATTATCGATCAACGCATCACACGCCTCTTGCAGCATGCGCTTCTCATTGCGGATGATGATCTCCGGCGCGCCCAGTTCCAGCAGACGCTTGAGCCGGTTGTTGCGGTTAATCACCCGGCGATAGAGATCATTCAAATCGGACGTGGCAAAGCGCCCGCCATCAAGCTGCACCATCGGGCGCAGGTCAGGCGGCAAGACTGGCAGAACCGTCATAATCATCCACTCAGGTCGGTTGCCAGACTTGCGGAACGCTTCCACCACCTTCAGCCGCTTTGTCGCCTTCTTGCGGCGCTGGCCGCTGGTTGTATGAATCTCATGGCGAAGTTCTTCCGCCAGCTTGTCCAGATCAATCGCCGCCAGCAGTTCGCGCACCGCCTCAGCGCCCATGCCAGCGCGGAAGACATGCCCAAACGCCTCATTTAACTCACGGTAGCGCGCCTCTTGCAGCAGGTCTCCCCGGCGCAGCCCCTCCAGATCGCGCCGACGCGCCTCCAACTGCGCCTGCATCTGGCTGATCTGTCCGACAAGCTGCTCCTGAAGGGTATTGATTTCACCTTCAGTATTCAGCCTGCTGCGCTCGGCTTCGCGCTCAGCTTCGAGCCGCGCGCGATCAATCTCCATGCGCGCCTGCTCAGCCGCTGCATCACGCGCCGCCTCGGCGGCCTTTTCCAGCAGTTCCAGATGGCGGGCGGCCACTTTATCGCCTTTGCGCGCCAGACGCTCGCCGGTTGGCTCATAAATCACATCCTCAGTGAGTACCTGACCCATCTGAGAGCGCAGCACCTCACGTACCGCCGCCTCCGCGCGATTCGCAGCCTGGATAGCCTCGCCACGACGCATCTCGGCTTCCTCGCGCACCGCTTGCACTGGCGAGCGCTCAATCGTCGCATCGCGCTCGCTCTGCAACTCCTGGATGCGCGCCGTCGTGTTCTCCTCCAGGCTCTGAATCTGGCCCTGCATCTCCTCATCCATCTGCGCCAGATACTCCCGCCGCGCCTCTTCGTCGATATGCGTCACAACGTAGAGCGCGAAGTACAGAATGCGCTCCAGGTTCCGAGGGGACAGGTCCAAGAGCAAGCCTATGCGGCTGGGCGTGCCCTTGAAGTACCAGATGTGGCTGACCGGTGACGCCAACTCAATATGCCCCATGCGTTCGCGGCGCACCTTGGAGCGTGCCACCTCCACACCGCATTTATCGCAGACAATCCCCTTGAAGCGCACCCGCTTATACTTGCCGCAGTAGCACTCCCAGTCCTTAGTCGGACCAAAAATGCGCTCACAGAAGAGGCCGTCCTTTTCGGGCTTGAGGGTACGGTAGTTAATCGTCTCCGGCTTCGTCACCTCGCCATAGCTCCAGGAGCGAATCTGCTCCGGGCTGGCAAGGCTAATGCGGATGGCGTTGAAATCATTTACTTCGAGCATGGGCGGCTATTCTCCTTCAAACCCAGACAGGTTGATGCCCAGTTCCGGCATCACGTCAGTCGACGTATCCTCCACAAACTGTATCTTCTGCTCGTCCTCGTTCAACACCTCAACGTTAATGCCCAGGCTTTGCAACTCTTTCACCAGGACTTTGAACGACTCTGGCACCCCTGGCTCCATAATGTTTTCGCCCTTGACAATCGCTTCATACGTCTTGACACGCCCGACCACATCATCGGACTTGACCGTCAAAATCTCCTGCAAGATGTTGGCAGCACCATACGCCTCCAACGCCCAGACCTCCATCTCGCCAAAGCGCTGGCCGCCAAACTGCGCCTTGCCACCCAGCGGCTGCTGCGTAATCAAGCTGTAGGGGCCGGTCGAACGAGCATGCACCTTATCTTCAACCAGATGTGCCAGCTTGAGCATATAGGTGTAGCCCACCGTTACTGGCTTATCAAACGGTTCACCAGTGCGTCCATCAAAGAGCTGCACCTTGCCGTTGCTCGGCAGCCCGGCTTTTTCCAACAAGGCTTCAATATCCTCTTCATGGGCGCCATCGAACACCGGCGTGGCGACCTTAATGCCCAGCGCCTGCGCCGCCCAGCCCAGGTGCGTCTCCATAATCTGACCGATATTCATACGGTGCGGCACACCCAGCGGATTCAAGATAATGTCCACTGGCGTCCCATCGGGCATAAACGGCATATCCTCAATCGGCAGCACCCGGCTAATGACGCCCTTATTGCCATGCCGTCCCGCCATCTTGTCGCCCGCGCCGATCTTGCGCTTCTGCGCGATGCTCACCCGCACCAACTGATTAACGCCTGGCGAGAGTTCATCATTGTTCTCGCGTGAGAAGACTTTGACCTCAACGACTTTGCCGCGCTCGCCATGCGGCACGCGCAAACTGGTATCCTTCACCTCGCGCGCCTTCTCGCCGAAGATCGCTCGCAGCAGCTTCTCCTCCGCTGTCAGTTCGGTCTCACCTTTGGGCGTAATCTTGCCAACCAGGATGTCGCCGGGGCCAACCTCCGCACCAACATAGATAATGCCGCGCTCATCCAGATTACGCAGCCCTTCCTCGCCAACGTTGGGAATATCGCGTGTAATCTCCTCTGGCCCCAGCTTGGTGTCGCGGGCCTCCACTTCATGCTTTTCAATATGGATACTGGTGAACAAATCTTCGCGTACAATGCGCTCGCTAATGAGAATGGCATCCTCAAAGTTGCCACCCTCCCAGGACATAAACGCCACCAGAATATTCTGGCCGAGCGCCAACTCGCCGTTCTCGGTTGACGAGCTATCGGCAATCGGCTGGCCCTTCGCCACCCGGTCGCCCTTATTCACAATCGGGCGTTGATTAATGCAGGTGCCCTGGTTGGAGCGCACAAACTTGCGCAGCCGGTGGGGGTGTTCTACCCCCTCATCATCCAGAATCACAATCTGGCGCGCCGTCGCGCTGACCACCGTGCCATCCACCCGCGCCAGCACCACCTGACCAGAATCCGCTGCCACCTGCCGCTCGATGCCAGTCCCCACAATGGGGGCCTGCGGCTGAAGCAGCGGCACCGCCTGGCGCTGCATATTCGCGCCCATCAGCGCGCGGTTCACATCGTCATGCTCCAGAAACGGAATCAAGGCCGCCGCCACGCTCACCATCTGCCGGGGCGAGACATCCATATAGTCCATCCGCGTCGGCGGCTCTTCGACAAAGTTCATCTCGTAACGCGCCGAAACACGTTCGCTCAGGAAATGTCCCTTTTCATCCAGCGGCGCGTTCGCCTGCGCAATCACAAAGCGCTCTTCATCATCTGCCGTCAGATAGACCACCTCCTGAGACACCCAGGGGACTATCTGAATATCTCGCGGCTCCAGTTTAGCGAGCTGCTGAAAGAGCGCCTCATCCACCTCGGTCTGCGCTGCCGCAATAACTTTGCCCGTCTCATCCCTGACATCGCGGCTGATGATCTGCCCAATCAACCGGCGATCAGTATTCTTGAGCTTCTGATATACCTTGCGGTACGGAGTCTCCACAAAGCCATACGGGTTAATCTGCCCATAGGTCGCCAGCGCGCCGATCAGACCGATGTTCGGGCCTTCCGGCGTCTCAATCGGGCAGATCCGCCCATAGTGCGACTGATGCACGTCGCGCACATCAAATCCGGCCCGCTCACGCGACAGCCCGCCCGGACCCAACGCCGAGAGCCGCCGCTTATGCGTGATCTCGGAGAGCGGGTTCGTCTGGTCCATAAACTGCGAAAGCTGGCTGCCGCCAAAGAACTCCTTCATCGCCGCCACCACCGGGCGGATGTTAATCAACTGATTGGGGGTCGCCTGCCCAGGCTCCTGAATCACGCTCATCCGCTCTTTGACCACGCGCTCCATCCGCAGCAGCCCAACGCGGAACTGGTTCTGAATCAACTCGCCCACGCTGCGCACGCGCCGATTGCCCAGGTGATCAATATCATCCTTGCGCGCCCGCCCGTTATTCATATCGATCAGGCGGCGAATAATCGCCACCAGATCTTCCTTGGTCAACGTGCGAATCGTCTGGGGAATCGCCAGGTCCAGCTTGCGATTCAGCTTATAGCGCCCCACCCCACCCAGATCATAGCGGCGCGGATGGAAAAACAGATTATTGACCAGCGTGCGCGCGTTCTCCAGCGTGGCCGGGTCGCCTGGCCGCAGCTTGCGATAGAGTTCGAGCAGCGCCTCATCGGGCGCCTTCACCGGGTCGCGCTCAAGCGTCGAGCTGATATAGCGGCGCTCAGGATCGTTATCCACATCCGCAAACAAATCCAGGATTTCCTGATCCTGCCCATAGCCCACAGCACGCAGCAGCGTCGTGATTGGGATTTTGCGCTTGCGATCAATCTTCACCGAAAGCAGGTTCTTGTTGCTGGTTTCAAACTCCAGCCAGGCGCCGCGATTCGGAATCAGTTTCGCGGCAAAGAGCATTCTGCCGGTCGTCGGGTCTTCATCAGCCGTAAAATAGACGCCCGGAGAACGCACGAGCTGGCTCACCACCACACGCTCGGCACCATTGATAATAAACGTGCCTTCTTTGGTCATGAGCGGGAAATCGCCCATGAACACATCTTTCTCTATAATCTCGCCAGTCTCTTTGTTCGTCAGCCGCGCTTTCACCGTCAACGGAGCAGCAAAGGTGGCATCGCGGTCCCGGCATTCATCTTCGCTATACTTGGGCTTGCCAAATGGCTCATCTGGCACAAAAAATTCAAGTTTCAGGTTCTTGCCCGTAAAGTCCTCAATAGGGGAGATTTCGTTAAAGAGTTCGCGTAAGCCTTCTTTCTTAAACCAGTCAAAAGAGTCCAGCTGAATCTGAATAAGGCTGGGCATGGGACGAATATCAGGGATGTGTGCAAACGATACGCGTTCTGGAGGCATCACGGCCATGCTAACTGCCATGCGATACAAACTCCTCTCGCCAGTTGCCCATGCCGCCAGACAAGACCCCCCTCAGCACACCTACCCGTGCCTGCTGAAAGCTGGGGGTCAGAAATTGGCGGCTGCGCTGCATGTGTGAACAACGAAAAGAGACAACAAAAGTAACCGCTTTGTATCTCACCAGACGCAAGACAAGCGGTTACTCAGAAATGGCGCTCCTAAAAACTCGAGTGATAAGAACAAATTGATTAAGATAGCGCACTCCTACAGCGTAGGATTATATCACCATTTCTCAATGGCGTCAAGAGCTTTTGGACCTTTTTGGCTAGATTCCCCCAATATTGCCCAAAACATCCCGCGCTATCCTCCACTAACATCGCTCGCAAGAACTACGCCACTGGAAAATGGGAAGAAAATCATCCGAGGATACGCTGCTACAGGTCGCTGCTCTCGTCAATGGCCGCCAGGTCTTCCTGCACAAATCCGGCATCCAGCCCCAACTCCAGCAGCACCTCTACCGCCGCGCGATACTCGCGCCAGTGCAGCCGCCGGTTGAGGTTCGGATCATCAAACGCCTTCCAGGCCGGAAAATATTGATCCATCAGGCTCACCGGCACATCTGGCCCAATCTCCTCGGCAATCCAGCGCAGCACCTCGCGCGTTCCCGAAATATCGTTGGGCATCACCAGATGGCGAATCAGTAGCCCACGCACCCCAATGCCCTCATCGTTGACCTGAAGCGGCCCTACCTGGCGATACATCTCTTTAAGCGCCGCGCGATTAAATTCCACATAATGGTGCATCTTCGAGGTCTTCAGCGCCCACGTATTATCTGAATACTTTGCATCGGGCATATAGATGTCGATCACTCCATCGAGCAATCGCAAGACATGCAAATATTCATAGCCCGCGCAGTTATACACAAACGGTAGCCGAAAGCCTTTAGGGATCGCTACCAGCAGCGCCGCCAAAATCTGCGGCACAAAATGCGTCGGCGTCACCAGATCAATATTATGGCAGCCCTTCTTTTGCAGATACAGCATCATGTCGGCCAAGCGCTCCGGCCCGACGCGATGGCCTTTGCCATGCTGGCTCAGCCAGAAGTTCTGGCAGTAAGTGCAGCGCGCCTGGCAGTAGCCGAAAAAGATCGTGCCCGCACCGCGTGTCCCGCTGATGGGCGGCTCTTCGCGCCGATGGATATTCCACGAGCCAACAATCGTCTCCGTCCCGGAATGGCAGGCGCCCGTCTTGCCCGCGATACGATTGACCTTGCAATTCTGGGGACAGACCGTACAGGCGCGCAGCAGTTCCCACGCTGCCTCGGCACGTCGCGCCAGTTCACCCGTCTCATAAAGCTGCATATACGCCGGATATGGCTCTGTCACCTTCCAGCGCTCACGATCACTCTCTTGTACATCCGGTCCAACAGGCACTTCAAGTAAGCGCATAGGAGTTCCTTAATACGCAATTATGACTATACGACTAGCCTTGCGCTGCCCGATACGCAGTTAACAATTCGTCAATCTGGTTGAGATGATCGCGCTCGTGCCAGACCGTGCGCCGGAGTGCCTTGCGCAGCGACCATTGCTCGCCCTGATGCGTCAAGACCTTGCCCCGAAACTCTTTGGGATAGCTCTTAATACGCATGATCGCCGCCTGGCGCACCCGCTGGAGCCGATCTAGCGTCGAGCCAGGAATATTAGCCACCACAATCTGCGGAGGCGTTTCATCCAGCCGCCCCATATACCAGACCTCCGCCTGAGCCACATGTTCGAGCATCTGGCGAATGCTCAGAGCATCATCTGGCGCATCCGGCGGTCTCCAATCAAGCACCTCATCAGAGAGCGTACCAACCCGTTCAAGCACATCTTCGCGCTGCCACCCCATCAGCGTCAGCGCCCACTCGATGTCTTCATCGGTAGCCGGTTCAGCATCTGGCGCAAAGAAACTGTTGATCTCATACGCACCTTCATGGGTGATCTGAAACACCTCTTTGACATTGAAAACAAAAGGGCCATGCACATCAGGTGCGTAATCATCGTGCTTGCGCAGCCAGGCATGGTAAGCAGCCGTAGCGTTCTGAAGGGCGTCAAGTGCTTCCTGGCGAGTCGCGCCATTCGCAAAACAGCCCGGCAGATCGAGGATCAACGCCAGCGTCGCGCCCTCCGCCGTCTCCTCCAGATAAACATCGTAGGTGACTGCCGAGGCTTTCTCAGCCTCGGTAGGCATTGCGCTGGCCTCGTGTACCTCCCCGGCATCATCCATCTCAGACCTGCCCCCCTCATCTGGACTGTCGGCCATCAGCGCGGCCTCTTCAGCCGTTGCTGCCTCACTCACTTCCTGCGTCTGCTGCTCCAGGCGCTCACGTTGTTCCCATTCACTCATGGGTCATCTCCTCTTTCTCTAGCGCCTGCTCCTTGCGTGGTTCCGCTCTCACCGGCTACTCCAGCACGTAGCGGCGCAGCTCGATGATCTGGTCGCGCAGTTCAGCGGCCCGCTCAAACTCCAGTTCTTTAGCTGCCCGGCGCATCTGCCCTTCCAGGTCTTTAATCAGCTTGAGCGCCTCTTCTCTCGGAATCGTCTGGAGTGATGGAGCGCTCCCATCATAGGCCGCTTTGGACTCTGCCACCTTCAGGCGATCCGAGAGCGCCCGAACCTCTTTCTTAACGCCCACAGGCACAATCTGGTGACGCTCATTATACTCAATCTGAATCCGGCGGCGGCGATTCGTTTCGTCAATGGCACGCTGCATCGAGTGCGTCACCGTATCGGCGTACATGATGACCTGCCCCTCCACATGCCGGGCCGCGCGCCCGGTCGTCTGAATCAGCGAACCCTCCGAACGCAAGAATCCCTCTTTATCCGCATCCAGAATTGCTACCAGCGAGACCTCCGGCAAATCCAGACCCTCACGCAAGAGATTGATGCCCACCACCACATCATACACACCCAGGCGCAGATCGCGCAGAATATCCACGCGCTCAATCGTCTCCACCTCAGAATGCAGGTAATGCACCTTGATGCCCAGTTCCTGCATGTAATCGGCCAGGTCTTCGGCCATCTTCTTGGTCAGCGTCGTTACCAGCACCCGCTGCCCTTTCTCCACGCGCTGGCGAATCTCGGCCAGCAGATCATCGATCTGCCCCTCTGTTGGCCGCACCGAAATCACTGGATCAAGCACACCCGTTGGGCGAATGATCTGCTCCACCACCTGCTGGCTATGCTCGTACTCATACGGGCCAGGCGTCGCTGAAACAAAGAGTGCCTGGCGAATATGCTGCTCAAACTCGTTAAAGCGCAATGGCCGGTTATCCAGCGCCGAAGGGAGCCGGAAGCCATATTCCACCAGAATCTCCTTGCGCGAGCGGTCGCCAGCATACATCCCGCGCACCTGCGGCAGCGCCACATGCGACTCATCAACGACCAGCAGAAAATCATCCGGCAGGTAGTCCATCAACGTCCAGGGCTGCTCACCAGGTTGGCGTCCCGCCAGATGGCGCGAATAGTTCTCAATACCAGAGCAGATGCCCGTCTCGCGCAGCATCTCCAGATCAAAATTCGTCCGCTGCCGCAGCCGCGCCGCTTCCAGCAGCTTGCCCTGATCGGTCAGTTCCTTCAGGCGCTGCTCAAGCTCAAGCTCGATACTGGCAATCGCCCGCTGAAGGCGCTCTTTCGTCGTCACCCAATGCTTGGCCGGATAGATGTCCAGGCGCTGGCGCTGGCCCAGAATCTCGCCCGTCAGCGGATCAATCTCGACCATGCGCTCAATCTCATCCCCAAAGAACTCAATGCGCATCGCCAGGTCTTCATAGGACGGGAAGATTTCCAGCACATCGCCGCGCACCCGGAACTTGCCGCGCGCAAAGTTCGTATCGTTACGCTCATACTGAATCTCCGCCAGATGGCGAAGCATCTTATCGCGCCGCCGTAGTTCACCCTGCTTGAGCGTCAGCACCACTTCGCCGTACTCTTCCGGCGAACCCAGGCCATAGATACAGGAGACCGAAGCCACAATCAGCACATCGCGGCGCTCGAACAGGCTGCGCGTGGCAGAAAGGCGCAGCTTCTCAATCTCTTCGTTCAGTTGGCTTTCCTTCTCCACATACGTATCCGTGCGCGGGATGTAAGCCTCCGGCTGGTAGTAATCGTAATAACTGACAAAGTATTCAACCGCGTTATGAGGGAAAAACTCTTTGAACTCGCTATATAACTGCGCCGCCAGCGTCTTATTCGGCGCCAGCACCAGCGTGGGGCGCTGCACCGCCGCAACCACGTTGGCAACCGTGAACGTCTTGCCAGTTCCCGTCGCCCCAAGCAAGGTTTGATACCTGTGCCCCTGCTGGAGACCTTCCACTAATTTCGCAATGGCAGCGGGCTGATCGCCAGTCGGCTGCCAGGGAGCGACGACTTGAAAATCGGGCATGCTACTCTCCGTTCCATATCTGTCAGAAAGGCCCAGATAACAGTATATCACAGCGAGCAACCAGGTAGAGGAGAACGGCAGGTACCTCGTTCCCTGCCGGGGGAAATGAAACAATCGTTCTATCAGTATACCCTGCCAACGCGCGCGCGTCAAGGTAATGACAGGAAGCAGCGCAGCCAGCAGATGGTGGATGGTAGAGATTTCGCAACCTTCCAGAGCCAGTCTTTGTATCTGAGCGTTTCCGTTGTGGTACAATCCCAAAAAGCCCTCTATGGAAGAGTATGCAGA
>Ga0070740_10004415_pt1 | contig 13851 bp, 16 predicted proteins | sample Coa_R2_FD_67286 | JGI IMG/M metagenome (GOLD analysis project Ga0070740, IMG submission 67286) | Surface soil microbial communities from Centralia Pennsylvania, which are recovering from an underground coalmine fire - Coalmine... | ecosystem: Environmental > Terrestrial > Soil > Unclassified ... | reverse complement strand
GCAGCACGCCGTCCTGCTCGACCGCGTCGAAGGCAAACGCAAGCGCCAGCGGATCGAGCATTGCACGCGGCGCCATCGGCCGGTCGACGACGTAGCCGTCCGGGCCTTCGCCCAATTCGCTGGCATCGAAGCCGCCGATGCCGCTATCGCGGAGGATCGTCGACACCAGGCCGTCGAGCGGCGTCGTGCCGAGCCGTCCCGTGAGCCAGTGCCCGGTCTGCCAGTTGCCGGCATCGCTCCATACATCCGTCGAAGCCGGAAATGCCGGATAGGGCCGCGCGTCCCAGGTCCACAAATGGATCGCGTCCGCCGCGACCATGCGCCCGCCATAGACGCCGGACAGCGGATTGAGCGCAGCGGCGCCGAAGGCCGGATCGAAAGCGCCGAGCACGGCTTCGAGATAGCGGCGCTGGATCAGATCGTCGCGCTTGCCGCTGGAATAGTGCGGCAGGCCGGCGTCGGCCGATTTCGGATCGGGAAAGGTGCTCGGCTGGTTGGCGCCCTTGTCGACGGCCGGGCAGCCGACTTCCGTGATCCAGATCGGCTTCGACTGCGGCGTCCACGCCGTCGGCGTCGCCAGTTCGACGCCGCCGACGCGTTCGTAGTGCGGCTGCGACCAGAAATTCCAGATGTCCTTTTGGCGGAACACCCACGGCTTGTTCAATCCGTCGGTGATCGGACTGCGTGTCTGCGCGTCGCGCGCCGCATCGTCGGCATAGTACCAGTCGTAGGCTTCGCCGCCGGCGAGATTAGCGGCCAGATAGCCGGTGCGATAAGGGCTGTCGGTGAGCGCAAGATCGAGCTGGTTGCCCGTATCGCGCCAGTCGGCGAGCGGCGCGTAGTAATCGATGCCGATCGCATCGATCGATGGCGAGGCCCACAGCGCGTCGAGGGGAAAGCGCACTTCGTTTGCGCCGGCATCGACGACGTGGCTGCCGTATTCGGTCCAGTCGGCGCCGTAAGTCACGATGGTGCCGCTGCCGAGGATCGTCTTCACTTCGCCGGCGAGCGCCACCAGCGCGTCAACGGCCGGATAAACCCCGGATGCCGAGCGCACGCGCGTCAGCGCTTTCAACTCCGACCCGATGAGGAAGGCATCGACGCCGCCCGCATCGGCCGCGAGCGTCGCGTAATGCAGAATCATGTTGCGGTAATTGCAGCCGTCGGCGCCGCCCGTGAAAAACGCATCGACCTGATCGGCGGCCGCAGCGGTGCCGTCCGGCGAGCCCGCCTGCCCCGGCGCCGGCTCGCAGACGATGCGGCCGCGCCAGGGATAGGCCGGTTGCGAGACTGCGCCGGTCCACGGGTCCGGCAGCGCGTTGTCCGCTGGAATATCCATCATCACGAATGGATAGAGCGTCACCTTCAGGCCGCGTGCTTTCAGTTCGGCGATGAGATGGCGCACGCTGTCGTCGCTCGGCGTGCCGCCGAACGCGGGAAAGCCGTTGCTGGTCGAGACTACGCGGGCGCTGGCGCGATCGACGCCAGCCACCGACCAAGTGCCGCCGCTCGTGACCTTCACCGCGCTGTCGACCGATGGCATCAAGCGGCAGGCGCCGCAGCGCAGATCGGTGCCGAACCACGTCACCACGACGGCGACGCGCTCGAGGTTCGGCACGACGGCCTGCAGCGCATCGAGCGAGGCGATCACGTCCGAGCTTGCATAAGTCACATGCCGGTTTTCCGGCGCCGATTGTCCGGGCCCGAGCGAACGCACCACCGTCGCCGGCTCATAACCGAACTCGGTGGCGCCGGGGATCAGCGTTACGACGCGGACCATCTGCTCGAGTTGGCCGACGGGCCGCAGGACCTCGAACGACAATTGCGGGATGCGATTGCCGAAATTCTCCAGCGGCAAGCGCTCGAACACGACATAGGCGAGGCCGCGATAGGCGGGCGCGTCGCCTTCCTTGGCGACGATGAGCGGATCGGGCGTCTGCGTCTCATCGCCTGTGTAGACGCGCATCGTCAGCCCGCTGAGGTCGAGCTCCTTGCCGTCGGCCCACACCCGCGCGACGGCGCCGATCGGCCCTTCGCACAGACCGACGGCAAGATTGGCGAAGTACGAATACGTCGTCGTGGTCGTTGTGACGCTCGGGCCGCCGCCCATGCCCTTGCCGCCGGCGAAGGTTTGCGAGGAAATGTTTGCCACTTCTTCCAGGTTGGTTGCCCAGATCACCTGTCCCGAAAGTCGCGCGCGCCCGTAGAGTCGCGGGATGGGGGCGCCCGCGGTCGAGGCCATCACCGAGAGGTCGGCCAACCGCGGCCCGTCGAGCGCGCGCTGGCGGTGCGTCGCGAACAGCGCCTGGTCGATCGCATTGCCCGCGAGCGCGCCGATCAAGCGTCCGGCGATGGCGCCGGCCGGCCCGAACACGGCTTTACCGGCCGCAGCGCCGGCGACTGAAAGAACGAGAGCGGCCATGGAGGATGATTTCGACGAGGCACAACTTCGTGTCCCGGGTGCAGCGCAACATGCAATGTTGCGCTGCTAACCCGGGACCGCTGGTTGTTTGCCAGGGGACAAAGCGAGACCCGGGACTGCAGCGAGCCACTTCGTACTGCGCTGCGCCCGGGGAACGAAGAGAGTCACGCAATCACATCCGGAAACTTAAACGCATACGCCAATCGCCGTCGCCACCACGGCGCCAGCGCGACTTCCGCAACTGCGGCACCGTCATGCGCATGCACCATGGTGTCGGCGCCGGTGACAATCGCAGCGTGCTTGGCCGGCAGCTTGGCGCGCCAACGAAACAGCAGCACGTCGCCAGGCGCGAACTTGTCAAGCGGCACGGCGACGAGGTGCCGCGCGGCGGCGCGCGCCAAAGCTTCCTCGCCCGTAGCCTCGGCCCAATCGGGCGCATAAGGCGGCGCGCGTTCGGGTTCTTCGCCGATGAGCGCGCGCCACACGCCGCGCACCAGCCCGAGGCAATCGCAGCCCGCGCCCTTGAGCGAAGCCTGATGCCGGTAGGGCGTGCCGACCCAGGCGCGCGCCTCGGCGACGATCTGTTCGCGGGTAATTGGCATGTCTGGTGCGGAAGACGCAATCAATCTTGCATGCTTCCGCCATCGAGCCCCGGTTCGCCGCGCAAGGGATAGCTGACGACGAAATCGTTGCCCGGAATGTGCGGGAAGCCGCGGAAATTCACGACGTTGTCGAATTTGTCGTGGCAGGTCTGAAAGCGCTTGTCGCAGCCGGCCGTCACCGTAAACGTGTCGCCGACAGCAACGGCCTGCGGCATGACCTGCCATAGATCGAAGGTGACGCTTGCGCCTTTGTTGTGCGTCTTCACCTCGACCGCAAGCCCGGCATTGGCGCCGCCCGTAAAGGTGAGCTTGCCGGCGGCAAACCAGCCGTCGGCAAAGGCGTCGAGCCCGCTCGCCGCAAAGCGCGAGGTCGCCAGCACCTCTGAGACGACGCCGCTGCCGCGGAATGCCGGATCGCTCAGGTCGATCCTGCAGCGTGCGTCGCCGAGATCGGCCGAACAGGTGGTGGTGAACAGGCGCCCGCTGTCTTGTTGCAGACGGTCGCTGAGGCCGCGCAGTTCGGCGGTAAAGGCGCTTCCCTCACGCTTGACCTCGCCGAGCGAGCCCTTGGCGAGCAAGACGCTCAAACTCGGGTCGCTCCAGTCGACCAGCCAGAGCTCGACTGCAGCGGCGTCGTAGCGCCCGGCGGCGAGATCGTCCTCATTGAGCGTGTCGCTCGATAATGCCCCCGACAGTTCGGAGGAGTCGACCGCAAGCCCGAGTTGCTGCGTCGCCTCACTTGCGGACAACCCGCTGCCGGCAAGGCACGTCACGGTGCCGAGCGGCACATCTTCGTCGTGATCGGTGAAGCCCTGAGTCACGCCATCGTTGCGCGCGATCAGCCAGCAGCGGCACAAGGTGGTGACGCCGGAGTTAAGCTTGTCTTGCAAGGCGGAGGGAATCGCTCGCATGGAAAAACCTGTCGTGTCCCGGGCGCGGCGCAGCACGAGAGTGGATGGATCGGCGCTGCCACGCGCGCTGCACCGCATCGGGACTCGCCGCTAAACTCTGATCTCCACCAGCGGAATTTTCGGTATGGCGCCGGCAGCGAAGGCGGAGAGATCGACCTCGAGATAATCGGTGTCGAAGCGCACCGGCACGTCGAACAAAAATCCAGCGGTCACCGCTTCGCCGGCGTCCGGGATATGCCCGGGCAGGAAGGTCACGAGCCCCGTCGTCGGGTCGACGGCGAATGCGGTCCCCTCCGCCACTTCCATGCCGGCAACCGCCACACGCACGCTGCCGGCGACCGGCTTGGCAATTGGCCGCCGGTACGGCGAATAGACCGAGCCATAGCTCTTGCTTAAAGCGAAAGTCGCCGTCGTCCCGTCGCCGATACCGATGACCTGGTCGCTCGGCGAAGTCGCTGCGTCCGGCGCGGCCGACGAATTATCGAGCCGGTCGCGCCAGCGAAATCCGTAGAGGCGTCCGCGCCGCTCCTCGAAAAAGGCGACGACCTGCGACAGCGCCTCGAAGGTCTTGACCCCGTAGCCCGCATCGTAGCGGCGACGCGAATGCGCCCAGCGCGCATTGCGCTCCTCGGCGCCTGACCCGAGCACGACCACGTCGGTGCGGCGCTGCGGGCCGCCCGCGCTCCCGAGCGCAATGTCGAGCGGAAACAGGATTTCGTGAAAGGCGGTCATAGCGTGCTTTCTTTATCCCTCCCCTGAAAGGGAGGGATTCACAGACTGCGCTGGCCGCGCGCGACGGCGCGGGCGATCTGGCCGGTGATGTAGGCTTCGGATTTGCGGAAGCTGCCCGCGTCGGGCGTTGCAATTTGCACATTGATATTGGCGGGTGCAGCGCTGCCGGCAACGCCGATGCCAAGCTGACCGTCCTTGCCGCGCACCAGCGGCACGATCGCCTCGGGACCGGACTCGCCGGCAACGCCGAAACCGCCGCTCGGCAGCGGAAAGTAAGTCGGCGCGCCGATCACGCCGCCCGCGGCGAATGCCGTCATGGGCGATACGCCGGCGCCCGAAGCGCCGTCCATCCCGCCGCCGAGAAGAGAATTAAGGACGCCGCCGAAGCCTTTTGCCACATCTTTGGCGAGCGGCTTCAGCGCAGCCTGCACGCTCAAGCTCGACAACCGCAGCGCCAGCGATTTCAGCACGTCGTCGAACTGCTTGCCGCCGCTGGTCGCCTGGGCGAAGGCCTTGGTGATGGCGCTGGCAAACGCAGTGGCGCTGACTCCGAGCGCATTGGCGCTGCTACCGATCCTACCGAGCGTGTCGGTGAAGTCGGCGGGTCCGCCCGGCGCCAACGGATCGCCGAAATCGTAGCTATCGGACATCGGGATATCTCTGCATCAGCTCGTGGAGACGTTCGCGACCAAGCGGCGTCGCCGCCCCTTGCACTGCCTCGATGGCATAGGCCAATTCGCGCGGCGTCATGCGCCAGAACTGCTCCGGCGCCAGGCGCAGCACACCGAGACCGAAGCCGATCGCGTCTTTCCAGGGGAAGGGCTGCATGTGTCGGTCTTGTGTCCCGGGCGCAGCGCAGCATGAGCAACGCGAATGATGCGCTGCAGACCCGGGGCCGCGCGAATCCGTACTTTAGGAAGGTCCCGGAGCAGCGGCGCACCGCTCCGCTTACGCTACGCGCTGCACCGCATCCGGGCCGCGCTGGGCATCATATCCCGAACGTGGCGGCGATGAGCTCGGCGGCGATGCGCACATAGCCTTGCGCGCCGCCATCGGCGCTCATTGCCGCCACGTCATCATCGGTCACATCTTCGCCGGCACCGCGCAGGCCCGCCGCAATGATGCGCGTCAAGTCGCGTGCTTTCAGCCGCCCCGCGCCGAAACGCTCGGTGAGCGCCACGAGGTCGTCGGCGCCGAAGGCGGTCTCGAGCTCCGCGAGTGCGCCGAGCGTGAGCACGAGCGTGCGCCTCCTGCCGCCGATCTCCGCCTCGATCTCACCGCGATGTTTGTTGGCCATGGATTTCCTCTCTTAATCCCTCCCCTGAAAAGGAAACGATAGCCGTCACATCGCCGTAAACGTCAGCTCGCCGGCCGACTCCAGCGCCACGTCGTAGGTGACTTCGCCATTGTGCTCGCCGGCGATTTCCAGATTGGCGAGCTGGAACGGCCCTTGCACGGTGCCGAAATCGGGAATGACAATCTGGTATTGCAGCACGCTGCCATCGAAGAACGTCTGCCGCATCGCGGCGTCGGTCGTCGCATCCTTGAACAGACCGCGGCCCGACACCGATGCGCGCTTGACGCCGGCGCCGTCGAGCAATTCGCGCCAGCGGTTCGACGATTCGGCATTGGTGATGTCCACCGTCTCTGCATTGAAAGCGAGCCGCCGCGTGCGCAGGCCGGCAATCGTGGTGAAGCCGCCCGCTCCGTCGGAAATCTTGACCAGCAGGTCCTTGCCTCGTTGAGCGCTCATGATCGGTCCTTTCGGTTCATGCCGGTTCGGTGACGGCGCGGAAGCGTACCAGCGCGTGATAGGTGCGGCCGTCGGCCTCGCGGCGCACGTCGGCGACCGCGAAGCGAAAATTGACGAGATGATTGTCGGCGAGCGCGAGCGGCGCCTCGTCGAGCGCGGTGAGCAGCGCGCCCGCGATCACATGCGCCTCGTTGTGCCCGCCGTGGCGCGACCAGGCGTGCAGCGTGAGCTGGTGCTCGACGCTGGGCTCGCTGTCCGTGGAATAGTCGCTGATGCGCATTTCGCCGAGCGTGATGTAGGGAAATGTCGCGCCGCGCGGCGGCTCGTCGTAGATTTTCGGACCGCCGAGCAGCGCGATGAGCGCAGCATCGGCGGCAAGCGCGTCGTGCACGGCGGCACGCAGCGCGGCGGCAGCAGGCGTGGGCATGGATATTGTCCTTAATCCTCGCGTTCCTCGGCCTCGATCTCGAGGAATCGGCGGTCGGCGCTCGCGCGCGCGGCAATCGTGCGGTAAATGTGCGCGCCGTCCCGGAACCGATGGCGCGTCGTCACATCGTCGCGAAAGCGAATGACGATCCTGTAGCGCAGGCTGGCGCCGAGACTTTGCGCCGTATTGTCGGGACGCGGCGGCAGCGGCGCGACTTGCGCCCACAGCGCGGTCACCGTCGCATAGCTGCGCGTCACCCCGCCGGCGCCGTCGTCCGTCTCCACCGGCGCCTGCAGCAGCAGCCGGCGGTTCAACTCCCCCGGCGCGGTCATAGCGACAGCATCCGGTACGGCGCGAGCAGCGCGGCGAGCCCCTGCGGCAGCGTCGCCGGCTGCGCTGCGGCGGCAGCGACGACGCCGCGGTTCTCGTACCAATGCGCGACGAGCAGCCGGATCGCCTGGCGCAGCGGCTCCGGCACGTCGGCGGCCGCTCCGCCATAGCCGCAGACGACGTCGAGTTCGATGCCCGCCGCACCGCGTCCCGGCGCCGGCACGGCCCAAGGCGCAAAGAGGAGAGCCGATGCACCCAGATCGGGCACGAAGCCCTGCAGGTCGAGCGGTTGCGCGACGTTGCCGCTGTCGTAAACGCGCGCAGCGGCAAGCGATTGCAGCGGCGCCGGCAGGACTTGCAGTCGTCCGTCCGCCGGCCAGGCGTCGAAGGCGAGCCGCCAGGTCTGCGTGATCAAGGCGCGCCGCGTCGCCACCTCGACATGAATGCGGGCGCCGGCAATCAACGCCGCGATCACCGCGTCGTCGTCGGTCGTATCCACGCGCAGGAACGCGCGTGTCTCGTCGAGCGACAGCGGCTCGACCGGAGGCGCTGTCAGCAAAATTGCGCTCATGTGTTATCCTTTGCGGGCATGTCCCGCCTGTTGCCTGCCCTGATCGCGTTTGTCTGCTGCACCCCTGCCCTCGCCATCACCGGCAATGCGCCGCCGGCCACCGGCTGGGCGGCACGTGCGCTGGTGATGGTGATCGATGGGCGCGGCGACCTGTGCACCGGCACGGCGCTCGCGCGCGACCTGGTGCTCACCGCGGCGCATTGCGTCGCCCGCCCAGAGCGGTACCGGGTCAAGGCTTTTCAGACCGACGCCACAATCGACGTGCGCTCGGTCGCGCTGCATCCGCGCTTCGACCGCGAAAGCTACGCCTTGAGCCGCGCCACCGCCGACGTGGCGCTGCTCAAGCTCGCGTCCGCTTTGCCCGACATTGTCGTGCCGGCGGCGCTCGCCGCGGCGCGCCGCGTCAAAGCCGGCGAGACGCTCACCGTGGCCGGCTTCGGCACCGTCGCCTCGGGCACGCCGCGCGGCCTCGGCGAGCCGCGGCAGGCCACGCTCACAGTCACCGGTAACCCCGGTTCGCTACAGATCCGTTTGTATGACGGCAGTACGCGCGACAAGCGCGCTGGTCTCGGCGCCTGCACCGGCGATTCCGGCGGCCCTGCCTATGACGGCGAGGGGCCGCTGGTGGTCGGGGTAGTAAGCTGGACGACCGCGGCGCAGGACGAAGAAGGCTGCGGCGGCCTGACCGGCGTCACGCCGCTGTTGCTTTATCGCGGCTGGATTCTCGACACCGCGCGCAAATTCAACTCGCCGCTTGCGCCCTAGCGCTGATCCGGCTCGTTGCCGCGGCGGCGGAACGGATTGAGATTGCGCAGCCGCTCGCGCAGGCCGCGCCGCTGCGGCTGCCCGTTTTGATTGCGGTTCTGCCGTTGCAACGGCCCGTTTTGTCGTCGCGGCGCGTTCGGCCGTTGCAGGCGGCGCTGCTGACGCCGCTGGATTGCCATGCGCCGCCCGATATTGTGCGCAGCGAACAGCCGCTGCACCACGCCGCGATCGCGCGCCGCCTCCTGCGGCGGGATGCGGAACGGCACCGCGGCGAAGCGGCCGCCGGCGCCGCGGCGGATCTGAAAGGCGCTTGCGCTCTGCGTCAGCGCGCCGAGCCGCGCGCCCTGCCGGTCGAACACCTCGATGCGGCCGACGCGGCCGTCGGCATCGGCATAAAGTTTGATCTTGGCTTCGCCGCCTGCCGCCGCGTTCTCCGGCACATCGACAACGCCGGTCGTGCCGCGAATGCCCAGCGTCGCATTCGGCGTGGCGATGGTCATGTTTCCCGTTTTCGCCACCTGGCTGGCGACGAAAGCGACCGTGCCGCGGGCGACCCCGAAGGCACCGACATTGCCTGCTGCACCTTCTTGGTAGACGTAGTCGTCGACGGTGATGCGCGCGTCGGCGCTGAGGCTGAACGTCGTCTCATCGTCGAAGGTGACGCCGAGCGCGGAATTGGCGCCGGTCGCCAGCGCATCGCCCTTGTAGATCGGGTCGCTGACCTTGAGCGCCGCCGCTGCCGCGTTACCGCGCGTCACCGTGGCGCTCCCCTGCACGGTCGCGACTTGGCCGATCGATTCGTCTCCTTGCCCCGCCGGAAGCTGCGCCTGCGCGCGCGCCTTGAGCGGCCACACCGTGGCGCCCGCAAGTAACGCGATGAATTGCCGCCGCTGCACGCGACCCCCCGCCTCGAGCTGCGCCCGTTATGAAGGGCAGAAACATGGCGAAGCGGTGGCGGCGGCACAAGCGGGGTCGCCGCCATGAGTTTATCGCGGGTTATGTCCCGGGCCGGGACCGTGGCGATATCCGGGACACGGGATCGACGCGTCCCGGGTCGGCGGTGCAGCACTGGCGTGCCGCACCGCGCCCGCGACAGGGATAGGCTTCGCTGCCGCCAAGCCCACCTACGAGCGTTGCTGGGGCATACTTTACGAGACGGAGAACTTCATCAGCTTGATTGCGTCGAAGTCCTGCACGCCGCCGCCCACGCGCTTGGTGGTGTAGAACAGCACGTAGGGCTTCGCCGTATAGGGATCGCGCAGCACGCTGACGCCGGCTCGGTCGACGATGAGATAGCCGCGGCCGAAGTCGCCGAAGGCGATCGACAGCGAGCCCGCGGCAATGTCAGGCATGTCCTCCGACTCGATCACCGGGAAGGTGAGCAGGCTCGCCTTGCCGCTCGGCTGCGCCGGCGGCTGCCAGAGATAGTGCCCGGTCGTATCCTTGAACTTGCGGATGGTCGACTGCGTCTTGCGGTTCATCACGAACACGGCGTTCTGCCGGTAGCCGGCATTGACCGCATAGATGAGGTCGACCAGCACGTCCGAAGGGTTGGACGCGGGAAAACCGGCGGACACGCCGCTCGGCACATAGCCGATATTGCCCCAGCTCCACGAGTCGTTATCGACCGTGGTGTAAGAGAGGAAGCCCTTCGGCTTGTTGACGCCGTCGCCGCTGACAAACGCCGTGCCCTCCTGGGTGGCGAAGACCTGCTCCACCTCCTGCGCCAGCCATTGGTCAATGTTGACCGCGGAGTCTTCTAGCAACGTCGCCGTCGCCGCCGGCATGGCGTAGAGCTCCATCGCCGGAAACGACAATTCGTCGAGCGTCGGCGAGCCGGTCTGCGGACGCGCGTCGGTCTCGCCGACCCAGCCGACCGCCGGTCCCGCCGTCATGAATGGCTTCTTGTACACGTTGCTGGAGATGGTGCGCACGCCGGCGATGGCGCGGATCGGCGAAATGGCCTTGAGCCCCTGCCCGATCTGCGTCTCGATCTCCGGCGGCACCAGATAGCCGCCGTCCGGGTTGGAGCCGATCGACATGGCCTTGGCTTCGAGCGCGCGCAGATTTCCGCTCTCGCCGTTGCGCACATAGGCCTCGAAGGCGGCCTTGTGCTCGAGCGCTGCGGCGCTGCGGAGCGCAGTGCGTTCGCCGCCGAGCGCGGGGCGGGCCGCCTTGAGCGTCAGCTCGTCGAGCCTGCGGCCTTGCGAGTCGATGGTGGCGTTAATGCGCGCGAGCTTTTCCTCCAGCACGATGTCGGCATCGCGCTTGGCCAGCCGCTCGTCGTTCGCTTCTTTGAAGGCTTCGAAGGCGCGCATCATGTCGCCGTGCGTCACCACGGCTTCCGACGGGATGCCGGCTTTGGTTTCGAGTTCGGTCGTATCGGTATCCATTCAGGTTCTCCTTGTTTACTTTCATGTTGAGGCACCGTCCCGGGCGCGGCGCAGCACGCAGCGGTGCGCAGCAGAACCGGGACCCGGTTTGAATTACACAGCGCTGCGGTCCCGGATCGGCGGTGCATCGTTTCGTTTCGCTTCGCTTCACGCTGCACGGCGTCCGGCACGCGAAATTGCTTTCACCCCTCCCCACGCCGCTTCGGACGTGCCAGTCTTGCCGGCTGAGATGGCCTGGGAGGAAGCAATGAAAAAACTTTGCTTTGCGACGCTGCTGCTACTCGCCGCCATGAGCGGCGCGCGCGCCGAGGATTACCCCTCCGGCACGGTGACGGTGATCGTGCCTTTCGCCGCCGGCGGTCCAGCCGACGTCATGGGACGCATCGCCGCGGATATCTTCTCGCGCCATCTGGGCCAGAAATTCCTGGTCGAGAACGTCGGCGGCGCCGGCGGCACGCTCGGCACCTTGCGCGCCGCGCGCGCGAGGCCCGACGGCTATACGCTGATCTCGGGCCACATGGGCACCAATGCACTGGCGCCGGTGTTCTATCCGAACCTCGGCTACGATCCGGAAAAGGACTTCGAACCCGTCGGCCTCATCGCCACGCAGCCGGAGCTGCTCACGGTACGCAAGGGCATTCCGGCCAACAATCTCAAAGAATTCATCGCCTACGCCAAGGCGAACGAGAGCAAGCTCAACATGGGGCATGCCGGCGTCGGCTCGGTCTCCTATATCGGCTGCCTGCTGCTCAACTCGGCCATCGGCATCAAGCCCACTTTGGTGCCGTTCACCGGCACCGCGCCGGTGATGAACGCAATTCTCGCGGGCAACATCGACTACGACTGCGATCCGGTGCTCGGGCCGCTGCCGCATGTGCGCGCCGGCACGGTGAAGGCGCTGGCCATCGCCGCCAAGAAACGCAGCTCGCTGTTGCCGGACGTGCCGACGTCTTACGAACAGGGCTTCCCGCAATTCGACTGTGCGCCGTTCTACGCGGTGTTCGCACCCAAGGGCACGCCGCAGGCGATCGTCGACAAGCTTGCCGCCGCGCTCAGCGCCGGCCTCGACGAGCCGGCGGTGCAGAAACGATTGACCGACCTGGGTGCGCAGATCGCCGAGCCCGAGCAGCGCGGGCCGAAGCCGCTCGCAGCACTCGTGCACAGCGAGATCGCGCGGCTGACGCCGATCCTGCAGGCGGCGCGGGCAAAGTAGGCGTGCAGCTCCGATCCGGGCAACCGGGCTTAAAGACAGATTGCACTTCTAGCGCTGGCGAAGTTGGTGATTAGCGATCTGCCAGAGTTTGCGTGCAGCAGCATTTGCCCGGTCGCGATTGCCTGGCAAACCCATCGCAGAAATTTCAATTTCAAGGAGGCCATTTGACAAATCGGCCAGCGACGTGCCGGCCACGAGTTGACCTGCGATTTGCCGAGCATAGCCGTCGTATTCGTCCCCCACTTGGGGCACGTTCCGTACGCCGATAGGATCCCAGTCAGCCATGAGAACCCGACGTACCCTTTCGACCAAAGTCGCCGGTTCGTTCATCGTTGTCTCCAGACTCGGATTTTCATCGGCCCCATACCGTCACTACACGGCCCGCCGGGTTGAGCACAACGACCGCTTCTGCACCGACATACCTGCTAGTGCCGTTCGATTGTGGAATAATTTGTATGGGATTCACAACTGCCTCCAGAATTGCCCGCGGTGATATCCCGCGGCTTATCGCCTGATTGATTCCGTGCTTTGTGAAGCCGGTGACATCGCCGGCCAGCCTGATTAGTTCGCTGTAAGCGGTCGGAAGTTCGGCACCATCTAAACCGTCGTCTTCTGCATCCGTCCACTGCCCGGCACCGTCCTCCCCGCGCGGCACCCGCGGCTGGTTGGGGTTGAAATTGGCTTTCAGCGCGCGGTCGTGGCGGCGCATGGCGATTTCGAAGCACATCGCAGCGCCAAGCCATTTCAGCCGCAGCAACTGGCTTCGGATCGCGCGCGTTGCCAGCGCGCGCGACAGTTCGGCATCGTCGCGCATCGCGCTACGCCCGCCAGCCGCGGAGCCGCCCGCTCATCAGCGTCCCGTCGAAACGGCGATATTCACGCCGCGGCGCGCGCGTGCGCAGCTGCGACGCAAGGTTCGCCGGAGCGGGTACATCCGCCGCCCCGGCGACCTTGGCCCACGCCCGCTCGGCGTGCGCCCCAGGAAAGATTAGGTTGGCTTGAACACGCCTCGATCGAGATTCCACAGGCACATGCCTGCGTCCAGCGCCTGCGGCTGTTGTCCTGAGTCCTTAATTGCTTGCAACACCTGTCGCGCGGTTGCAGGAGCCACAGCCAGCGTGAGCTTGGCGGCCATCAACCTGACTTGAACGTTTGCGTGATCAAGAAGGGGAAGCAACGCTGTTCTTTGATCTCCGGGCCGCGCTTTAAGCTCTTCGACAAGCGGCCGCATTTGCAAAATCAATTTATTTTCCTTTGTTAGTTCGCCGCGAAGCTCAGCATGGTATTGACCGACGCCCAAGGCGGCAAATCGATCAACCAAGTCCGGCGTCGACATTTTCTTTAGATCAGATTTCACGGCTTGAGCACACCATTATCGACGAGGGCCTTCAATCCAACCGCTCTGCGCTCGTCCCAACTCTTGTCGCGCAAATAGTCCCGCGGCGTTTGCCAATTATAGATTTGGTTCGGCTTTTGGTACCAAGCGTTGATATCTTCATGCTTCATCGTCGGGATGCGTACAACATTATCAGGGCTGTTGATCAATTCACGCGAAAACCCGCCATCCCGCGCGGCGGAGGTCTGCTCGACGATATGATGATCCTGGTAGCCCGCTTGAGAAACGTCCGAGACGGCATTCTGCAATTCTTCGAGGCTCTTTGGCGGATCGTTATAGGAATTTATCTTGGCCTGGTATTCGTAAATCCAGTGTCCTACCTCAAAGGCCGCCTCG
>Ga0070740_10004413_pt1 | contig 13854 bp, 11 predicted proteins | sample Coa_R2_FD_67286 | JGI IMG/M metagenome (GOLD analysis project Ga0070740, IMG submission 67286) | Surface soil microbial communities from Centralia Pennsylvania, which are recovering from an underground coalmine fire - Coalmine... | ecosystem: Environmental > Terrestrial > Soil > Unclassified ... | reverse complement strand
CCGCTGGCCACGGTCAGGCCGGCCGCGGTGAGCTTGCTGGTGATGGCGGTATAGACGTCGCCGTCGGTCAGGGATCTCCGGGACCCGCTGTGCCCGCCGTACAGGGCAAAGGCGCCGGCGAAGGCGGCGCTGTCGGCGTCGTGGCGCAACGACTGGTACTGGTAGGTCGTCACGCCGACGTCTACGGCCAGCGCCAGGATGCCGCACAGGGCCACCAGGACAATGGCCACGATCAGGTAGGCCTGGCCGGCCGCCGCGGGGAATGGCCGCCGCTGCCGCCCGCCACGAGGCCGGGACGTGGGGTCACGGGACGACGGCGCAGCGTACGCGTTCATGAGTTCAGGTGCATCAACTGCCGGATCGCGGGGCCGAGAATAACCACGAAGATCGACGGGAAGATGAACATGACCATGGGGAAGAGCATCTTGAGTGAGGCCTTCTGGGCCAGTTGCTCGGCCCGCTGGCGCCGCCTGACGCGCAGTTGATCGCTCTGTATGCGCAGCACCCGTGCGACGCTCACGCCCAGTTGGTCGGCCTGGATCAGGGCGCTGACGAAGGAGCCAAGATCAGCTACGCCGGTGCGCGCCTCGATCTGACGGAGCGCCTGGCGCCGGGGCTTGCCCAGGCGCAGTTCCAGCAAGTAATACTCGAATGCCTCGCTCAACGGATTGCGCATCTTCTGGCAGATGCGGTTGAGCGCCGCGTCGAAGCCCAGTCCCGCCTCGACGGAGACGGCGAGCAAATCGAGGGCATCGGGCAGGACCTTGCGGATCTTCTTCTGACGTTTCTTGGTGCGGTCGTACGCCCACAACTCGGGCAGCAGGAAGCCGGCAACGGCGGCGCCGAGCGTCCACAGTGGCGTCATGAGTCGGTCGGGAGGGGCAATAAGCGGCGGCAGGACGAATTGGGCGGCCAGGGCGACGAGGGCGGTGACCAGCGCGCACGCGAGCTTCAAGCCCTGAAAGGCCTCGACGGTGAAGGAGGGTTTGGCGCCCGCCCGGGCCAGGCGTAGGCTGAGCTGCTCGGCGCCGCGGCCGGGAAGGCCGCGGCCCACGAAGCACAGGATGGAGTGCAGCGCGGGCATGATGACACGCTGGGCGAACGGCTTGGACAGCTCGATCTCCTCGAGCGTTTTCACCGCCGTGTCGGATAGGTCTGAATCATCCGGCACCAGGTATACCACTTGGCCCAGGCGGTAGAACGTGGAGTTGATATGGAGGTGGCGGCTCACCGCCAGCACGACGATGAAGACGGCCATGGCCAGGAGACCGGCCACCGCGACGGAGAGCGCTATGGGCGACATAAGGTGATCGTCGGTTTCAGTAGCCTCCCGGCCGGCTGATAGACCCCAGATTGCGCATTCAGTATGTCGGCAAGGCGGGGGATGTGAAATAGCCTGAATGGGGGCAGGAGCTCAGTCTGCTATGGTCTAGCTATGAGAAGGACATCTGCGTTTGTCCTCGCCGCCCTGGCCCTGTCCGGCGCCATGCTGGCCCTTGTCTACAGCGCATCCAGCGCCGGCCCCGGTGCGATCTACACGGTGGCCCAACTGCGGCTCTTGATCGCGCGCCACGGGGCGGTGTGGGCGGGACGCGTCGTCGCCGTGCGCGGATCGGGGGCGGCCCTGGCCTGGGGCAACGTGGTGTCGCTGCTGCTCTGCGGACCGGGTTCCGGCGTCTGCGCCTTCGCGACTAGCCACGGCACCACCGCGCATCTCCTGCTCGTCCCGGATAGCGCGGGCACGGGGCAGAGCGGGGCGAGCGTGTTCGAGGGCAGCGGCCACCTGGCGTACACGGCGGCTGATGGATCCTCCCCCGCCAGCCTGACGCTGCGCGTGTCCCAACCATCCGAGCCGGCGATCCTGAGCCTGCTGCGCCGCCTTCCGTTCGTCGGGTCGCTGATGCCGGTCGGGGATATCACGGTCTACGGACGGTCGGCCGTCTACCGTATCCGCCTCCTGGCCGCGCCAAGCGCGTGCTCGCCGCCGGCCCAGATTTGCGATGATGCGCTGCTGCTTGGCTCCCAGCCATGACCATGGCTTTGTGCCAATCATGCGCGTCCCGGAGCGCGGACGCGTACTCGCGCCCGCTAACGTCGGCGGGCGAGGACGCCCGCGCTCCCGACTTCGGGTCGGTGTCCGCAACTAAGAACAGGATGGCGTCACATCCTGCTACTCACGGTCATAGCGCTTGCGCGAGAAGCGGGCGAGGTAAGACGGATCGTGCAGTTCTTTAAGTTGCACCTCCGACTGGGCGAGGCCATGTTCCAAAAGCTGCGCGGAATCGGAGCGCGCTCATCCAAGGTGGGCAACGCCTGCCTGTACGCGCTCAGCACCATGCCGGGCCTGGAGCCGACCGCGCAACTGGCGCGGCTCGGCCGGCGCGTCGCAAGCCATCGACGCAGGAGGCAGATCAGAAGTTGAGAGTACGCTGAACAGGCTCTCACGCGCCCACCGCTGCAGCCATGCGCACGACAGCTTCCGTGAGCAGGGCGCTGGACGTGCCCATGTTCAGCCGCACGAAGCCCGCCCCGTTCGGGCCGAAGTCCAGGCCCCGGGCGAGCGCGACCCGGCCGCGCTCCAGGAAGTGCGCCGCGGGGTCGTCGCCCAGGGACAGCTTCGCGCAGTCCAGCCAGGCGAGGTAGCTGGCCTGGGGCGGTATGTACCCCACCGCGGGCAGGTGGGTGGCCAGCAACTCGGCGAGCAAGCGGCGGTTGCGGTCGAGGTGCGCCAGGAGGTCGGTGAGCCAGTGCCGGCCCTCGCGAAAAGCCGCGATCGCCGCCAGTACCCCCAGGTGGCCGGCCCGCGTTTGCACCTCGGCCGGCAGCGTGGCCAACTGCGCGCGCAGCGCCGCCGAGCCGGCCACCACCACCGCGCACTTCAACCCCGCCACGTTCCAGGCCTTGGCCGCCGAGATGACGGTCGCGGACCGCGGGACGGCATCCTCACCCAGTGAGACATAGGGTGTGTGCACCGCCCCGGGCAGCGTCAGCGGCGCGTGGTTCTCGTCGGAGACGACGACGACGTCGTACCGCCGGGCCAGCGCGGCGACGCGTTCGAGATCGGCGCGGCTGAAGACCCGGCCGGTCGGATTATGGGGATTGCACAGGAGGTAGGCGCGAGCGCCGGATGTGAAGGCCTGTTCCAGCCCATCAAAATCCAGCTCCCATCCGCTCGCGGTGCGCGCCAACGGCACCTCGAGCACCCGCCGCCCGTACTCGGCGATGGTCGGGAAGAACGGCGGGTAGGCCGGGGTATCGACGACGACCGCGCTGCCCGGCTCCGTGGTCAGGCGCAGCACCTCCGCCACCCCGACCGTCACATCGGAGACCAGGACCACCCTGTCCGGATCGACGGGCCAGTTGAACCAGGCGCGAGCAAAGTCGGCGAACGCTTCCGGCAGATCCAGAGGGGTCGCGTAGCCGGTATCGCCGAGGGCGATGGCCTCCATCAGCGCCCGCTTGATGGGCGGGGCGAGAGCAAAGTCCATCTCGGCCACGAAGGCCGGCAGGACATCGGCGGGATAGGTGCTCCACTTTTCGCTGCGGCGCCTGCGCAGATCGTCCGACGACAGGTCATTGAATGGATCGACCACCCCGGTTACCCTCTCCAGCTATCCGCGTGACTCTGCTCTCTGAGCGCCGCCACCACTTGCCGGCCCTCATTTGATCGCCGCCGCGACGACGCCCTGCAAAGTGCCGACGAAAACGCGCCCCTGCGCGAGCGTCGGCGTGGCGAAGCGCGAGGTCGCGCCGACGGAGAGGGTAGCGCGTGTCCGGCCCGTGGCCGCGTCGAAGGCGTAGAGCGTGCCGCCCGCATCGAGGCAATAGACCGTTTGCCCCCCGATCACCGGCGAGGCAGCCACCGACTGGGGCGCGTGCCAGCCGGCGATGAGCCGCCCCCCAGAAGCGAGTGTGACCTGGCGCAGCCCGTCGCTGCACGGGATGAACATGGATGTCCCGCGCACCGCGGCGCCGCCGTAGGCGTTGCACAGCGAGAGCGTCCGGAGCTGGCCGCCAACGCCACCCAGATGGCCGGCCCGCAACAGGTAGCCCTGGCCCGACTTCCCGTCGGCATACAGCAGCCCTCCGGGCAGCAGCACGGGGCCCATGGAGCCCAGATCGAGGTCTGAGGCATTGTCGGACGCCCAGCTCGATGGCGCGAAGGCATCTTCCAGGTGCAGCGTGGACGACAGGCGCAGGACGGCATCTGTGTGGTCCCACGCTCCCTGCGTGGCCGCGCCGTTGCCGACGGTGACGTAGAGATGGCCCTGGGCGTCGAACACCGGCCCCGGCGTCGCCCAGATGCCGCCCTCGCGCTTGGTCGGCACCTGGAAGGTGAGCAAGGCGCCGGTCCCGGACGTGCTCACGGCGACGAGCATGCCGTGGTAGTTGCCACAGTCGCCGTACAGCCCGCCGAAGCCGATATAGACGCGGTTCCCCCAGAGGGCCAGGGCGGCACGTTGTTGGTGTACCGCCGGCTCCGTGCCGGGGGGATCCACGGCGCGGCGGACGCGGAGGCGCCCCGTCTTGACATCGACGCCGACCAGGACATGGGCGGGGCCCTTGATCTCAGCCACGGCGAAGAGCAGCCCCGTCCGCGGATCGTAGACCGGCGTGCCGGTGATGCCCAGCGGATTTATATTGCCGCAGGGCAAATCCGACAGCGGCACCGGCGAACCGACCGAGAGGTGCCATTGCACCCGTCCCGTCCTCGCGTCAAGCGCGTAGAGCGAATCGTTCTCCGTGGCCACCAGGACGCGCCCGCCGACCACCAGGGGCTCCGCATAGACCGCCCCGTCGAGGTTGCGCGTCCAGAGGCGCGGCAGGCGCGTCGGGTTCGGCACGCCGGCCACGTAGCCGGTCCGGGCAGGATCGACATGGTACATGGTCCAATCGGCGCCGGAGGTCTGGGCTTGCGTCGCCAGGCCCGGCAGGAACGTCAGCAGGGAGCTAAGCAGGAGAATCCCCACGGTCAGGGGGCGTACGATGGACTCGAGAGGGCGTGGCATGGGCCGGCTCCTGTACGTCGCTAGACCGGTCGTGGCAATTGTGATGCAGAGGGACGTGCCAGGATTATAGCATCAGCATTGCTAAGCCCGCACCATAATGCAAACGGTGGAACGGTGGTCCTGTGCCGTGCGCTCCTCTATGCTGTCGATATGAAGACACCGCTGGCAGATCCATGCCATGGCCCGATCTAAGCGCCCCAACCGGGAGCGGACCGGCAGGCCCGGTCCGCCGGCACCAGGGCTACGACAGGACGCCGCCGGGCGCGTGCTGGATGCGCCGGAGGGCGAGCACGGGCGCTTGCGTGCGCTCGATCTGCGACCGCGTCCCGACGATCCGCTGGTGCCGCGCGCCCTAATCGTGCGCGCCGGCCTGCGCCCCGGCGACTTGGTGGAGGGGGAGATGGGGCCGGCTCCCGGCGGACGCGGCCAGGCCCTCGTCACGGTAACCGCGATCAATGGCCTCGACCCAGATCGGGCCCTGGACCGGCCGCACTTCGCCGACCTGACCGCCGTCTACCCCACCCGTCCGCTGCGGCTGGCGACCGGCCCAACTCCCCTCACCACGCGCGCCATGGACCTGCTCTGCCCGCTGGGCCACGGGCAGCGGGCGCTCATCGTGGCACCGCCCCACACTGGCAAGACCACGCTGCTGGAGCACATCGCCCTAGCTGTGCGCGCCAACTACCCGGCCACGCATCTCACACTGCTCTTGATCGGGGAGCGGCCCGAAGAGGTGACGCATCTGCGGGGCGCCATCGCCGGGGCAGAGGTGGTGGATGCCAGCTTCGACGAGCCGAGCGCACGACATACCGGCGCGGTGGAGCTGGCGTTACAGCGGGCGATGAGGATGGTAGAGGGCGGGGGCGACGCGGTGGTGCTGGTCGACTCGCTCACGCGCATGGCCCGCGCCTACAACCTGGCGGCCACGGGGCGCTCGGCCGGCCGCACCCTCTCCGGTGGCATGTCGGCCGGCGCGCTGGTGCCGGCGCGCCGCCTCTTCGGCGCCGCCCGCGCCACGGCGTCCGGTCCCAGCCTGACTATCGTGGCCACCTGCCTGGTGGAGACCGGCAGCCGGCTGGACGAGGTCATCTTCGAGGAGTTCAAGGGCACGGGCAACATGGAGGTGCGCCTGAGCCGCGCGCTGGCCGAGCGACGCATCTATCCGGCCATCGACGTGGCGGCGTCCGGCACGCGGCACGAGGAGATGCTGCTCGATGGGGAGACGCTGCGCCGTGTGCACGCCCTGCGGCGCAGCCTGGCGGCGCGCGATCCCGTTAGCGGCACGGAGGCGCTCCTGAAGCGGCTGCAGGCCACACCGGATAACGCGGCCTTTCTGGCCGCTTTGGGGCGATCAGGCTGACGGCAGGGTCACGGTGAACAGGGCGCCGCCCTCGGGCAAATTGGCCGCGGCGATACGCCCGCCGTGCGCCTCGACGATCCAGCGGCCGATAGCCAGGCCCAATCCGGTGCCCGAGCTGGTGCGCGCCTTGTCGGCGCGATAGAAGCGCTCGAACAGATGCGGCAGATCGGCGGGCGCGATGCCCGGCCCGCTGTCGCGCACCTCCAGCCGGACCTGCCCGCCCTGGCGCGCCACCGACACCGAGATTGAGCCGCCGTCGGGCGTGAACTTGAGCGCATTGTCGAGCAGGATCAATAGCACCTGACGCAGCCGCCCCGCGTCGCCCAGTACCCAGGCCCCCGGCGCCGCCTCGACGAGCAGGCGCACGTCGCGCTCCTCTGCCAGGATGGCGACACCCGCGGCGGTCTCGGAGGCGAGATCGGCGAGATCAACCCGCCCGCGCTCCAGGGTAACGGCGCCACTATCGGCGCGCGCCAGCAGCGAGAGGTTATCGACCAGGCGTGTCAGGTGCACGTTCTCGCTCAGCGCCTGCTCGATCACACCCTGCTGCTCCGCCGTGGAATCGGTCGCCAGCCCCAACTCCATCGCCGTGCGCTGGATGGCCAGCGGCGTGCGCAGCTCGTGTGCCGCGTCGGCCACGAAGTCGCGCTGCCGGCGCAGCGAAAGCTGGATGGGGCCGAGGGCGCGCCGAGTCAGGACCACGCTGATCGCGGCCGCCGACAACAGGCCGGCCCCGCTCACGCCCAACAATACCGTCAACAACAACTGGGTGCCCTGACGGTATTGCCGTTCCGAGATATATCCCTGGAGTACACCCGGAGCTGTCGCCACGGTCGACGAGGCGCCATCCGGAGGCGGAGGGCCGGACGAGATCGTGACTCGGATCGTGTAGATCAGATAGGGGCCGGAGCTATCCACCTGTTGCTGGCTCCACAAGCCGGATGTGCGGCCCGCCAGGACCTTCCTGGCGGCGGCCGGATCGGGCAAGGAGGTTGGACTGAAAGGATCGCGGCCCGGATCCACTTTCAGCGCCTGGTCCGCAAGCACAAAGCGTACATCCCCAACGAAGGGTGGTGGGTGTCCGCCGCGCGACATAACCATGTCGGTGCTGTGTTGAACGGCCTGACGCAACCCATCCATAAGAAAACCCTGCATGGTGGCATACACGGCAGTGCCGAGCGCCAACAGAAGGAGGGCGATCAGGCCAACGGTGAGCCCGGCCAGCCGCCAACCGACGCGACTCAGCGTGGCCGCGTCGGGATCGGCGGTCCGGCCGATCCAAGGCCGTGACAACACCTGCAACATCGCGCCCTCCCCGGCCGCCATCATGGGGCCTTGATCTTGTAGCCCACCCCGCGCACGGTGTGGATGAGCGGCTGCTCGAACTCCTCATCCACCGCCTTGCGCAACCGGCGAATGGTGGCGTCGACCACGTTGGCGAAGGAGTCGAAGCCGTAGTCCCAGACCCGCTCCAGGATCAGCGTGCGGCTGAGCACCTGGCCCGGGTGGCGCATCAGGTACTCCAGCAGCGCGTACTCTTTGGGCGAGAGGTCGATGGGGCGGCCGGCGCGCGTGACCTCGTGGGCGCGCCGGTCCAGCACCAGGTCGCCGACCACCAGGCGATCATCGTCGACCGGCGCGCCGGCGCGGCGGGTAATTGCCCGCAATCGGGCCAGCAGTTCCTCGAAGGCAAAGGGCTTGGGCAGGTAATCGTCGGCGCCGGCATCGAAGCCGCGCAGGCGATCGTGCAGGGCGTCGCGGGCGGTGAGCATCAGGATCGGCACGGGGAGGCGCTCGGCGCGCACGCGTCGCGCGATCTCCAGGCCGTCGATGCCCGGCAGCATCACGTCGAGGATGAGGGCATCGTAGGCGCCGCTCTCGGCGCGCTCCAGGCCCTCGGTGCCGTCGTGCGCCACGTCGACCACGTGCCGTTCCTGTGTCAGGCCGCGCCGCAGCAATTCGGCCAGCGACCGATCGTCCTCCACCACCAGCAGGTGCATTGCTATCCCTCCGGTATCGGCCGGGCTTCTCGCCGTGCCGGGACCATCATCTCTATTCCGTGGCCTCAGCATAGCGCGTGTTTATGATCGTCTGATGACAGCGCCATGACCGTCGAGTGATGGCCCGGCCGCGGCGCCCTCTGTCATCGTTCCGCCTGCAACGTGTCATGGAACGGTCATCGCCGGATCACGGGGCCGTCATCCCTCCGTTCTACGCTGGCGGTGTGCTGGTGAGAGAGACGACGGCACACAGCCCGCCACAATATGCGGGCCTGGATATGTCAACGCAGAAAGAAAAGGAGAACACGTCAATGGCACAGGCACTCACATACACCCTGGAGTCTACATCCGGCAGCAATGTCGAGGAGGTAGCAATGGACGGGAGCGGGGTGGCGACACACCGAGGTGACGCGTCCCCACGCGGCCCTCCGCAGGGTGAGCGAAGCCCGGCACCAGGCAACACATCGACTGATGCACAGACAAACGATGAAAGGACAAGATCATGGACATTGCAAGAAAGACGAAGCGAGGGTTGGTGGCAATTGTGATCGTCGGCGGCCTTACCGCCGGCAGCGCCACGGCCTTCGCCATCACACTAAGCGGAAGCTCGCCCGCCGTGGCAGCCGCGACAAGCGGTAGCGTGGCGGCTGCTACGACCGCCAACGGGACCGGCTCGGGACAACCCGGCGCACCGCCCGGCGGCGTTGGCCGGTGGCGCGGTAATGGACCCGGCGGATACGGTCGCGGCGCCGTCCTCTCCGTCACCAACGTGAGCGGCAACACCATCACGGCCAGCAGCCGCTTCGGCCAGACGGTGACCGTGCAGGTCAGCGCGACGACCGTCTACACCGAGGCCGGAGCCAGCGCCTCCCTCTCGGATATCCACGTGGGCTCGGAGATTGCCGTGCAGAGATCCTCTAGCGGCACGAACGCAACTACCATTAACGCCACGGGCATCACCATCCTGCTGCCCACCGAGGCCGGCGTGGTCACGAGCATCAGCGGCAATACGCTGACCGTGACCGGATTCGACGGCGCGACGCACACCATCACGGTGAACGCCAACACGCGCTACCAGAAGGCCGGACAGAGCGCGGTGCTCTCGGACATCAGCTCCGGCACGGCGATCGTGGCCGAGGGCACGACCAATAGCGATGGGTCGCTGACCGCGTTGCGCGTGACCATCCAGCTCCCGCATCTCGACGGCAAGGTAACGGCGGTGAACGGCACTTCGTACACCGTGACCGGCCGGTCCGGCCAGAGCTACACCATCGTGGCGACAGCCGGCACGACCTACGTCAACGCCGATGGCAGCAGCGCCTCGGCCTCCGCGGTGAAGACCGGCACCTATATCATGGCGGAGGGTACGCTCTCCAGCGACGGCAAGACGCTCACCGCCCAGCGCATCAGCATCGCCCCGAGCGGTGCGGGCCGCGGTCCCGGCGGCCGCGGCGGCGACCTGGGCGTTGGAGCACCCATGCCGATGCCGGGCGCCACGCCCCAGAGCACCTCTGGTACGCAAGGCACGAGCGCGTAAGCCCCCGCATGTGCCGTCACATCTCAACCTTGGGTGACGGCGAAGCGGCCTCCAGGATAGGAGAGCGTCATCAGGCGCCGATTCCTCTACCTGGAGGCCGCTGCCTCCGCGCCCTCGACAGCATCTACGTTTTTCAGGACGTGTCGTTGTGCGGAGCGTCGCCCCTGGGACCGCCGGCATCCTTGCCGGCCCCGTCTGCCGCATACCAAACGCCTTTGACACGGCCGCGCGACCCGTGGTAGCCTGCGGCGATACGAGTAGCCCCTACTACCGGACACACTACGGGAGGGAAGACCATGCAGCCACAACGCGGGCGCGCCCTGCTGCGCGACCTCTACCGCACCAACCCGCGCATCGCGCGCGGCGAGGGCGTGTATCTCTACGATGAGGACGGGCGCCGCTACCTGGACGGCGCCGGCGGCGCCTCCGCCGTCAACAACATCGGCCACGGCCGCGCAAGCGTCGCCGAGGTGATGGCGCAGCAGGCGCGCACCGTCGCCTACACGCCGGCCTTCTGCTTCAGCAGCAAGCCCATCGAGGAGCTGGCCGAGCTGGCCGCCTCTCTCACCCCCGGCGACCTGAATAACTTCTGGTTCGTCAACGGCGGCTCGGAGGCGACCGAGAACGCCGTCAAGATCGCCCGCCAGCACTTCATCGAGTCCGGCCAGGCGGCCAAGCAGATCGTGATCGCGCGCTGGCAGAGCTTCCACGGCAATACCCTGGGCTCGCTGGGCTTCGGCGGCCACACCTACCGCCGCCGGCGCTACATGGGCATGTATCAGAACCAACCACACATCGCCCCCGCTTACCCCTACCGCTGCGCCTACGCCCGTGGCGGCGAACGGCTCTGCCGCTGCGACTTGAGCTGCGCCGCCGAACTGGAGCGCGAGATTCGCCGGCAGGGTCCTGAGAACGTGGCCGCCTTCATCGCCGAGCCGGTGGTCGGCGCGGCCCTGGGCGCGGTGCCGGCGCCGCCCGGCTATTTCCAGGCCATCCGCGAGATCTGCGACCGCTACAACGTCCTGTTCATCGCCGACGAGGTGATGACGGGCTTCGGGCGCACCGGCAAGATGTTCGGCATCGAGCACTGGGGTGTGACGCCGGACCTGATGGCCTGCGCCAAGGGCATGGCCTCCGGCTACGCGCCGCTCGGCGCGGTCGCGGTCAGCGACCGCGTGATGGCGCCGATCCTGAAGGCCCGGCAGAATATCGTGGGCGGCCATACCTACGCGGCCCACACCCTGACCTGCGCCGTGGGCGTCGAGGTGCTGCGCATCGTGGTGGAGGAGCGGCTGGCCGAGAATGCCGAGCGCGTGGGCCGCTACCTGCTGGATGCCGTGACCCGTCTGCTGGCCCACCCGCTCGTCGGCGACGTGCGCGGCCTGGGTCTGATGGTGGGCCTGGAACTGGTGCGGGACAAGGCGACCAAGGAGCCCTTCCCGCCCGAGCAGGGCGTCGCACAGATGATCGTTGAGGAGGGCCTGCAGCGCGGCGTGATCGTCTACCCCGGCAACGGTTCGGTGGATGGCGTGGCCGGCGACCACATCAAGCTCTCGCCGCCGCTGATCCTGACCGAAGAGCAGGCCGACGAGCTGGTTGCCGGTCTGGCCGGGGCGCTCGACGCGGTGGCCGAGCGGCTGGGTGTGGCTATTGCAGTCTGAGCGCCAGGTCGAGGACTATGCTCCGACGGATATCCGGCGCGCCCGGCGCCGTAGCCGGGCGCACCGACGTGGCTATTGCGGCCTGAGCGCCAGGTCGAGGACCGTGCCGCCGGTCACGCGCTGCAGCTCGGCCGGTGTGATGGGGAAAACGGCGTTGGGCGTGCCGGCCGCCGCGTGGAGCAGGTCGTAGCCCATTAGATCCCGGTCGATGAAGATGGGCAGCGGCCGCGCGTGGCCGAGCGGCGGCACGCCGCCGATGGCAAAGCCGGTGGCCTCGCGGGCTTCGTCGGCGCTGGCGCGACGCACGTGGCGGCCCAGGTGCGCGGAGAGGCGGACCGTGTCCAGGCGATTGCCGCCGGAGACCAGCGCCAGCAGCGGCTCGTCGGCGGCCATGAAGACGAGCGACTTGACGATGCGCTCCACGGTGGTACCCACCGCCGCCGCGGCCTCCTCGGCCGTGCGCGTGCTCTCCGCGAACTCCACGATCTCGACCTGCACGCCCGCCGCGGCCAGCGCGGCGACAACCCTCTGTACCGATGGCTTCATCTGTGATCTCCTTCCCTGTTATTAAGGGTAAGGCAGGACCGGCGACTGACGTCGACGCCCGCAAGCGGGTACCCGAGGGACACGCCGGCTAAAGCCGGACGCGCGGCACCGTGGGGACGTATCTCATGCGCCCGTCTTCGTGCGGCTCTAACCGATACGTTCTTGCCCGGCGGCTTTAACCGCCGGCCCCTGCTCGCTCCTGTAGGCCACCTTATGCCGGCAGGCCGGCCAGCGCTGCCCACTCCTCGGGCGTGGCGTGGTTCCATTCAAAGAAGCTGACGCCGAGCGCACCGGTCGTGCGCGCCGCGCGCCCGCAGGCGGCGACCTCGGCGGCGCTGGGGCTATCGACGCCGCTCTCGAATACATCGAACATCTGGCCCAGCACCTCGACCGGCTGGTCGGGCGTCGTGCGCGCACGAATAAGGCGCACGCTGTCGCGCACGAAGCGATAGACCTCGCCGGCTCCGTAGGTCCTGTGGTGCAGGTGCCAGTAGTCCATCGGCACGATCACATTCCAGCTCCGGGCGACAATGGCGTACGGGTAGGTCTTCCCGGGGCTGGATTGCGGCGGGAAGGTGGCCACGGCCATGAGGCGGTCGGGGCCGAGCATGGCCCGCATGATCTGGCTGTAGGCGCGCATCGTCCCATCGTCGAGCTTCTCCTCGACATCGGCCAGCAGGCCGTCGGGCCGGTCGCCGCTTGGCGCGACGTAATTGGCGGCGGCCACGCTCATGGCCACGTCGAAGGGCAGGTCGTCGAGAAAGGGGTAGACCCAGGCGATCACGCTGATGCCGGCGCGATGCGCCGCGGGCAGCAGAGAGGCCAGGCCATCGGCCCCATAAAATCCGTCGCGCGATCGTCCCACCTCCACGTAGAGGTGCGTCAGGCCGGCGGCCTGCGCCGCGGCGATGATGGCGGTGACGGGTGAGCTTGTGAGCAGCGGGTAGGTGAACCACATACCCTTGCCGCGCAGAGGGGCCAGCAGTGCGCTGCCATCGGCCGGGCGCCCGGCATCAAAGGCCACGGCCGCGCCCCACAGCCATCCGCGTGCGGGGGCAACGATGTGATACCAGGCCGATCCCGCCCCGTCCGTAGCCCAGGCATCGACCCTCACGGCCGCGCCGCGCGCCAGCGTGGTCCGGCGCTGCGTCAGAGTGGTAGGTGTGGCGCGCACGTTGACAGCCACCAGGGTCCGCCCCGTGGCAGAGAGCGACATCGCCCCGTGCGCTCCGGCCGGGTGCAGAGCCACCGGTGCGATCTGTAGGGGCGGGCGCACGATCGGGCGCGGCTGCAGCCCTGCCAACGGAATCCAGGCCGGCACGGCGTTCCAGAGCCGGATGCGGCCCCAGGCGGAGCCTTCCGGCGTCACGCGCACCGGCAGGTTATCGGGCAATCGCGCCAGTATCAGGGCGCTCGGTGCGGGCGCCGCGTAGACCGTCGCGCCGCTCCAGCCCGTCCACATGGTCACGGCGACGGCCAGGGCACGCGACGGCCCGGCCAGAGGTAAGAGGGCAAGGGACAATGAGAGGGTTAGCAGAGGTCGCGCAGCCATCACGGGTGATCCTTCCCAGAACCGGACGCCATCAGGGGAACGCGCTGCCTTCAAGTATAGGCGGCGGCGCCCGGCTTTGGCGCATAGTATCACACTGCCCCACGCGCCACGTTGGACAGCGCGCCGCCGGAAGACCTATACTGCTACCGTCGTCAGGGCGACGGGCAGCGCCGGCGTCACCGCGATCGG
>Ga0070740_10004412_pt1 | contig 13855 bp, 10 predicted proteins | sample Coa_R2_FD_67286 | JGI IMG/M metagenome (GOLD analysis project Ga0070740, IMG submission 67286) | Surface soil microbial communities from Centralia Pennsylvania, which are recovering from an underground coalmine fire - Coalmine... | ecosystem: Environmental > Terrestrial > Soil > Unclassified ... | reverse complement strand
CGAATTGGTCCAGGCGCTCTCCGCCTTTCACGCCTGGCGCAGCGAAATCCTCAACTTCTTTGCCTTCTTACCCATTCGCATCAGCAACGGCTTTGTCGAAGGCAAGAACAATCGCACCAAAGCGCTGATGCGCCAGGCGTACGGTTTTCGCAACCTTCAGCACCTGCGCGTGCGCGTCCTCTTGGGGGTGGCCTGATGGATTTTTCCCCAATTTCCCCCCGCAGGATGGAGACCCGTCCACCGCGCTGTCTTGACTTTGGGGTCCACTTTAGTTCTTCGGTTGGGAAACGCCCTCAGATGAACTCTAGATCAAGCCATCAAAGACTTCCAGTGCGGCTGGAGCAATTATCTCGTTTACTTGTTTGCTAATAAAATCATCCTGCGTCAGCTTCACAGCAGTAAAGCTGTCCCATTTCGTTGTAGGTTCTGGAGAGAGTGCAAAGTAGGGAGGTGGATACTTTCCAACAGCAATGGAGATCACATGATCTGCACCTGCGTTGAACAAGAAGTTGCGCGCTGTCTCAAAACCATGTGCATAAGTTGTAAAATCATCAAAGAGCAGGATGGTCGCACCTACAATCTTGTTACGCCAGGCAGGATTAAGGCAAATAGATTGAAGTTGAATGTCTATCGGAGCATCTTCCTTGTTCTTCCTAAGAAACGCGAGTTTTTGAGCTACTGTGTGCCTCAGAATAATATCTTGATAACTATCTCGAAAGAGTCGAGAGGCCATTGAAGCAAACTCATCAAGCACCCCAGTTTGTGGCCCATCATGGCCTGGATAGAGTGCCCACATTACTCTACTGTGGAGTGGGGGAAGATGTAAGCCTTCCAGATACAAACTTGCAAATAGGTGCATGGAAAGATGCTGAACAAGTCTTGTTCGCTGCTGCTGTTCCGCTTTACTTTGGTTAATGCCCTTTAGCAAGTTTTTGATACCACGTTCCTCAGCTTTCCTAATATCAATAAGCGCTCTCACGATAACTGGGCGATTAAGGGTATCACGATCATCAACTTTATAATACCAGAGCGCTTGCTTTAGAAAATATGTCTCAACGATGTCAGCAAATTCGCTGGGACTTGCGATTCGTATCCCATACGGTAACACAGCCGCAGATGACCACGTTGCTTGAAAGAATGCAATATCACTATTGACTGCCTCACGACAGTCGTTCATTGTATCCCCCAAGTAGAGCAATTCATTCTCTCGTATTCCAAAACGGGCGCGCACTGCCCCAATATATTTTTTGGTCCCTTTTTTCCCTCCCGTATTAATGGGGTTTAGCAGATGGTCATTATCGATGCCAAACTCCCTACCAGCAAGGGTAGTGGAGCCAACTTCATTTGACGCGGCAAAAATAGTAATATTTTGCGCACGCAAACGAGCTAGCATTCCTGGGACGCCAGGAACAACCTTTCTCGTAACCTCATTTATCAGGGTTCCACTGACATCAAGAATGACCGCCCGAATCGCCATCTCGACTTCCTCCTGCGGATGACAATGCCTGAATCTGTCTCATCAACCACTCAAAATCTTCCGGGTGGGCGCCGTATTTCCTGACCAATCTTTCGATTTCACTATAGGCAGTGAGAAATAATCGAGGGGGGGTTCTCCTCAGTGACACTTCCCCAACAGGAAGGGTCTTCAGCATATAGCGCAAGAACTGTTCAGGACCATCTGAAGCTTCTAAATCAAAAATAGGTGCAGATTGCTTTCGCAACTCTTCGATAAGATCAATTTCTGACGGTAGAGGTCTTTGACGCAAGTGGACCCCAACCACTGTTCTCTCTATCTGACGGGCAAAGCGCACGGTATGGGCGGTCCCACTCTTTACCCGCCCCTCAGCCACAATGATTACTTGAGATAAAGCTGCCTGAATGCGGTCACGAGCAACAAACCGTTCACGGTTGTACGTGTCTTTAGGTAGATATTCACTCACTACCGCGCCGCCTAACTCTACAATCTGCTGGCGTAACCGTGTTGCGGCAGCAGACATAGCAACATCAGTCCCATGCCCTAATATGGCAATCGTTGGTGCCCCAAAATCAATGGCCGCTTGATGTCCAATCACATCAATCCCTTCAGCCAACCCGGAAAGAATTACATACCCAGCCCGTGCGAGAGAGGAAGAGGCTCGTCGCGCAGCCTCTAGCCCAGACTCTGAAGGAGTGCGCGTCCCGATAACAGCAATAATGGCTGGATCATGTAAGATACTGGTATTCCCCTGTACAAAAAGCCAGGCTGGAGGATCGCGAAGCGCATTTAAAGCCTTCGGGTAGGCCGCTGTGTCCTTGAATAGGATTGAAATCTTACGTCGATTTTGGAGAAATGCGGCTTTTTCCCTTGCATGATCAAAGAGCTTTTTAGAATGGTTCTGTATCTGATGAGCGACTACTTCATATTGAGGGATGCTCGCAAGGCGAAGGTGCTGTTGAAGTTCATCAAAACTGGCGCTCCACACTGCGGAAAGATCACCCCGATAGGCATCAAACAAGGTCCGTACCGTTGCGAAGCCCACACCACGAAGATCACTAAGCGCTAAAAGGCTGATCTCATTATCAACCCCTTCTGGTGCTGGGCTAGGATCATCAAAAAGCGAGCGTTGTATATTTTGATTCAAGGGGAAACTCCGTTCCGCGTGTTTACCCTGGGTGAGAGTGCTTGCCAGTAGGACAATGGATTAAGAAGACAGTTGTAGGATTGCCAAAGCCTTCCTTTGCTGTCACTATGTGATTAATTCTAAATTATAGACATATGAGCGGAAGCCCTGACTGATATTCGATGTTTCATTGGTGCTGCTACAGCTAACCCACATTGCTGATCTATCAGTTAGCTCGTGCGGATTATACCAAATAAGAACCAGCTTATCTGATTATTATTGGCAAGGCTGATTGCTATGCCTCTTAATTGCATGAGTTATTCCAACAATCCCTTGCTGGGCAGCACCTAACTCAGCAAAACCGCTTGTAGAACTAAGGGAGAAGAAGGCATCATCTTCTCACTTGAGAGGTATCTGCAACCGCCCTGCAAGTGTTGTGTAACGTTCCTGGACTTGGACACGATTCACGGCCATTGCCACAGCCTTCATAGGGCCAACCAAAATTGCTAACCGTTTCGCTCGTGTCAAAGCCGTGTAGAGCAAGTTGCGGCTCAGGAGGAGATAGTGCAGCGGATAAAGCAGAATAATCACAGCCGGGTACTCACTCCCCTGGGACTTGTGGATTGTTACCGCCCAAGCCAGCGTCAACTCTGACAAATCAGCATAGTCGTAAGTCACCTGCCGCTCCGCAAAACGCACGCGCACTTCTTGCTCTTCCAGATCGATCTTGGTAATCGTCCCCAAGTCACCATTAAAGACTTCCCGGTCATAATCATTGACCTGCTGGATCACGCGATCACCTACGCGGAACGTTGTACCCCCGCGAGTCAACTCGGTGATTCCTGAGCGCGGCGGATTGAGAGTCTTTTGAAGGGCACCATTGAGCGCGCGAGTCCCGACGCTTCCTCGTACAGTGGGACTCAGCACCTGCATCTCCTGCTGGGGATCAAAGCCTCGCTGCGGAAGTTCAGTAGTAATGAGGTGCCCTATCGCAGGTAACGCCTCTTCGGGATCCGGGACATTGACCCACAGGCAATCAGAGTCGGTCCCAGAAGCAATGTGCTGGAGCTTGGGGATATGTCCCTGTTGAACCTGATGAGCAGTCGTCACAATCTGGCTCGCCTGTGCTTGGCGGAAGACCTCAGTGAGCCGAACGACTGGCACACATCCTGAAGCAATCATATCGCGCAAGACATTCCCTGGCCCAACGCTGGGAAGCTGATCACTATCCCCAACCAACAGCAGTTGGGCCTCTAGCGGTACGGCTCTGACGAGCGCGTGGGCGAGGAACAGATCAAGCATGGAAGCTTCGTCAACTACCAGCGCTTGGACCTGGAGCGGATTCTCCGCATTGTGTCGGAAGTGCAGGCTCGCAGGATCAAACTCAAGGAGCCGATGGAGCGTTTTGGCTTCCTGCCCAGTCAACTCGCTCAAGCGTTGAGCAGCGCGGCCTGTCGGCGCAGCCAACGCCAGCGTTTTGCCCATCGCCTTCCACAACGCGACAATGGTGCGGGTCGTAAAGGTCTTTCCGCAGCCTGGTCCCCCGGTGAGAATCACTACCCGTGATTGGGCAGCCAATTCGACTGCTTCCCGCTGTTGAGCTGAGAGCGTGATGTGGTGGTGTTCGGTATAGCGATCAACCCAGCGCTGGACGCGCTGGAGATCGACTTCGACGGGGCAGCGAGCAAGCTGAATCAACAGCTTCGCCAAATGCTGCTCAGTGTGAAAGAAGGACGGCTGATAGCAGCGCTGATCCTCTGGTTGATCTGGCGCTCCAGGCTGAATCATCAACTCCCCTTGAAGCGCCATGTGATCAAGGAGGTCTTGGATGCGTGTCGGATCAACAGGAGCGTCTGGCAACGATAATTGCTGGACGACTCGTTCAAGAAGTTCTTGCTGCGGAAGATAGCAATGGCCCTCTTCAGCCGCCTCGCTGAGGACATAGAGTATTCCCGCGCGATAGCGAAAGTCGGAGTCAGGAGCAATGCCAAGTTTGCGGGCAATTTTGTCGGCGGTCAGAAAGCCAATCCCATAAATATCAGCAGCGAGCTGGTAGGGATTGTGGGTGACGGTGGCAATTACCTCCTGGCCGTACTGCTTGAAAATCTTGGCCGCATAGGTAGTGGAGACACCATGACCTTGCAGAAAGACCATCACCTCTTTGATGGCTTTTTGCGCCTCCCAGGCCGCCTGGATGCGCTTCACCCGCCCATGCGAGATGCCAGGAATTTCGAGCAATCGCTCACTCTGAGATTCAATAACTTCCAGAGTGTCCAAGCCAAACTCGGTGACAATCCGACGCGCAGTGACCGGCCCAATGCCTTTGATCAACCCGCTCCCCAAGTATTTCTCAATGCCGGTCAGGGTGGCTGGTCTGATCTCCTCGTAATACTGGACCTCGAATTGTTGCCCAAATTTGGGATGCTCGCGCCAGAACCCGGTAAGCCGCAGCGTTTGTCCGGCATCGATGCTAGCAAACGAACCGATGATGGTCAACAGGTCACGAGCGCTGGTGGTTTTGAGCCGGGCTACCGTGTACCCGGACTCGTCGGAGTGAAAGGTAATCCGCTCGACAATTCCTTCCAAGATTTCAGTGGTTTCGGGTGAGAGGGCCATGCGCATGATCCTCCTCGCTCAACGAAGGGGACGAAGGACGACTCAACGGCTCAGGCTTATCCAACGCGGGAAAGACAAATGACTCGCTAGCGGGTAGCGGCTCGCTCATCTGAGGCAAAACGACGGCGTGGGGCTGGACGATCTCGCGGGAAACCCACGCATAGGCATAGGCTTGTTGCTGACCCCAGCCAAGAAAGTGCAAGATCCCAGGGCCGGACTGGTCGGCAAAGAGCGTAGCAACCGTTTTCCGCAGGATGTGTGGAGAACAGACGCTCCCCAGCACCTTTAAGGAGGCGCGACGGACAATCTCCGTCACCACCCATTCAGAAACAGGGGCACAATGATGTGCCCTTTTATGAGCGAGAAGCAGGTAGGTGTTCTGGCTGTGTTCCAGAAGAGGTTGTCTGGCTTGCTCAAAGCGCGCTAAGAGCGGCTTGAGCCAGGAAGCAGCAGCTTCGGGGAAATGTTGCCTGAGCCGAATTCTGCCTGGTGTCCGTCTTCCTCGACTCGGTGGGGGTCGTGGAATCCGAACATAATAGGCGTCTGCGAGTGGCATTTGCTGAACCGCCCCATTCACCAGGGGCAAATCAGGCAGTTGAGCATGCCGCAATTCCCAGGTACTGAAAGCGTGAAAGAGGATGAGATAGAGGACAAACGCTTCAACCGGATCAGCATCCGGTGAGGCGACATAATCGCACAGTTTTCTGATGACGTCAGGGGAATACTGCTGAATGCGCTGGGTAGGCTGAATCGGGGAACCCTGGACAGGGTTGGCCGTTACCAAGCGCTGACTCTTGGCCCAAGCAAAGAACGTTCGCAGCTTGGAACGATATTGGCGCACCGTATTTTGCGAATAGCGCCGCTTTTTAGACAATGAGCGAAGAGTCCCACAATGAAGACACGCTGGAGGAGGCGTGCGCTCGTCAGTTTCGAAGGGCATCTGCTCATGGCAAAACGAACACACCCAATGCCAATGAAGCGCAAGCAGGTACGCTTTTATCAGAGGCGTTGAGACCATCTCAGGAGACGTGATGCCTTGTCCCTGGCACCACACCCAAAAGGTCTGAAGCACATCCATACATTGGCGAACATTCCAAGGAGATTCTCCTCGTTTCCAGAGATCAGCAGCAAATCGCTGAAGGAGTGGCTGCATTGGTGCCGGAGCGTCTTTAATAGGAAGCAAGGCCCGACGTCTTGCAGAATACGTTTCGTAGCTTTCGATGATCCGTTGAGCGGAGAGCAGATGCCCAAGGTCGAACAAGCAGGTACGGAGGTGGAGGACGGTTGGGCGTTTCGGTGAGCCGAGACGGGCGAGGATCTCCTCGATACAGTCCCACGTCAATGGGTTGCTGAGAGCATGGGCTTGCAAGAATCGCCCAAAAACGCGGAATTGTTCCAGCGTTCTAATATGGACGGTATCCCAGCGAATAGTAGCCGCCAGTGAATCAAAGAGGATCTGATTATAGGGGTACGTGGTAGCAAAGGTCTGGACATATCGGCGCAAGCGCTCTGGCGCGAGGTGGTCTTCGTAACAATGTTTGCACAAAGACTGGGAACGGACATAGATTACCTTGACCTTCCCGCATCCTTTGCAGAGGTCACGACCATTCTGCTCCTCTAACCAACATGCTTGACAGATGGCTCGACCAAGTAAATGGGAAGAGCGCACGTTGCCACAAACAGAGCAGGGTACTTTAACCTGTTTAGCCTTGCTCATGCGAAGATTATTGGAGCGAATGCCATAGCAAGCTCGGCAAAGCCCAGAGGAGGGCTCGTAAATCGGCTTTTCTTGAGAGCAACGCGCGCAAGGTGCAAACGACTGTACATGAGAGGCTGGCACAATAAGCCTCCTTTTGCTTGTTGCCGACGAGAACCAGGCTAAGATATGTAACCCAACAGTCCATCAAAAGTTCAAGCGTTCTTACGAGGTTGGGGATGAATAATCTCTCGTTCTAACGATTTATAACTGAATGCCCGGCTGGCCCCCCATCCGAGGTCACGGAGAGTCTGAGGGCCCAACAGATCAGTGTACTGGGCACCAACTGTCTCTCTGAGACGGTTGGGTGCACAAGCAGCGTGAAGCACGCGGAATGAAGCCCGACGGACTATATCATCAATCAAGGTCTTTGAAATCGGCACAGCAGTTCTCGTTCTTCCTTGGAGAGCAACAAAGAGATAGGGTGACTTTAGCTTCAAATGCTTGACCCTCCGCTGGCGTACCTGGTCAAATCTCTCTAAGAGCGGTTTGAGCCAAGGAGCAGCGTTGGATGGAAAGTCAATACGGGTTACTGCACCTAGCCATCTGCGCGGACGCTTATATAAACGGCTGCGCTTACTAGGAAACCGTTTTGGAAGACGGATATAGTAGACTTCTCTTAATGGCGCCCGCTGAATATGCCCATCCGTGAGGGATAAATCAGGCATCAGAGCGTGCCGGAGTTCCCAGATGGAAAAAGCATGGAAAAGAATCAAATATAACGCCATAGCTTCTATCGGGTCCGCATCGGGAGCAGCCACATAATCAATCAGTTGTTTGATAACCTCTGGGGGGTATTGTTTAATGGTCTGTAGTCGTTTCTCCCGAAGCTCGTGAACAGGATTGGCGAAGACGAGGCGGTTTGCTTTTGCCCAACTAAAAAAGCGTCGTAGATACACCCAATGATTGTATATGGTGCTTTGCGCATAACGCCTGACCTTGATCAAGGTCTCCATCGCACCGCAGTGGACACAATAGCCAGGCGGTTGTGAGACACTCAAATCAAGAGCCATCTTGCCGTGGCAGTCACGGCATTCCCACTGCCAACGAAGGGTGACGAAATACTCCCCAATAAGGGAGCGTGTGACCATGAAAGGGGATTGAATACCTCGCGCTTGACACCAGTTATAAAAGCCGACAAGAACGTCCAGAATCTCATGCGATGCGCCCGTGGTGATACCTCGCCGGGATAAGAGATAAGAAGCGTAACGATGAAGGACTGGCTGAAAAGGAGCAGGAGCATTGTTGATTGGTAGCAATGCATGGCGCTTGGCAAGGTAAGAAGATCGACTCTCCAGCTTGCTTGAAGCGCTCAGGAGATCTCCAAGCTCAAGTAAGGCTTCTCGTATATCCTGTATAATTGGATTGCGCGTTGGTTTCAGGTCGGCAAGCAGAGCATAGATGGTCTCCCAAGTTAATGGCTCTCTGAGTTGGTGCTCCTGAAGGAAAATCCCCAATCTCCGATACCGGTTATACCGCTCATGGGTGAGAGCCTTCCAGTCTATATTGCTGGCGAGGAGTTCAAAGAGCAAACGATTATAAGGATAAGCTGTTGAGTAGTCTGCAAGAAACCGCTTCAAGCGTTCCGGAGCATGCCGATGCTCTACGCATTCTGCGCAAAGGGAACGCTTTTGATCTGGAATCAGTTTAAGCCGTTGGCAGCCCTGGCAGAGTTTACGTTCATAATGGGCTTCGCGCCAACATCTGCGACAAATGGCTTGACGCGCTGTGATGGAAAAACATCTTTTCCCACAAACAGTACACGTTACTTTTTTGGACCTTTTTCTGGCTCTATAGCTTTGTAGAGCTTGACGCTGCAATTGCTTTTGGTGACAGGATTTGCAGAGTCCCGCTTCTACGTTAAAAATGATTTTGAGGAGGGAACAACCAGCACAGATAGCTTCAGGATGAGCTGCGCAGCGAGGGCACAAGCCTGTTACAGGGGAAATCCGGCTACGAAACCGATTTCTAATGCCGCATCGCACACAAGGGGGTGAAAGTCGTCTCGTATAACAGTTAGCACAGACAGGACGATCTTTAAGCATGCTTGGTGCTTGGCGGCCACAAAACTCGCAGGTAACACTACGCTCCTGTTTATAACAGGGCGAACAAATCGCACGCGTTCTTAGTGCACTACGAGCCTGGCGACCGCAAATCTCGCAATCAGCAATGATATACTCCTGTTTATAACAGAGAGAGCAAATCGCACGCGTTCTCAGTGCGCTACGGGCCTGGCGACCGCAAATCTCACACTTATATTGCTGCTTTGGATTGAGGCTAATGAATATGAGTGGCCTCCTTCCAGGAATTAGCTGACGTTGCTAAAAGAAGTTTGCGGTCAGGCGAACACCGCTTGAGTGTACACTCAGCTCTACGAGCTTCACGCCTATTGTTAAAAGACCAGACAGCTAGGAGCGACACTGGGCCATTTATGCGTGTGTAACGTCCTCCCTGTCCAGCATTATGTTGTGCAAGGCGTCGTTCGACATTTTGGGTGTATCCCGTGTACAGAGTGTCATTTGCACAATTGACAAGATACACGTAGTGATGTTCTGGCAACAGTGATTTAACCATAATACCCTGTCCGTTTCTCAACTGTATATAATGTAAGGCAGAGCTTAAGCAGGTTTATACTATGGTGGAGAAATGAATAGGATATCCTCCTGCCGAAAAGTACGGCCCTTGAGACTCAGAGTTGCTAGCTCTTATCCGTTTCTTCTATATCTTTCTTTTCTTGGTCAGATTGACGCAGGTCAGGAAAATTGAATTTCCCTCCTGGACCGGTTGCAGGCTGGCTTGGCTTATGCTTATACAAATGCAGGGGTCCCTCACCTACAGCTTTTCGTTTTTTTTGCTGACTGCTGATACTTTCAGGCTCAATATCACAGAAATCACTGAGTTTGCACTCAAGCGCAGTACACAGCACTAGCATGGTCTTGAAACGAATAGCACCAGGGGTTTCAGTCATTAAGGCCGAGAGAGTAGGTATGGATAGATAGACCCCTGTTTTTTCTACAATTAATGCCTGCAAATCAGTAGCACGGTAAATCTTACGATTAACAGCGAGCCACTCTCTCAGATTCCAATTAATTGGCACAAGCAAATCCTCATCTCTCGGTTAATTTAGGACCCCATTCTTTTGAATACTCCTCTACAGCCTGCTCGTAGTATTGTGGACCGGGGAGAATATAGCGGTAGAGCGTGCCTAAGTGGCTATGGCCCATCCAATGCATGAGATGCCAAATCTGATCAGGATGTTGCATCATGAAATTGGTTGCAAAGGATTTGCGGAGATTATGCCACCCAAACTTCGGCGGCAACTCAATACCGACTTTGGCATTGATTACCGCCATTGCGATGTTCTGTAGCCCGCGATACATAGCACCGTAGCTGATGCGCTCCCCTGTCTCAGAGAGAAACAGAGCAGAACTTTGTGGAGCATTGCGAAACAAAGGCCGGACTTGGTCTTCATAATAGCGCAAGGTCTTCTGCGCTCCTTCAAGAAAGATGGTCTTCCGCACCCGCTTACCCGATCCCTTGGTACCTTTGCCATATCGAGTTTGCAGCAAATTGTGTTCATAAAACAAATCACGAGTATCGAGATGACGAATTTCATCCGCACGCAAACCACACTCTCCTGCTATAACGATCATAGTGTAGTCGCGTGCAATGGGAGCTTGCTTTTGTTTAGAAGGCATGAATTTCTCGCGGATAAAGGTATAAAATTGCTGGAGTTGCTCACCAGTTAGAACAAAGTCCTCGTCCTCTCGATCAAGGACATGTGCTGGATAGTCAAATTCAAGAACAGGTTGATCAATGGGACCATATTTGGCAACGATAGGTTTTCCGCCGCTCCCAGGAATATAGGGAAATTCAAGAACATATTCAAATAATCGGCGAAGCGCACCAAGATAGCCTGTCACCGTGCGCACTTTGAGCTTTCTATCTTTGATAAGATCTGTGGTGAACGCTTGAATACGTTCCCGTCCTATCACAGGAGTCATAGCCTCCCAGATAAGAAGTTGTCGTTCCCCATCCGGATGAGCGTTATCCTCTATTATTTGCCCTGCGAACCAACCAGTTAGGAAGCGCCGTTCAGCATCGTAGGTCCATTCGCTGTGATTTTGGGTAATATGGGTAGTTAAGAACCCTTGAAGAATGGCATGATGATCGGCAAGCTTCTCTGAAAAAGAAATTTGCTGAGGAAGAGAGGAAACAGATCGAACAAGGGCCAGATGGGAATAGCTCATGTCTTACCTCCCGACAAAGTTAGTGAGGAACTATTTAAGTTTAATTTTAATTATTTAATCTTATTTGTCAAGAGGGGGAGCAAGAGCTTATTAGAAGGAGGGGAGATTCCTAACGGAAGGAATCAAAAAACGTTAAATTTTGCCATTAAGATCACCCGTAGATGCTCTTGCTGCAAATACGCCATATCCAACATCACCAACTTGGCCGCATCCGCGGGAGAACGGACCTGCGCGCGCTCCTCTGGTTGCAGCACTGCCAGCCGCCGCCCTAACTCCAGGGCCGCCTTAATCTGCGCCGCCTTCGCCGCGCCAACCCCATACTCATTGCAGAGTTCCCCAAAATCCATACGCAGCAGCCCGGCCAGACCGCCATACTTCTGAAGCAATTTTGTTGCCAGTTCAATGACGTTATCTTTCGTTGTTCCGGTACGCAAGATAATAGCGAGCAATTCAGCCGTCTGAAGCGCCTCTGGGCCATAATATTGCAGGCGTTCGCGCGGGCGATCATCCACCGGCATCTCTCGCACAGTCGCGTGATATTCTGCTCCATCGCTTTTTGTGACCAGCATACACACCTCGCACTCTAAAACTGAGCAACCGGCCCCATCCTAACATGCTCGTCTCACCAGCGCAAGAGCCAGAACGCCCGATTTTCCCCTCAGCTCAGCAGAAACCCAAACTTCCACAAACGCCAGCCAGGCGTCAGGCATGTTCTGACGCCTGGTACGCCATCCCCCTTCATATAACGCGCGACCGCTGGCCGATGGCTCAACAGCCGCACAACACGCATCCGCAGCATTGTTATCTGGCTAGGAGCCACCAGAGAGGAGGTCGCTCTGCGTGTTTGCGTCCACCGGTCCTTCCAGTTCTATCGGCTGCTCCCCACGCTTCTGAGCCATCGCTGTCCCGGCTGCTGGATGCGCCAACACGGGCGAGCGGGAGCGTTCATCTCTTCGCCAGAGGAGCGCTGCCGGGATGATAGCCAGCAGGCAGAGGATGGCAGCTCCCAGAAAAATCTCGGTATACACCTGATGCAGCACATTGTTGAGAACCCCTGGCGCATTGAGTTGCTGGAACGTATAAGCTGCACTCAACTGCTTGAAACGCGCCAACCCCCAGGAGGTCAAAGCTGCCAACCCCAGAATCATACCAATCATCCGCGCCGCAGTGACCACCGCCGAGGCCACACCGCCGCGCTCGGCGCCCGCCGCGTTGAGCGTTGAGGTGCCCAGCGGCGCTACCACCAGCCCAAAGCCAACACCCACCAGAAAGGTATCGCCAATCAGTTGCAACCACCCCAAATTCACAGGCCAGAAGTGCATCAACAAGAAACCCAGCCCACCTAGCGCCAGCGCCAGCACAGCAGTCAGGTGGCAGCCAATCCGCTGACAAAGCCATCCGCCAGCTACTGCGCTCAGAGGAATCCAGATCGTCATGCAGAGCAGGGATAACCCCGTCTGGAAGATAGTTCCATTCACAACCGTCAAATAAAAAATCGGAATATCCACCAGCGCAATAATCAGCGCAGCCCCAACAAGCAAACTACTTACAATTGAAGCGGAGAACGCGCGCTGCCTGAAAAGGGCTATTTCGACCATTGCCGAACGAGCAAAGACCTCGCGCATAATAAACAGCGCCAGCAACAGCAGCGCAGCCCCCAACAACACTGGATTATTCTCGGCTGTTGCCGTAAGCGAATACCCTGTCTGTCCAGCATTCTGCGAGAGGCCCAGGCTCAAACAGGTGAGCGACGCGCCCAGCAAAAGTGCCCCCAACCAGTCAATCCGCGCCTGCACATGCCCGCCTTTGGGCACAAGAAACCAACCGGCAACTAACAAAATGACCACCAGCGGCACATTCAGCAAGAAAATCCATGCCCATCCGCCAAAGAGTTGAATAATCGTAGCCCCATAGAGCGGCCCCAGCGCGCCACCAGCCTCTGTCACTGCACCAATGACGCCCAATACCAGGCCACGCCGACCGATCCCAAAATAATCACCAGCAACCGCCATTGCCACAGGCACTATCGCACCGCCGCCTATCGCCTGAATAAAGCGTGCAGGCACCAGCCAGACCAGACCAGACGGCACACACGTCTGGGGGTCAGCATTATCAGCAGCACAGGGGTGCAGGCCAAGGTGGCTGAGCCAGAGGGCAAACTGATCCTGGGCATGGGCAAACTGGTGATAAAACGCGAGTGAGGCGCCAAAAGAATCTACCAGAATCACCGGATTTGCCAGCGCGCAGACCAGCGAAGCCAGGCCAAAGATGGAGAGACACAACAAGAAGATGCGTCGTCGCCCATACATATCTGAGACACGCCCCATCAGCGGCATTACGATCACATAACCCAGCAGGTAGCCGCTCACAATCCAGGCCGCCTGGTCAATATGCTCCGTTGAGATGTCCAGGTCATTCATGATCGGCTGAAGCGCTGTCACCACCACTGTCTGATCGAGCGCCGTCACAAAAACGGCAGCACACACCACCACCAGCGCCAGCATGGCCGTTGGCGCGCTCCCTGACTCTCTCTTCTCGCTCATACCTTCCCCTTACTATTGAGGAGGCGGCTCAATATTCACATTTTCATCGAATTTGGAGAGCTGAAAGGTGCGCGTCGTCTGAGCGGTATC
>Ga0070740_10004409_pt1 | contig 13862 bp, 13 predicted proteins | sample Coa_R2_FD_67286 | JGI IMG/M metagenome (GOLD analysis project Ga0070740, IMG submission 67286) | Surface soil microbial communities from Centralia Pennsylvania, which are recovering from an underground coalmine fire - Coalmine... | ecosystem: Environmental > Terrestrial > Soil > Unclassified ... | reverse complement strand
TCACGAAGTCCACAGTCCCCGTCGGCACGGGCGAGCGCCTGCGCCGGCTCATCCGCGAACACCAGCAGAAATTCGACTTCGGCATCGTCTCGAACCCGGAGTTTTTGCGCGAGGGCGCGGCGATTGACGACTTCATGCGCCCGAACCGCGTCGTCATCGGCAGCGGCGACGAGCCGGCCATCGCCATCATGCGCGACCTCTACCGACCGCTCTACCTGATCGAGACGCCGGTCGTCATCACTTCGCTCGAAGCCGCCGAGCTGACGAAGTACGCCGCCAACGCCTTCCTCGCGACGAAGATTTCTTTCATCAACGAGGTCGCCAACCTCTGCGACCGGATCGGCTGCGACGTTCACGACGTGGCGCGCGCCATCGGCATGGACAACCGCATCGGGCGCTACTTCCTGCACCCCGGCCCCGGCTACGGCGGCTCCTGCTTCCCGAAGGACACGACGGCGCTGCTGTCGGTCGCTAAGGAGTACGGCGGCGAGTGCCTGATCGTCGAGTCGGTCGTCGAGGTGAATCGCAGGCAGCGGCTGAAGATGGTCGAGAAGGTCGAGCGTCTCGTCGGCGAGGTGAAGGGCAAGCAGATCGCCGTGCTCGGCCTCTCGTTCAAGCCGGAGACCGACGACATGCGCGAGGCCCCGAGCGTGGACATCATCCGCGCGCTCGTCGGCAAGGGCGCGCGCGTCCGCGCGTACGACCCAGTCGCGACGGAGCAGGCGATGAAGGTTCTGACGGAGATCGAGTACGCGGAGGACGAGTACGCGGCTGCGGGCGGCGCGGACGCGCTCGTCTTCATGACCGAGTGGAACCAGTTCCGCGCGCTCGACATGAACCGCATCAAGGCGCTGATGCGGACGCCGAAGGTCGCAGACCTCCGAAACATCTGCGAACCCGAACGTATGCGCGAACTCGGATTCGACTACGTCGGCGTCGGAAGATAAATCCTTTGTGCCCTCTGTGAATACCTCTGTGGCCTCTGCGGTTAAGTTCGGATTCTTTTACCGCAAAGGTATTCACAAAGGGCGCAAAGAAAACAAAGCCTACCGGCTTCAGTTCAAGGGCGGAGAATCACAACTCGAATTTTCAAAATGAGCTTGACCGGCACATATCTCGTCACGGGCGGCGCTGGCTTCATCGGCTCGCACATCGCCGCGGCACTCGCCGGCGCGGGCGCTCGCGTGCGCGTCATTGACGACCTTTCGACGGGGCACTTGGAAAACCTCGAAGAGATCGGCAGTCGCGTTGACTTCGTCCGCGGGAGCCTGAACGACGCGGACGCGCTCGCGCGCGCGGTCGAAGGCGTCGAGGTCGTCTTCCACGAGGCGGCGATACCTTCCGTGCCGCGCTCGGTCGAGAACCCCGCGGAGACTCACCGCGCCTGCGCCGACGCGACGTTCTCGCTGCTGCTCGCGGCGCGCAACGCGGGCGTGCGCCGTCTGGTTTACGCGGCTTCGAGTTCGGCCTACGGCGACCAGCCGACCTCGCCGAAGGTCGAGACGATGCGGCCCGACCCGCTCAGCCCTTACGCCGCGGCGAAGCTCGTCGGCGAATACTACTGTCAGGTCTGGTGGCGCTCATACAAATTCGAGACGGTCGCGCTCCGCTACTTCAACGTCTTCGGCCCGCGCCAAGACCCCGGCTCGCCCTACTCCGGCGTCATCTCGCTCTTCGTCAAGGCGCTCATGCGCGGCGACCGCCCCGTCATCTACGGCGACGGACGGCAGACGCGCGACTTCACATACGTCTCGAACGTCGTTGACGCGAACCTGCGCGCGGCGGAGTCTGCGAAGGGCGCCGGCGAAATTATCAACGCGGCGGTGGGCGAAGAGACTTCGCTCAACGAGTTGTTGAGCGCCCTCAAAAAAATCATCGGGCGGGCGGAAGTCGAGCCGGAGTACAAGCCGCCGCGCACCGGCGACATCCTCCACAGCCTCGCCGACATCACGAAGGCGCGCGAACTGCTCGGCTACGAGCCGACGGTTGGACTCGAAGAGGGCTTGAGGAAAACGGTCGAGTGGTGGAAGCAGAGCCGCCATGCTCAGAAAAGTTGAACGAAGGCTGACCGGGCGCGCTTCAAGGCGCACAATTTTTACACATCTTCAGCCTTCTCTTATCCTTCTGCGCCCAGTTCACTAACTCCTGCCTGTCAGCCGAACATAGCTTCATGTAGTTTGCTGAAGTGTAATTCGGCGTGTTGCGGTCGTTGATGTGACCGCACGTTGACTTGTGAAGCATTGGGTAATCAGGATTGGTGAGAGGTTTGTCAGAGTTAATGACAAAGCCAGTCTCTTTTTCGTCGAGCCAGCGGTGATAGCTTTCATCGTCCAGTGGCTGGTACATCATCAAACTCCTTTCTTCATCCTTCGACCAACTTTTGCAAACTGTCTTCATAAGGCGGGCGCGCGACGCCGCGGTCTGTGATGATGGCGGCGATGAGTTTGTTAGGCGTCACGTCGAAGGCCGGGTTACGGACGGCGACGCCTTCGGGCGCGAGTCGCTGTTCGCGGACATGCGTCACCTCGCGCGCGTCGCGCTCCTCGATGGGGATTTGGTCGCCGGTCGAAAGCGAGAGATCAACAGTCGAGACGGGCGCGGCGACGTAGAAGGGGATGCCGTGCTCGCGCGCGAGAACCGCGACCATGTAGGTGCCGATCTTGTTGGCCGTGTCGCCGTTCGCCGCGATGCGGTCAGCGCCGACGACAACGCAGTCAATCCGCCCCTGCTTCATCACGTGCCCGGCCATGTTGTCGGTGATGACCGTGACGGGAATCTCGTCTTTTTGTAGCTCCCAGGCGGTCAGGCGCGCGCCCTGAAGGAAGGGGCGGGTCTCGTCGGCGATGACGGCCACGCGCTTGCCCGCGTCGCGCGCGCCGCGCACCACGCCGAGCGCCGTGCCGTAGTCGCCCGCGGTGGCGAGCGCGCCCGCGTTGCAGTGCGTCAGCACCGTCGCGCCGTCGGGGATGAGTTCGCCGCCGAAGCGGCCCAACGCGCGGTTCGACTCGATGTCGTCGCGGAATATCGCCTGCGCCTCTTCGATGAGACGCTTCTTAATCTCTTCGGAGTCCGCGCCCGCGGCCTTCTCACGGCGGAAGCGTTCGCGCATTCGCTCAATCGCCCAGAAGAGATTGACGGCGGTGGGGCGCGTCTGCGACATGATTTCGCAGAAGTAGTCGAAGTCTTCTTCGAGGTCTGCGACGGAAGTCCCGACCGACTGCATCGTGCCGAGCGCGATGCCCATCGCGGCGGAGACGCCGATGGCGGGAGCGCCGCGCACGACCATCAGCTTGATCGCGTCGGCGACCTCCTCGCACGAACGCAGCATCAGGTATTTTTCCTCGGTGGGCAGAAGGCGCTGGTCAATCATGCGGACGCCCTCGTCCGTCCACTCGACGGTCTTGATCATGGCAAAAATTCTCCGTGCAGTTTATTCAAAGGCGGGCTGAAAGAGCAGGCGCTTTTGTCAGCCGTCGGAACGATTTTGATGACGTGCCATCTTACGTGAGCGTTCGGCGGGCGGGCAAACGTGTGCAAGGGTGAAGGCGGAAGGATGAAGGATGAAGTTCCGGCGTCACGGCCTTTACTTCGTCCGTCACCATCCGCCTCACGTTATGTAGTTGACGCCGTCTGTCGCGGTCGGGCTTCGGACTCTCAGTCAACCCTCGCGTCGGCCCTCGTCAGGAACCCGCCGATGAGGAAAACGACGCCGAGCAGGATGTGGACGACGTGATCCATCGTGCCGAGGTGGAGGCCGATGCTGCCGAGCGCGTCGAACATCCGGTCGGGGCCGGAGCCGAGCAGGAAGCCGCAGACGCCGAGCAGCGCATAGACGACGCCGAAGACGATGTCGAAGGTCTTGGCCGCGCCGAGCGTCCCGGCGAGTCCGAAGTAGAGCGAGATTGCGCCTGAGATGATGTGGACGAGGTTGTGCGTCGTGCTCAGGTGCGTGCCGAGAAAGTTTGGCATCATGGGTGTGGTGGGGCCGACGAAAAAGCCCACGATCCCGACCAGAATGAACACGACGCCGAGAATTGTCGCGATGGTTTTCGCCATGACTGTGTTGTTCCTCCTTGGGAAGAAAAGGTGAACGGGCGGGGCGGGTGACGAATGGCAACCGACTCCGCCACTTTTAGAAACCCGACTCTCGAACGAGTGGGCGCATTGTACAACAGAAATCGCGCGGCGGCGCACGGAATTTCCGCGACGGTTGAGCGCGATAAACTACGCTTGTTGAGGCCGCAGTTTTGCGTTTGCTATACTCGCCATTCGTCAAACGTGAGCGGGAGTCGCAAAGGCGGCGAATAATTACGGCGCGACTTGTCTGGCAGCCGCCGCGCAAACTTTTTACGCGAGAAGCATGACGCAGCTCGAAGAGCCGAAGCGAATCAGCGTGCAGGAGGCTTGGGACATGATCGCCGGGGGCCGCGCGCCCGTCTTCATTGACACGCGCAACCCGAAACACTGGGAGCAGAGCGCGCACGAGATTCCGGGGAGCCTCCGCATCTGGCGCATGGAACTCGAAGAGAGAATCAACGAGGTGCCGCGAGGCCGCCCGCTCGTCACATACTGCTCCTGCCACTACGAGCATTCGAGCACCCGCGCCGCGCTCATCCTCGAAGAGTACGATTTCACCGGCATACACATCCTAGTCGGCGGCTTCAAAGCCTGGTGCGACGCGGGGCTGCCGCTGGAGGAGAAGGTGAGCAGTAAGCAGTGAGTGGTGAGCAGCATCTCGCTGCCTCCACCAAACTGCTGCTCACTTCTTACTGCTCACTGCTTACTGCTCAATATGAAAAACGGTTGGGAGGCCGTCATCGGCCTTGAGATTCACGCGCAACTGAGCACCGAGTCGAAAATCTTCTGCGGCTGCTCGACGCGGTTCGGCGACGAGCCGAACTCGAACACGTGCCCGGTCTGTCTGGGCCTTCCCGGCGCGCTCCCCGTTCTGAACCGGCGGGCGGTCGAACTCGGCGCTCGCGCGGCGCTCGCGCTCGGACTTCAGATCAACGAGGTCTCGATCTTCGCGCGCAAAAATTATTTCTACCCCGACCTGCCGAAGGGCTATCAAATCTCGCAGTACGACCGGCCCTTCTCCGCCGACGGCCTGCTCGAAATCATGACTGCCGAGCGCGACGAGGGCGGCCACGCGCGCGAGTGGCGACCGATGCAGGTTCGCATCACGCGCCTGCATCTGGAAGAGGACGCGGGCAAGAACGTCCACGAGGGTCTGCCCGAAACGAACCGCTACTCGTACATTGACCTCAACCGCGCGGGCACGCCGCTCGCCGAGATCGTCACCGAGCCAGACTTCCGAACTTCGTGGGAGGCTTACGACTACGTCAACCACGTGCGGCGCGCTTTGCAGTGGGTCGGCGCGAGCGAGGCCGACATGGAGAAGGGAAACCTCCGCTGCGAGGCGAATGTCTCAGTCCGTCGCGAGGGAAGCACGGAGTTCGGCACGAAGGTCGAGCTGAAGAATCTGAACTCGGTGCGCTTCATGCAGCGCGCAATCGAGTTCGAGATCGACCGGCAGATCGGCGTCATCGAACGGGGCGGTCGCGTCTCGCAGGAGACGCGCCTTTGGGACGAGCGCGCCGGAGAGACGCGCGTCATGCGCTCGAAAGAAGAAGCGCACGACTACCGCTATTTCCCCGAACCCGACTTGCAGCCGCTCGAAGTCGCCGCCGACTGGGTCGAGCAGGTCAGACAGTCAATGCCCGAACTGCCGGAGGCGCGCCGCAGGCGCTTCATGGAGCAGTACGAACTCGCCTTCAACGACGCGTCGCTCCTCGTCCGCGACCGCGCGCTCGCCGACTTCTACGAGCGGGCCGCCGCCAGCTCGAACCCGCGCGGCGCGGCGAACTGGCTCAAGGGCGAGTTGCTCCGCGAACTCGACGAGGCGGGCATCGAGGCGGACGCTTCGCCCGTCCCGCCCGAAGAACTCGGCGCGCTCGTCCGCGCGGTCGAAGAGGGACGCATCAGCGGCAAGCAGGGCAAGGACGTGCTCGCCTTGATGTTCAAGTCGGGCAAGGGCGCGCAGTCCGTCATCGAAGAACAGGGACTCGTGCAGTTGAGCGACGCGGGCGAGATCGAGAAGATCGTCACGGACGTTCTCGCCTCGAACCCGCGGCAGCTCGAACAGTACCGCGCCGGCAAGGAGGCTCTCTTCGGCTTCTTCGTCGGGCAGGTGATGAAGGCGTCGAAGGGCAAGGCCAACCCGAAGGTTGTCAACGAACTGCTCAGAGAAAAGTTGAAAGCGGAGTAATTTCTGTGGACTACAACGGCAAGACGGCAGTAGTCACCGGCGGGACGCGCGGCATCGGTCGCGCGATTGCCGAGGCGCTTGTGCGCGAGGGAGTGAACGTATGCATCGGGGCGCGCAAGGCTGATGAGATTAAGGAAACGGTTAATGCTTTAACCTTTGACGGAGAAGACGACTTCGACGTTGGATGCATAACGGGCGCGGCGTGCGACGTAAGAGTTTACGAAGAGTGCGAGGCGCTCGTGGCGCACGCGGTCGAAGAGTTCGGCGGCGTTGACGTGCTCGTGAACAACGCGGGCATCGGCCTCTTCAAGCCCGTCGAGGAGACGACGCCCGAAGAGTTCCGCGCGGTGCTTGAGACGAACCTGTTCGGCGTCTTCAACTGCTGTCACACTTGTATTCCTGAAATGAAGCGGCGCGGCGGCGGCTACATCATCAACATCTCTTCGCTCGCGGGCGCGAACCCGCACCCGCGGATGGCCGCCTACAACGCCTCGAAGTTCGGACTCAACGGCTTCAGCGAGGCGCTCATGCAGGAAGTCCGCCACGACCGCATCAAGGTCAGCTACGTCATGCCCGGCTCGGTCAACACCGAATTCGGCGGCGACGCGCCTTCGCCGGAGAAGAACTGGCAGCTTCAGCCCGAAGACATCGCTCGCGTCGTCACAGACCTCCTGCGGCACGACGAGCGCAGCCTTCCGAGCCGCGTCGAGATCAGGCCGAGTATGCCGCCGAAGAGGTGACGCCGAAGCCATGCGCCTCGTCTTTTTTCCCGGTCGAACACACTCAGCGATCCGCACAGGAGGCTTATGAGGACAGCCCTCACGTTAATCTGCACCTTCTTGTTAACCGCTACTGTCGCCTCGGCGCAGAACGCCGCGCCCGCCAGCGCCCGCCAGTCCGACGCGAAGGCCGATGCCGAAAGCTCGCCCGAAGTGGCCGAGGCCGCCGAGTTGACCGCGAAGGTCGTGAAGCTATCCAACGACGGCAAGTACCAGGAGGCTCTGCCGCTGGCGCAGCGCGTGCTGGAGCTGAGAGAGAAGGCGCTGGGTCGCGAGCACCCGCTCGTGGCGAGCGCGCTGATGAACGTCGCAACGCTCGACGGTTACTTGAGAAACCTCGAAGAGGCGAAGTCGCAGGCCCATCGCGCCCTGGCAATCTACGAGAAGCTCGGCGACGAATACGTCCAGCAGCAGATCAGAGCGCTCGACCTGTTGGCGCGGCTGGAATCCTTCGCGCCGAAGGCCATCGAGCTTCACGAGCGCATCCTCGCGCTCAAGGAGAAGACCTACGGCCCCGACAGCCCGCAAGTCTCGACAACGCTCTTCCCGCTCGCGCACCTCAACGAACTGCTCGGCAACAACCAGAAGGCCGAGAAGCTTTTCGCGCACTTCATCGAGATCAGGGAGAAGGCGAAGGCCGGCGCGGAGGACGACGTGGAGGTGGCCGAGTTGCGGATGGGCTGCCTGCTGAGGAAGGACAACAAGCTCCAGGAGGCACAGGCGTACGAGGCGAAGGCCGAAGAGCGCTCGAAGGAGAAACTCGCGCCCATACAGGGGGGCGTCATCAACGGGAAGGCCATATCCAAACCGACGCCCGAATACCCCGCCGAGGCGAGGTCGGCGCGCGCGGAAGGGACGGTCGTCGTAAACGTCCTCGTCGGCGAGGCCGGCAGCGTACTCTACGCCTGCGCGACGGGCGACGCGCACCCCGCGCTCAAACGCGCCTCGGAATTCGCGGCCTACAACGCGCGCTTCACCCCGACCACCTTGAACGGCAAGCCGGTCAAAGTTCGGGGCACGATTACTTACAGGTTCGTACTGCGGTGAGGCGGAATCCCGCCGGAGCATCCGTCTGTATGAGGGCTGTACTTCAGCGCGTGACGCGCGCACAGGTGAGGGTCGAGGGCGAGACGGTCGGCGAGATCGGCGGCGGTCTCGTCGTGCTGCTCGGAGTGGCGCGAGACGACTCGGAGGACGACGCGCGGTATCTCGTCGAAAAGACCGTGAACCTTCGCGTCTTCGACGACAAAGAGGGACGGATGAACCTTTCGGTCGTCGAGGCGGGCGGAGCGCTGCTCGTCGTCTCGCAGTTCACGCTCTACGGCGACGTGCGGCGCGGTCGCCGTCCTTCTTGGGTCGAGGCAGCGCCGCCCGATGTCGCCGAACGTCTGTACGAGTTCTTCGTCGCCGAGTCGAGAAAAACAGACGCGCGCGTCGAGACCGGCAGCTTCCGCCGGATGATGGAGGTCGAGCTTGTCAACGACGGCCCCGTGACGATTCTCTTGGACAGCCGGAAGCTTTTTTGAAGACGGACGACGGGAGTTAATCGAGAAGGTATTTGGAGGGACGGGTGTTCGATTCAAACTCAAGCGGAAAACAGAAATTTATCGGCGTTGGCGTTCGCGGCGCGAAAAGAATTGTCGTTCATTGTCTGTGCCTCGCGCTCCTGTTGTGCGCCGCGACTTGCGGCGGCGAGAAGCACACGAAGGTTTTTGACGACCTGGAAGGCGCGGGCGGCGCTCCGGTCAAGAAGGGCGTGAAGCCCGAAGCGGACGCCGAGGCCGCGGTCATTGACACGGATTACGGTAAGATCGTCATCGAGCTTTACCCGAACATCGCGCCGAAGATGGTCGCGCAGTTCAAGACTCTCGTCTCGCAGCACTTCTACGACGGCACGGCCTTCCACCGCGTCAACCCGCAGACCGGAGTCGTGCAGGGCGGCGACCCGAATTCGAGGGGCGACGATGTGTCGAAGTACGGGACGGGCGATTCGGATTTGCCGAACGTGCCCGCCGAGTTCAGCGACATCCCCTTCGACCGCGGCATCGTCGGCGCGGCGCGCACGCAGGACATCAACTCGGCCAACTGCCAGTTCTTCATCACGCTCAAGCGCGTCTTCGACTGGGACGGACAGTACACGGTCTTCGGCAAGGTCATCGAAGGCATAGGCAACGCGCAGGTCATCGCGCAAGCGCCGACGCGCCCCGGCTCGGAAATCCCCGCAGACAAAATCATCATCAGGAGCATCACGCTCCAACCGCGGGAAAATTTCAAGTGAGATTAAGGCAATGACGAAAGCCCCGCCAGGGGCGGAAGAATGTAGCCCACGGCGCGAGCCGTGGGATGAGGGATAACAAAAAATAATCGAAGCCCCGGAGGGGCGGCAGAATTTCAGGCCTGAGCTTCCGCGCGCCTTAAAATTCTTTCGCCCCTCTGGGGCTTCGATGTTTTTATCTTGCTCGTTACCCACGGTTCACGCCGTGGGCTACATTCTGCCGCCGACTCCGTCGGCTTTACCGCCGTTTAAATCGTGTCGTCTTCGGTCTTCGAGAGCGGGTCTAGCTCGAAGCGGCGCTTGTCGCGTCGCTCGATCTTGTCGAGTACGTCGAGTTCTTCGTTGTCCTCGAAGTTGACGCCGATGGCGCGCGCGTTCTCTTCAACGTCGGACTGGTCGGGAGTCGGGTTGTCACCGGCGACCGACTCGGTGCCGCTGTCGTTAACGTCCTCCCACGCGGCGTCGAGGTCGCCGCCCGCGTCTTCGGGCGAGGCGGCGGTGTTGTTGCGGAGGCGCTGCGCGAGCTGGTCTGGGTCTTTGGGAGCGCGCGCGATCTCCTCTTCCATGAACTCCTCGATTTCGGGGTCGGGCACGAAGTCTGGATTGTTGCTCAAGTACGTAAACTCCTCCGGCTGCTTTTTGGGCATCTGAACCTCCAAAGCCTCCGCGCTGGTTGCCAAACCGGAATCAAAAATCTCAGTCCCGCGAAAACTTTAACTGTCGCCTGTTGCTCTTTAAGTTGCGCCCAATATAACAAATGACTCGCGAGTCGGGCAAACTAGAAGCACTGCGCGGAGTCTGGAAAAAGCTTGCCCGGAAATTCGTTTGAGTATATAAGGCGTTTGCTCTGACGGGCATCGTATGTGTCCCGTCTTCACGCCGGCGATTTGGGACGCCGGGCGCTCCCTCACGAAGTGCGAAGATTCGTGAGCGGTCGGGGCGACGCCGGTTTTGGTTAAGTTTACGGCGTCGCCCTCTTTTTCGACGATTAAAACGTTCGCCGGTGCCGAACTGACAACGCATGGAAGAGAAAAAGCGTTTCGGGCCGTTCGTCGTCTATCTCGTCCTGTTCTTTGGCGTCTGGACGGCGTGGGTCTATCTGATCTATCCGCGCGTTGACGCGTTGGGCAGCGCGACGCTCGCGTATGCGTGCGTGAACATCGCGTTCAGGCTTCTGGTCTGGGTGCTGCCGGTCTTCCTTTATCTGCGCCTGGTTGACGGAAGAAATCCGTTCGAGTATCTGAAGCTCAGGGAGCATTGGGTGAGGGGATTGCTCGTCGGCCTCGCGGTTTCGGTTCTGAACTTCGCGGGCACCTGGGCGCGTTTCGGTCAGCCGCACCTGAGCGCGCAGTACGTGACGTGGAACAGCGTCGTCGGCACTTCGTTTCTGATCGGGTTCGTCGAGGAGGTTCCTTTCCGCGGCTTCGTGCTGCAAAAGTTCGATGAGCGGTTCGGCTTCTGGGTCGCGAACCTGATTTCGTCGCTGCTCTTTTTAGGGATTCACCTGCCCGGCTGGATTTCGCTTCACCTCCTGAACGCGCCGACGGTCGTCTCTGTCTTCGTCTTCGGCGCGGTCATGGCGATTCTACTAAAACTGTCAAAGAGCCTCTGGGCCTGCATCGTCGCGCACAGCCTGAACGACTTTATCTCCTTCGTTCTCTTTCACGTTTGACTTCCTATCAGAAGCCGAAAGCAAGACGCTCTTCTTCCCCCTCATTTCTTAATCCGCTTTCTCCGCATTTCTTAAAATGCCACGCCACTGACGCACGCGAAACGGCATATTCACGTCCGCCTTGAAGGGCCGCGCCTTTTTCTACGTTCTTCGACGAACCGAAGAGCGGGCGCGATGTTCGGGAGCGGCTGAGCGCAGCGGGGCGTGCCCCGGTGTTGAAGTCTGAAGCTGTGCACACAGCCTTTGAAGAGTGAAACCGAGTTTACCGGAGAGTTGGAAGTGAAGGAGACCCCAAGCAGATGAGAAAGAGCATCAAGAAGATTGTCCCCCTGATTCTGCTGACGCTGGCCTTCGGCGTGAGCGCAAAGGCCGACCCGCGCGTTTACGTCACGATGGGCGGGAGCGATCAGAACCCGTGTACGCAGAGTTCGCCGTGCCGCACGATCACACACGCGCTGAACGTCGTTGACGCGGGCGGCGAGGTCGTCGTGGCCGAGAGCGGCGACTACGACCAGATACTCGTCGGCAGGTCGGTGACCATCGCCGCCGCGCCGGGCGTCAACGCCGGAATCGTGATGAACACGGCTGCGGCCTCGGTCATCGCCAACTCGCAGCCGACCGACTCTGTGACTTTCCGCAACCTGAACTTCAAGAGCACCGCGCCGAACTTCCCCGCCGACGGCATCATCAACGTGAGCGCCGGAACGCTGGTCGTCGAGGGCTGCACGTTCAGCGGCTTCGGGCGAGCCATCTCGATGTCCGTGCCGGGCCAACTCTACGTCCACGACACGAGGATACTCGCCTGCGACACAGGCGTCTCGCTCGGAATGCCTTTGACGATCACGGAAGGGCTGCTGAACGCGGTGATTGACCACTGCCGCATCGAGCAGAGCACGACGATGGGGATGTTCATCGCTTCGAGAGTCATGGCTCACGTGCGCGACTCCGTGATCGCCGGGGGCGGCTGGGGCGTGCGCGTCCTCTCGAACAGGGCGAACAATCTGGCGGAGGCGGAACTGGACAACTGCCAGATTTCCGGCAACACCACCGGCATCTTCGCGAACACGACCAACGGCGGATTCTCTTCGGTGCGACTCTCGCGCAACGTCATCACGCGCAACAACACCGGCGTCGCGGCCTTGCAGCCGAACACGACCGTCGTCACGATGCAGAACAACGTCATCGAGGCGAACGGGACGAACGTGAACGGGGCACTGACCCCGGCGAACTTGAAGTAACAACATGACCCGATAGGCGCGGGTTGTTCCCCCGATTGATTCCCTTGATCGTTTTCGGAGGCGGGCCGACCGAACGGCCCGCCTCATTTTTTTTCTTCTGGCGGCAAGCTCAATACCCTCGTCAGGTGCCCTTGCTTGACGATTAAAAATGGCGAACTTAAACTTAAGTGTAATCTTTTGCAGTCAACACCAAACAACCTGAATACTCCCGGCGCGGCGTGCGCGAAGGCGTCGCCCGCCCGCTTGGTCTGAGAACTCGACATGGCACACAATCTCTTCAACACCCTGCAAACATTCACGACAGAAAAAGGCAAGACGGGGCAGTTTTATTCGCTCCCGCAACTCGAAAAGGAGGGCGTCGGCCCCGTCTCGCGCCTGCCCGTCTCGATCCGCGTCGTGCTCGAATCGGTGCTCCGCAACTACGACGAGAAGGTCGTCGAAGAGTCGGACGTTCGCGCGCTCGCCAACTGGGGCGCGAACGCCGAGCGCACGGAGGAGATTCCCTTCAGCGTCGCGCGCGTGCTCTTGCAGGACTTCACGGGCGTGCCGCTCCTCGTTGACCTCGCGGCGATGCGCTCGGCTGTCGCGCGCATGGGGCGCGACCCCAAGATCATCGAGCCGCTCGTGCCGGTTGACCTCGTCATTGACCACTCAGTTCAGGTTGACTTCTGGTCGAGTCCCGAGGCGCTGCGCCTCAACATGGAGACGGAGTTCCGCCGCAACAACTCGCGCTATCAATTCTTGAAGTGGGGAATGCAGGCGTTCGAGAGCTTCAACGTCGTGCCGCCCGGAATCGGAATCGTCCACCAGGTCAACCTCGAATACCTCGCGCGCGGCGTGATGGAGAAGGACGGCGTTTACTACCCGGACACGCTCGTCGGCACGGACTCGCACACGACGATGATTAACGGTCTCGGCATCGTCGGCTGGGGCGTCGGCGGCATCGAGGCCGAGGCGGCGATGCTGGGCCAGCCCGTTTACATCCTCACGCCCGACGTGGTCGGCGTGAATTTGACGGGCGCGCTTCGCGAAGGCGTGACGGCGACAGACCTCGTGCTGCGGGTGACAGAGATGCTTCGCAAGGCGAAGGTCGTCGGCAAGTTCGTCGAGTTCCACGGCGAGGGCGCGGCGAGCATCCCCGTCGCAGACCGCGCGACCATCGGCAACATGGCCCCCGAATACGGCGCGACGCTTGGGTACTTCCCCGTGGACGAGAAGACCTGCGAGTACCTTCTCGCGACGGGGCGCGACCGCGAGCACGTCGAGGCGATACGCGCCTACTACAAGGCGCAAAACCTCTTCGGCATCCCGCGCGCGGGCGAGATTGATTACAGCACGCTGCTCGAACTCGACCTCTCGACCATCGAGCCGAGCGTCGCCGGCCCGAAGCGCCCGCAGGATCGCATCGAGCTTGGCGAGCTGAAAGAGAAGTTCACAGACCTTCTGACGAAGCCCGCGGGCGAGAGCGGGTACGAGCGCCCGGCTTCGCAACTCGAAGAGCGTTTCCATGTTGACCTGAGCCGCGAGGTTCACGAGGTCGCGCGCGCGTTGCCCGTTCTGCCGGGCGCGCTCCACGCGGGCGGCGGCGGGCAGGAGCCTGAGTCCGTGCCGAACGTCGTGGCGACCGAAA
>Ga0070740_10004408_pt1 | contig 13864 bp, 8 predicted proteins | sample Coa_R2_FD_67286 | JGI IMG/M metagenome (GOLD analysis project Ga0070740, IMG submission 67286) | Surface soil microbial communities from Centralia Pennsylvania, which are recovering from an underground coalmine fire - Coalmine... | ecosystem: Environmental > Terrestrial > Soil > Unclassified ... | reverse complement strand
TTCATAACCATTGGTCAATCGAACACGCGCGACTTTACGCAAAGCCGAGTTCGGTTTCTTTGGGGTCGTTGTATAAACACGAGTACAAACTCCGCGTTTTTGCGGGCATCGACCCAATGCTGGCACCTTAGACTTGAATTCCTTAGGTGCTCTTCCACTACGTACAAGCTGATTAATCGTTGGCATTTACTATTCTCTCTCCAACCGTTAAAAAATTCGTTCCTAATCAATAACTTCACTTTATAAAAGAAAATCGCGCGTATTCTCCCGTGTTTGTACTGGCAATTAAAGCCAGGTCCCAAATACACATAGGAGAGGCGCGATTCTAAAAAAGCATAGCCTTTGATGTCAAGGACTTATTGGAGTCTGTTGGTTTTTCTATTATCCCGGCTTCCTGAAACAGGCATGAGAACCTTCACTTTTCTGCTCTCAGCCTGCTCAATGACTGGTTTTTACAAGCTATACGCTTGCGTCAACAAGACTCCATTCGTTTATTTTACTTTTTCAGTACGCTGGTCTGCCTGATCATGGCTACCGGGTACAACCCGACGATCCAGATGATAAGCCAGCCCTGTTCCCGCCGGGATCAAACGTCCGACGATAACGTTTTCCTTCAGACCACGCAATTCATCGAGCTTTCCGCTCACTGCAGCTTCGGTCAAGACACGTGTGGTCTCTTGGAACGATGCAGCAGAGATGAATGACTCTGTAGAAAGCGATGCCTTGGTGATACCTAACAGCATGGGTTCAATACGTGCCGGTAACTTTCCTTCTTTCTTCAGGCGCTGATTATCCTCACGAACCTGGCTAAATTCAACCTGCTCACCCTTGATATAGCCTGTATCGCCTGGATCAGCAATAATGACCTTGCGCAGCATTTGTCGAATAATCACCTCGATATGCTTGTCATTAATTCTTACGCCCTGCAAACGATACACGTCTTGAATCTCATTGACCAGATAATTCGCCAATGCATTCACACCCAACAGGCGCAACACATCGTGCGGATTCAACGCGCCTTCAACCAGAGTTTCGCCACGCTCGACATGCTCACCTTCGAACACATTGATATGACGCCATTTTGGTATCAGTTCCTCATGCACATCACCTGATGTAGAGGTAATCATGAGACGACGCTTGCCCTTGGTTTCCTTGCCAAAACTGACGACACCCGAGATTTCAGCAAGAATCGCTGCATCCTTTGGACGTCTTGCTTCAAACAAGTCAGCAACTCGCGGCAAACCACCTGTGATATCGCGTGTTTTTGAGGTTTCCTGCGGAATACGCGCCAAAACGTCGCCCACTTTCACCTTCGCGCCATCTTCGAAATTAACAATGGCGTCTGTTGGCAGGAAGTATTGAGCAACAAGATGCGTACCAGCAAGGAACAGATCTTCACCCTTGTCGTCAACCAGCTTGATCATTGGCTTTAATTCTTTGCCACTGGATCCGCGCTGCTTTTGATCGGTAACAACAATACTGGTCAATCCCGTCAATTCATCCGTCTGCCTATGCATGGTGATACCGTCAATCAAATCAACGAACTTGATATGACCGGCAACTTCGGTGATAACCGGATGGCTATGCGGATCCCAGTTCGCAACAACCTGGCCAGCTTCCGCTTTTGAGCCGTCTTTGACATTTAGCTCGGCACCATATGGAATCTTGTAACGTTCACGCTCGCGGCCATGATCGTCAAGCACTGCCAATGTTCCTGAACGGGACACAACAATAAACTTACCGCCCTGTCTTTCCAGCAGCTTGACGTTATGCAGTTTCACTTTACCAGGGAATTTCACTTGCACATTGTTAACGGCAGTAGTACGTGATGCAGCACCACCGATGTGGAAGGTTCTCATGGTAAGCTGCGTACCTGGTTCACCGATGGACTGTGCAGCGATGACACCTACTGCCTCACCAATATTGACCCGGTGTCCTCGCGCCAGATCGCGGCCATAGCAGGCGGAACAAATACCATAGCGGGATTCGCAAGCAATTGGTGTACGCACGAAAACCTGGTCAATCGTGACATCTTCCAGCTTCCGGATCCATTTTTCATCCAGCAGAGTACCTTGCGGGATAATGACTTCATTGGATTTTGGATCATAAATGTCTTGTACAGTTACACGTCCCAAGACACGTTCGTGTAATGGTTCAACGACATCACCGCCTTCGATCAGAGGCGTAACAATAATACCCTGTGTAGTACCGCAATCTTCTTCTGTGATAACCAGGTCCTGAGCCACATCAACCAAACGTCGGGTCAGATAACCTGAGTTAGCGGTTTTCAACGCGGTATCAGCAAGACCTTTACGCGCACCGTGAGTCGAAATAAAGTACTGCAACACGTTTAAACCTTCACGGAAGTTTGCAGTAATTGGCGTTTCGATAATGGTACCGTCTGGTTTGGTCATCAAGCCGCGCATACCAGCCAGCTGACGGATCTGCGCTGCCGAACCTCTCGCGCCTGAATCAGCCATCATATAAATCGAGTTGAATGATTCCTGCTTTACCTTGTTGCCTTCTTTATCTTTGACAGCTTCAGCGGATAATTCTTCCATCATCGCCTGGGCTACGAGGTCATTGGTACGAGACCAGATATCGACTACCTTATTATAGCGTTCACCCTGTGTGACAAGACCGGAAGAAAACTGGGCCTGTATCTTGCGAACTTCGTCTTCTGCCTGATCGATAATATCCGTTTTCTTTTTGGGAACCACCAGGTCATTGACACCGATAGAAAGGCCCGACCTTGTTGCATAATGGAACCCGGTATACATCAAATGATCAGCAAAAATAACCGTCGCCTTTAGTCCAACCTGCCGGTAGGAAGCATCAATAAGACTCGAAATGGTTTTCTTGTTCATCGTGGTATTGACCAGATCAAAAGAAAGACCCTTCGGCAATAATTCGGACAATATCGCACGGCCCACTGTCGTCTCGACAAAGCGGATTTTTTCGACATATCCGCCGGCAACCTCATCAAATGGATATTCCTTGATTCGGGCACGAACCCTGGCATGCAAATCAACAGTGCCATTTTCATAGGCACGATGTACTTCTTCTACGTCAGAAAAACACATGCCTTCACCACGTGCGTTAACACGGGTACGTGTCAGATAATAAAGACCCAATACAACGTCCTGGGTAGGAACGATAATTGGTTCACCATTCGCGGGTGACAACACATTATTCGTTGACATCATCAGCGAGCGTGCTTCGAGCTGTGATTCGAGTGACAGTGGAACGTGAACCGCCATTTGGTCACCGTCGAAGTCTGCGTTATACGCGGTACAAACCAGCGGGTGCAGCTGAATTGCCTTACCTTCAATCAAAACTGGCTCAAACGCCTGAATACCCAGACGATGTAAGGTTGGCGCACGATTTAGCATGACGGGATGTTCGCGAATCACCTCTTCCAGAACGTCCCAGACTTCCGGTTCTTCGCGCTCAACCATTTTCTTGGCTGCTTTAATCGTTGAAGCGGATCCCAGTAGTTGCAATCTGCTGTAAATAAATGGTTTGAATAACTCGAGAGCCATTTTCTTTGGTAATCCGCACTGGTGCAACCGCAGTGTTGGACCGACCACGATAACGGAACGGCCTGAATAATCTACACGTTTACCCAAAAGATTTTGCCGGAAACGACCCTGCTTACCCTTGATCATGTCAGCCAATGACTTCAGCGGACGTTTATTTGAACCGGTAATCGCGCGGCCACGGCGTCCATTATCAAGAAGTGCATCCACAGACTCCTGCAGCATGCGTTTTTCGTTGCGAACGATAATATCCGGAGCATTGAGATCCAGTAATCTCTTCAAGCGATTGTTACGATTAATTACACGCCGATAAAGATCATTGAGATCGGATGTCGCAAAACGACCGCCATCCAACGGCACTAATGGACGCAGATCAGGCGGCAGTACCGGAAGTACTGTCAACACCATCCATTCAGGCTTGTTGCCAGAAGACAAGAAAGCTTCCATCAGCTTCAATCGCTTGGACATTTTCTTGAGTTTCGCTTCCGAAGCAGTTTTGGTCAGCTCTTCGCGAATTCTTGGCACTTCTGTTTCGAGATTGATGCCGCGCAGCAAGGTCTGAATCGCATCTGCACCCATTCTGGCTTCGAATTCATCACCATATTCTTCAATGGCGTCATAATATGCTTCTTCAGAGAGCAACTGGCCTTTTTCCAGCTGGGTCATGCCTGGATCTATAACCACATAAGCTTCAAAATACAGAACCCGCTCAAGATCTCGAAGTGTCATATCCAGCATCAACCCGATACGGGATGGCAATGAACGAAGGAACCAGATATGCGCAACAGGGCTGGCCAATTCGATATGTCCCATACGCTCACGACGCACACGGGAGAGTGTTACTTCAACACCGCATTTTTCACAAACAACACCTCGATGTTTCAAACGCTTGTATTTACCGCACAAGCATTCGTAGTCCTTGATTGGACCAAAAATTTTCGCACAGAAAAGCCCGTCTCTTTCAGGCTTGAAGGTGCGGTAATTAATAGTTTCCGGCTTCTTCACTTCACCGAATGACCAGGATCGAATCATGTCGGGAGAAGCAAGGCCAATACGAATGAGATCAAACTCTTGTGGTTGACTTTGCTGCTTAACCAGATTCAGTAAATCTTTCAAGTTGAATCCCCCCAAATAAATGTTTGTATACCAGCTAGAGCCTGCCCGGCATGTCTGGCCGGGTGGTGAGGGATTCAATCCCCCACCCTATCTGACTATCAATCAAATTCGATATTAATTGCGAGTGATCGAATTTCTTTAATGAGCACATTAAATGCTTCAGGCATATTGGATTCCATATAGTGCTCGCTATCCACGATGTTTTTGTACATCTTGGTACGGCCTGTGACGTCATCCGATTTCACTGTCAGCATTTCTTGCAGCGTATATGCTGCGCCGTATGCTTCAAGCGCCCATACTTCCATTTCACCAAATCGTTGACCACCGAACTGTGCCTTACCACCTAATGGCTGCTGGGTGACCAGACTATACGATCCAGTGGAACGCGCATGCATCTTGTCATCTACAAGGTGGTTCAACTTCATCATGTACATATAGCCAACGGTAACAGGACGGTCGAAAGCAACACCAGTGCGACCATCGTGGAGAATTGCCTGTCCAGTCTCTGGAAGATCAGCCAGTCTCAGCATGGTCTTGATTTCTTCTTCGCTGGCACCATCAAACACTGGTGTCGCGAATGGCACGCCTTCACGCAAATTGTTCGCCAATGTTAATACTTCGTCATCATTCAGGCTGGCCAGACTTTCTTTGTGCTTGCCGACTCCGTAGATGGAGTTCAGGAATTGCCGAATGGTACGCGCCGACTGCTGCGCTTCCAGCATTTGAGCGACTTTACGTCCAAGACCTTTGGATGCCCATCCCAGGTGGGTTTCAAGTACTTGTCCCACGTTCATACGTGAAGGTACGCCCAATGGATTCAGAACGATATCGACAGGTGTTCCATCTGCGAGATATGGCATATCTTCAACAGGAACAATCATGGATATAACACCCTTGTTACCGTGACGTCCTGCCATTTTATCGCCTGGCTGAACACGTCGTTTAACTGCCAGATACACTTTAACAATCTTCAGCACACCTGGAGCAAGATCATCGCTCTGGGTAATCTTCTGGCGTTTGGCTTCGAACGCTTTTTCGAAATCGAGACGAATTTTCTTGATTTGCTTGGCAGCGGATTCCAACTGCTTGCTTGCAGCCGTATCTTTCAAATGGATTTCAAACCACTTTTCACGCGGTACTTCCGTGAGATACGCCTTGGTAATCTTGGAACCTTTCTTCAACTTGTTGGGACCACCTTCAGCAGTGCGGTTCAACAACAGTTTTTCTATACGTAAGAAAACGTCGTTTTCCTTGATGCGCATTTCATCGCTCAAGTCCTGCTTCGCTTTCGCAAGTTCATTCTTTTCAATTTCCTGGACACGGGTATCTTTTTTAACGCCTTCACGTGTGAAGACCTGGACATCGATGACGGTGCCTTCCATACCAGTCGGCACACGTAAAGAAGTATCCTTCACATCGGACGCTTTTTCACCAAAGATCGCACGCAACAGTTTCTCTTCCGGTGTAAGCTGTGTTTCACCCTTAGGTGTAACCTTACCCACCAGAATATCGCCAGAATTGACTTCTGCACCGATATAAACAATACCGCATTCATCCAGCTTGGACAGTGCGCTTTCACTGACGTTTGGAATATCGCCGGTAATTTCTTCCGGTCCTAACTTGGTATCGCGGGCGACACAGGTCAATTCTTCAATATGGATACTGGTAAAGCGGTCTTCCTGTACTACACGCTCGGAGATAAGAATAGAGTCTTCGAAGTTGTATCCATTCCAAGGCATAAAGGCAACCAGCAGGTTTTGACCCAATGCCAATTCGCCGGTATCGGTTGACTGACCATCAGCCAGCACGTCTTGTTTTTCAATCACATCACCGATAGCAACCAGCGGACGTTGATTAATACATGTATCCTGGTTGGTACGCGTGTATTTCGTCAAGCCATAGATGTCTACACCTGTACTGCCTGGCTCGGCTTCTTCGTCATTTGCGCGAACAACGATACGAGAAGCATCGACATAATCAACAATACCACCGCGTCTTGCGACAACCGTTACACCTGAATCTTTCGCTACCAAATGCTCAATACCAGTACCAACCAGCGGCTTTTCTGTTTTCAGGGTTGGAACAGCTTGACGCTGCATGTTGGATCCCATCAGTGCACGGTTTGCGTCATCATGTTCAAGGAAGGGAATCAATGCGGCAGCAACAGACACGATTTGTTTGGGTGACACATCCATAAACTGCACACGGTCTGGCGTGGAGAATGTGAACTCATTGCGATGGCGGACAGGCACAAGCGTATCCGTCAATTTTCTCTTTTCATCTATAGTCGCATTCGCCTGTGCGATGATGTAATCGCCTTCTTCGATTGCGGAAAGATAGACAACGTCATCAGTTACCTTGCCATTCACGACTTTTCGGTATGGTGTTTCCAAAAAGCCATATTCGTTGGTCCGTGCGTACACAGCAAGTGAATTGATCAAACCAATGTTTGGACCTTCAGGCGTTTCAATCGGACATACTCGGCCATAATGAGTAGGATGTACGTCGCGAACTTCAAACCCTGCACGCTCACGAGACAACCCGCCAGGTCCCAGGGCTGAAACACGGCGCTTATGCGTGATTTCTGAAAGCGGATTATTCTGGTCCATAAACTGGGAAAGCTGGCTGGAACCAAAAAATTCCTTGATTGCAGCGGAAATCGGCTTCGCATTGATAATATCCTGCGGCATGACTGCTTCAATATCTGGCAGACTCAAACGTTCCTTTACAGCACGTTCAACTCTTACCAAACCAATACGGAACTGGTTTTCAGTCATTTCACCAACACAGCGAACACGGCGGTTACCAAGATGGTCGATATCATCGACTACATCTTCACCATTGCGAATACGGATCAATGTTTTCAATACATCGACGATGTCGTCTTTTGACAGCACACCTGGACCAGTAATTTCGTTTCTGCCCACGCGGCGATTCAATTTCATTCTACCGACATCAGACAGGTCATAACGTTCCGGGGTGAAAAACAGGTTTTTAAACAAGGCTTCGGCCGCTTCCTTGGTTGGCGGCTCGCCCGGACGCATCATGCGATAGATTTCAACCAGAGCTTCCTGAGCGTTGGTGGTTGAATCCACCCGGATCGTGTCTGAAATGTACGGACCTCGATCGATATCGTTAATGTAGAGTGTTTCAATGCGCTTGATACCTGAACCAATCAACTGCTTCAGGATATCACCCGTGATGATATCATTTGCATTACCGATGACTTCACCGGTGTCCGGGTTAACCACAGTCTTTGCCAATACTTTACCCAGGACATAATCTGGTGGAACATCAAGATGCTTGATGCCAGCCTTTTCCAGTTGTGCAATATGCCGTGCAGTAATACGACGGCCTTTTTCAATAATCACTTTGCCAGCTTTCTTGACTTCGAAAGAGGCTATTTCACCACGCAGGCGTTCGGAAACCAGATGCAAGACAAATTTGCCGTCTTCAATCTCAAACACGTTGTTTTCAAAGAAGGTTGCCAGTATTTCTTCTACCGACATGCCTAATGCGCGCAGGAGAATGGTAACTGGCAGCTTGCGGCGACGATCGATACGCGCGTGAATACAATCTTTGGGATCAAATTCAAAATCCAGCCATGATCCGCGATAAGGAATAACGCGGGCAGAAAATAACAGCTTGCCTGATGAATGTGTTTTACCTTTATCATGCTCAAAAAACACGCCAGGTGAACGATGTAACTGTGAAACCACAACACGCTCGGTACCATTGATGACAAATGTACCATGCTCAGTCATTAATGGGACTTCGCCCATGTAGACTTCTTGTTCCTTAACGTCTTTGATTGCCTGTGTACCGGCTTCAGCTTCTCTATCGTAATGCACAAGTCTGAGTTTTACGCGCAATGGAGCCGCGTAAGTCAGGCCGCGCATTTTACATTCCTTAACATCAAATATGGGCTCGCCCAGTCTGTAATTCACATACTCTAACGCTGCGTACCCTGATAAACTAGTGATGGGAAATACTGATGAAAATACTCCGTGCAAGCCGCTGGAGCCAAGTTTATCTGACTCTCCATTAGCTTCTAAAAACTTGCGGTATGAATCCATCTGGATCGCAAGCAATGAAGGCACTTCTATAGCACTTAGAAGTTTGCCGAAATTTTTACGAATCCGCTTTTTCTCAGTATATGAGTAGGTTGAACCCATGTGTGATACCTCTGTGTCTGCGTGATCAACTACAAAGCGAAAAGGAAAAGCCGGCGACTAGCCAAATCACCGGCCATAACAAAGTTAACAAAAAAACATGAAGACTTAACAGGAGGTTTACTTAATCTCAACTGTTGCCCCTGCTTCTGTTAATTTCTTCTTGAGATCTTCAGCTACAGCTTTAGCCACACCTTCTTTAACTGGTTTTGGCGCGCCTTCAACGAGATCTTTTGCTTCCTTCAAACCGAGGCCTGTGATTTCACGTACGACCTTGATTACATTGATCTTGTTGTCGCCGGCTTTAGCTAAAATGACGTTGAATTCAGTCTTTTCTTCAACTGCAGCAGCGGCAGCGCCACCAGCAGCAGGAGCAGCAACAGCAACAGCAGCTGCTGAAACACCGAATTTATCTTCCATAGACTTGATTAATTCTACGACGTCCATCACACTCATTTGTGATATTGCTTCTAAAATATCTTCTTTGCTTACTGCCATCTCTAAACACTCCACATTTAAGTATAGTTACTAATTTGAAAATTGCTATGCAGCGGACTGCTTTTGATCGCGAATCGCCGCAATAGTTCTGACCAATTTGGCATGAGGTTCTGCCATTGTACGCACCAGCTTGGTAATTGGTGCCTTCATGACAGACATCAGTTGAGCAATTGCTTCATCACGCGTCGGCAAGCTTGCCAATTTATTCAAGCCTTCAGGCGGCAATAACTGATTTTCGATCGCTAATGCCTTGACTTTAAGCTTTTCATTGTCTTTGACAAACTCTTTGATCAAACGTGCTGCAGCACCTGGATCTTCTTTGGAAAATGCCAGGACTAATGGCCCAACCAATTCTTGCTGCATACAAGCAAACTGTGTACCTTCAAGCGCTCTGCGTGCCAGTGTATTACGAACCACACGCATATAAACACCTGCATCACGAGCAGATTTTCTGAGCCCGGTTAATTGGGCAACAGTTAATCCACTATATTCAGCAGCAATGAGAGATACTGCATGCTTTGCAACTTCGGCAACCTCACTAACTATGGTTTTTTTATCATCTAACTTTAATACCACTTCATACCTCCCACGGTTGGTTAGTGCCTTAAGTTAACAGCAATACCATTCCATTGGCATCACCGTCTGCGTAGGCAGGCTCGTATTTGCATAATGCAAACTTAAGCTTATTAAGCAAGGCATTACAAAAAAACCTGTTCTACCTTGCACCTACGGTCTCTGACGGGCATTGGCATAAGCAAAGCCACGTCAAAATCTGTCAATCCTGATATCGTTACTTTCAGGATTTGATTACTTGATGGAAAAACATTCCACGTCTATCCATCTTGCTACCCGTTTAAACCAGTGACGACACGTCTAATGGCAGCCCTGGTCCCATCGTTGTAGAAAGTGTAATCTTTTTAAAATAGTTACCTTTAGAAGTGCTGGGCTTGGCCTTCTTGAGAGCTCCCAACACAGCTTCGAGATTTTCAGTAAGATCAGATGTGCTAAAGTCGATCTTACCAATTGTACAATGAACAACACCGGCTTTGTCTGTGCGATAACGGGCCTGCCCTATTTTAGCGTTTTTAACGGCATTGGCAATATCTGTGGTCACGGTCCCATCTTTCGGGTTAGGCATTAATCCACGCGGCCCCAATATCTGGCCCAATTGCCCAACAACGCGCATTGCATCAGGGGTAGCCAGCAACACATCAAATTCAATTTTGCCTGCCTTAACCTGCTCAGCCAGATCTTCCAGACCAACCAGATCGGCACCTGCTTTCTTGGCGGCCTCAGCATGCACCGATGATGTAAACACGGCAATCCGGATTGTCCGACCTGTTCCCTTTGGTAACAGGATAGCGCCGCGCACAGCCTGATCCGACTTACGAGGATCCACACCAAGATTGACTGCCAAATCAACACTCTCACGGAACTTGAGTTTTGGCATTTTTTTCAATAATTCAAACGCTTCCTGGGAACCATACAACTTTCCAGGAGTCAATAATTCACGAATGGCACGTTCACGCTTTGTTAACTTAGGCATCTTTTACACCCTCCGAATCTATACCCATACTGCGAGCACTACCAGCAATGCTGCGAATTGCCGCTTCAAGATCAGCTGCAGTCAAGTCAGGCATCTTGATCTTTGCAATTTCTTCAAGCTGCTTACGGGTAAGCTTGCCAACCTTATTCGTATTTGGGGTGCTACTGCCTTTCTGTATCTTGATTGCATCTTTAATCAGATAAGAAGCCGGTGGCGTTTTGGTAACAAATGTAAACGACCTGTCTTCATATACTGTAATCACAACTGGCAATGGCTTGCCCTGCTTTTCTGGTGTCTGGGTTTGCGCATTAAATGCCTTACAAAACTCCATAATATTAACACCTTGCTGACCTAACGCAGGACCTACTGGCGGACTTGGATTCGCTGCGCCGCCTGTGATTTGCAATTTGATAAAGGCCTTAACCTTCTTTTTTGCTCTTGGAGCTGCCATATTTCACCTCACATGTTTGGGTAATAACGCCTTTCGGCTCCCCCGTAAAAAAATTTATCGCTTGGCGCAATCTGAAGTTACACCTGCGATCCCGTTACAAACACGGGACATGCTCAAGGGGTGAGCTTTCGCTTTTCCCTTAAGTAACACTACCAGCATCATCCTGCCGCATTGCAGCAAGGTTTAGCCGATTTAAAGCACAAAAACCCACATGCATCCACCACCTGGCAGACACATATGTGTAAACTCGAATTAACCCTTCTCTACTTGATCGAACTGCAACTCGACAGGAGTCGAACGACCGAAAATCATAACAGCCACTCGCAATCTGCTCTTCTCGTAGTTGACTTCTTCAACAACACCATTGAAGTCAGCAAACGGCCCATCGATAACACGCACCACCTCACCCACCTCAAACAAGACCTTGGGCTTCGGCTTTTCACTGCTATCCTGCATGCGCTGTAAAATAATTTCAGCCTCTTTTGGACTAATTGGCGCCGGTTTATCGCTGGTACCTCCAATAAACCCTAAAACTTTCGGGATGGATCTGACCAGATGCCAGGTTTGCTCATCCATTACCATCTCGACTAGGACGTAGCCAGGGAAAAATTTGCGCTCACTTTTCCTCTTCTGACCACCACGCAACTCTACAACTTCTTCAGTTGGAACCAGAATTTCACCAAATTTATCTTCTACACCTTCCAGACGGATACGTTCGCGCAAGGCCTGCATTACAAACTTTTCAAATCCGGAGTATGCATGCACAACATACCAGCGCTTCTTTGGCATTGTCTGATCTGTTGTCATATTTCAATTCCTCTCATAAGCTTAAGCGCCTAACCCCTTTGACCGGTTAACCAGCCAATAAGCCAAACCAGGATACCATCCATACCCCACAAAAGGAGAGCAAGGATAACTACCATTGCAGCAACAACCAATGTTGTCTGCATTGTTTCTTCACGGGTTGGCCAGACTACCTTCCGCAATTCAACACGGGATTCACGAAAAAATTCAATAACCCACTTGCCCTTCTGGGTAGTGGATGCTACCAGCGCGGCGACTGCCAATCCAATCAACCATGCAGCAACACGCAACGGCGTAGAAATATCGCTATAGTAATGATTGCCGACCAATACAGCAAGCAATAAAGCCAGAGCAACCAACCACTTAAGCCAATCCAGTCGCGATTCTTCCTGATTCTCAGCCTTTAAAACCATTACATTTGCCTTTGATTTCACGCCATTACTTCTCTCTATTAACATTCGGTTCAGGCCAGGAGGGTCTCGAACCCCCAACCTGCGGTTTTGGAGACCGCCGCTCTGCCAATTGAGCTACTGGCCTAACGTTAACATTACTCAACTACTTTAGAGACAACACCAGCTCCGACCGTACGGCCACCTTCGCGAATTGCAAATCGCACACCTTCTTCCATCGCCACCGGCGCTATCAGGCTCACCACCATCTTGATGTTATCTCCCGGCATCACCATCTCTACGCCTTCTGGCAACTGGACTTCCCCAGTTACGTCTGTCGTTCTAAAGTAAAACTGTGGTCGGTACCCTTTAAAGAACGGAGTATGACGGCCACCTTCTTCTTTCGACAATACATACACTTCTGCTTCAAATTTCGTGTGGGGCGTTATACTACCCGGCTTTGCCAGTACTTGTCCACGCTCAACTTCTTCCCGCTTCGTTCCTCGCAGCAGAACACCTACGTTGTCACCTGCACGACCTTCATCCAGCAACTTACGGAACATTTCCACGCCAGTACATGTCGTCTTAATCGTCGGTTTCAAGCCCACTATTTCAAGTTCTTCACCTACCTTCACTATCCCGCGCTCAATTCGGCCCGTCACTACCGTGCCTCGGCCTGATATCGAAAATACATCTTCAATCGGCAGCAGGAATGGCTGGTCTACCGGTCGCTCCGGTATCGGAATATATTCATCCATCACTTCCACTAACTTGATGATCGATGGCACGCCAATTTCGCTTTCGTCTCCTTCCAGTGCCTTCAGCGCGCTTCCAACCACTACCGGGGTCTTGTCTCCTGGGAATTGATACTGGGTCAGCAAATCTCTCACTTCCATCTCCACCAATTCCAGCAATTCTTTATCGTCTACCATGTCAGCCTTGTTCAGGTACACCACAATGTACGGTACACCCACCTGACGTGCCAGCAGAATATGTTCGCGCGTCTGGGGCATCGGGCCGTCTGCCGCTGATACCACCAATATCGCTCCATCCATCTGCGCCGCTCCCGTGATCATGTTCTTTACATAGTCCGCGTGTCCAGGGCAGTCCACATGCGCATAGTGTCTCTTCGATGACTGGTATTCCACGTGAGAGGTCGCAATCGTGATTCCTCTGGCCTTCTCTTCCGGCGCATTGTCAATCTGGTCGTAGGCCCGCGCTTCCCCACCATACTTCTTCGCCAATATGCTGGTTAATGCCGCTGTTAATGTCGTCTTCCCATGGTCAACGTGGCCTATCGTTCCTACGTTAACGTGCGGTTTCGTACGCTCAAATACTTGCTTGCTCAT
>Ga0070740_10004407_pt1 | contig 13867 bp, 12 predicted proteins | sample Coa_R2_FD_67286 | JGI IMG/M metagenome (GOLD analysis project Ga0070740, IMG submission 67286) | Surface soil microbial communities from Centralia Pennsylvania, which are recovering from an underground coalmine fire - Coalmine... | ecosystem: Environmental > Terrestrial > Soil > Unclassified ... | reverse complement strand
CTTGTCATCAGCGTGGATACGGGCATCCGCGCCTTTGCTGCTGCCCGCGCTGCTCACGCTCTGGGCCTGGACCTCATTGTTACCGACCACCACCTGCCTGAGATCGATCCTGTCTCCGGCACAAATGTTCCGCAGGCGCTGGCTGTTTTGAATCCGAATCAGCCGGATTGCAGCTATCCCTGTAAGCATCTCTGCGGAGCGGGAGTGGCTTTCAAGCTCGCGCAGGCTTTGCTTGAAGCGCACGACGCCGAGCGCGCCCGCACAAAGATTCTGCCGTCCTTTCTGAAGATCCTCGCCATCGCTACCGTAGCCGACGCAGTTCCGCTTCTCGGTGAAAACCGCACCTTCGTTGCGTTGGGACTCGATGGTCTCCGCCGTCCCGTCAACGCCGGACTGCGGGAACTGATGAAAGCGGCGAATCTCGACCCGTCACAGCGCAAGCTTACTCCAATCGACATCGCCTTTCGCATCGCGCCGCGCATCAACGCCGCCGGACGTATGGACATCGCTTCCGATGTGGTCGAACTCTTCACTACACGGCAACCGCAACGGGCACAGGAACTCGCCGAAAAACTGGAGCGCCTCAACACCGACCGCCGCGAGACCGAAGCGGGCATCCTCACACAAATCGAAGAGCGGCTCAAAGACCCGGCGTTCGAGCAAGCCCGTTGCATCGTCATGGACGGAGAAGGCTGGCATCGCGGCATCATCGGCATCCTCGCCTCACGCATCGTCGACCAGACCGGCAAACCTGCGCTGGTCATCACGCATGAGGAAGCGGCCCACGGCTCAGGCCGGTCCATCCCCAGCTTCCATCTCCTCAACGCCATCGAAACCTGCCACGATCTCTTCACGCGGTATGGAGGACACGCTCACGCCGTAGGCTTCTCGCTTCCCTCTTCCGCCGTCCCCGAACTACGCCAGCGCCTGGAAAACTACGCACTCGCCAACCTCTCAGAAGATGCCTTAGGCAGTCCGCTCACCATCCACGCCAACCTGCCGCTCGACCGCATCACACCCGCGCTCTTTACCTGGCTGCGCCGCATGGAACCCTGCGGCATGGGCAACGAAGAGCCCGTCTTCGCCGCGCAGAACGTGCGCGTAGCTTCATCGCCGCGCTACATCAAAGACAAGCACGTCCGCCTGCAACTCGCGCAAGGCCCGCGAGCCATCACCTTCCCGGCAATCGGCTGGCATTGGGCCGAACGCATCCGCTCGATGAATATCGAGCAGGACAGCATCCTCCACCTCGCCTACAAACTAAGAGAGAACGACCACCCCGAATTCGGCGGCCTGGAACTGGAAATCTGCGATATAGAGCTCGCCCACTGAGCGAACAGCTGATTCAGCCGGGCCTACTGACAACCAGCCTGAAAGCACAAATTCCTGCTGAAGAACGGCAACACATGATTCTGAAAGCGATCTGCGACAGCACTGGTATGGGTGCCATGATAGATTTCGAAACTGTGGACAATGCTGTATTTGTCCAGCACTTCATGCAGTTTTATTGTGTCGGCGCGCAACCCATCCTGATCTCCCACATCAATGGCAATCGCGCGGTATTGCCGCAGATTTCCAATGTACTGATCGATAAAATCCAGCGGCGCATTGGCCGCCCATTTTGCAAGTATGTCTTCCTGCGGGACACCATCTTTCACGGGCAGATCAAGGTAGAGCGGAGGATTCTTTGGATCGGGCGACCAGGCGGCCGCCGAAGCAAGCTGCGCGCGCGCAAAGAACGGCAGCTTTGCCGAGTCTTCCGGTGTTTTTACCGATTCGAGGGCCTTTTCGATCTCCGGATTCGGCGGCCCCGCAGGACGCGGCGCCAGGCAGCACGGGCTCATGATGTACAGGCTGCCAAATACGTCAGCATGTTTCATGCCGATTCGCGTCGCCCCATAACCGCCCATCGAGTGCCCTACCAATCCTCGACTCGTTCGCTCCGGAATTGTTCTGTAATGCGCATCGATATAGGTCACTACATCGCGGGCAATAAATGTCTCGAAGTCGCCGGTCGTTACAGAGCTCGAATACATAGACCCGTTGTGTATTGTCTTCGAGTCCGGAAGCACCACGATCATCTCTTTGGCGCCCTGGGCAAACGCGCCTTCAATCGTCTGCGGCACATGGATCTCATGCGACCACTGCTCTGCGCCAATCGAATATCCGTGCAGCGCATAGACCACGGGATAACGGCGGTGCTTGTCTTTGTTGTAGCTCGGCGGCAGGAATACGATGACATCGCGATCAACAGCGTCTCTCTCCAGATTGCCTTCGAGGGCCGCGCCATGAATTTTGATATGCTCCGCCGTAACCGGCTTTGCGCCGGGAACTACTGCCGGTACTTCGGTCTGCACCTGCGCAGCAACACAGAAGCCAGAGAAAACGCTTACCAGCAACACCCGCACCCATTTCATCCGTCGCATCTCCATTTCTCAGGAAGGGAATAAAGCTCGGACGAAAGAATAAATCGCTTTAGTAGAGATTGGCAATTACTCGCCTGCAGTCGCTACTGCCCGTTGGCAATCATTGGCAATCATCAGGGATGGCTGCATTTACTGATTGCAAAGGTTAAATGCTGCGCAACAAAATCCGCCACCTCTTCGCTCATGTACTCCGGCGGCGCGATCACAAATTGCGGCTTGTTCTCGATCAAGCGCAATGAAACTCGATCCCATTGCGGAACCAGTCCGGAGCCGGCAGCCCGTAACAAGACAGCGTCAGCGCGATCCAGAAAGAGTCGCGCGGAATCTTTGAAGTCTGCTGTGCCTGCGTCGAGAACCGTCAGGTACAAATCCGGCTTCAGGAATTGAAGGATGCTGTTCGACTCCATGATCGTGTTCTCTGCCGCAGCCAGTTCTTTGCGGATGCGCGGCATCGCTTCGGCCAGCCTGCCGATGCGCGTGCGCACCCAGATGGAGCGCTCCGCGCCGGCGGCGAGAAATCGCGCCGTATCTGTGCCGCTGGTGCGGCTGCGTTCTTCGCTGACGGCAAGAGTATGGTCATCCGTCTGGCAGTCGCATGGCTCGCCGTTCGCGGTGCAGAAGCTGTGTCCGTATTGCGTGATCTTGAAGGCGGTCCAGCGATATTGCGGAAGCCGCGCAATCAGGCCGGCAACTACGGATGTTTTGCCGATGTTCCGTGAATGTCCGCCGATGACAACGACTGCCACAGATCAGTCCTCTTTTTTATTGGACGCTCGCGTCAGACGCGAGAGCGCAGCGAGTTCCTTCAAATAGTCTTTGATAGGCCGCGCCGGAGTTCCCCAGAATACAATCCCGGGCCCGCGGATTTTTTTACGCGAAGGAATCCCCGCCTGCGCTCCGAGAATCACCTTTTCGCCGATCTCGACATGATCGGCAATTCCTACCTGCCCGCCGACAATAGCGTCATCGCCGATGACGCTGCTGCCGGAGACGCCCGTCTGCGCAGCAATCACGACATTCTTTCCCAAGCGCACGTTATGGCCTACGTGGACCAGATTATCGAGCTTCACGCCGCGCGCAATGCGTGTTTCTTCGAGCGCGCCGCGATCAATTGTGGTGTTCGCGCCAATCTCCACGTCATCTTCGATGACAAGAGTTCCCTGCTGGGGAAATTGCAGGTATTCGCCGGTTTCGGCATCGCGCACATAGCCAAAACCATCGGCTCCCAGCACTGCTCCGGCATGCACCACCACGCGGTTTCCGAGCGTGACGCCGGAATAGAGCACAACCCGCGGATAGATGCGGCAATCCTCACCCATTCGAACTCCGGCGCCGATTACCGAGCCTGCGCCAATGCTCGAACCCGCGCCGATCTTCGCGCCGTCTTCGATCACAGCATACGCATCGACACGACTACCTTCTTCGAGGACAGCACCGGGCGCAATGATAGCTGTCGGATGCACGCCTGCTTTTCTGTCCGCGGAACGCAGCAGCCGCGCTGTCCGCGCAAACCCTAATCGCGGCTGCCGCATGACCAGCAGGGCCTTTGCTTCTCCAGCCTGCTTTGCTAATTCTTCGGTGACCAGGACCGCCGCAGCCTTTGAGGCCAGGGCTTGGTGCAATGCAGCCTCATCTTCGGCAAAGACCAGCGATTCAGAATCTGCAAGAGCCGTGCTGGCCACGCGGCTGATTTGCGCCTCGCCGCTGCCGCGCACTTCAGCCCCAATCGAAGCCGCAATTTCCTTCAAATGCATATGTAATCAATCATCCGTCAATCTGAACGAAGCCGAAAGGCGCAGTGAAGAATCTCAGATATACCCAGGTTGAGCAATTCCTTATGAACTTTGTCTTATCTGCTTCTCAGAGATGACACTCGAGTCATCCCTGAGATTAATACACCGCGCTTTCACCTTCCGGACGGGTCTTCCATCTCCGATGCACCCATAGCCACTGATCAGGATATCGTCTTACATAGTCTTCGATGACTGCCGTGCACTTTGCTGTATTTGCAATTGCGTCCGCCTCATCATCACCGGTGCTTTGGAAGGCAATCTCCTCGCCGAAGTGCAGCACGTATTTCTGTTCCGCTTCTTCCCAGAACATAAAGCCCGGAAGCACCGCTGCGCCGGTCCTCAGCGCTACGCGAGCAAGTCCTGACGCCGTACACGCCAGCTTTCCGAAGAACGGCACAAAGGTGCCCTGCGGCGGAGTCATGTTCGTATCCATCAGGATGCCTACGGTCTCGCCTCGGCGCATGGCGCCCAACAGCCCACGGGCGAAGTCGTCTTTATGAAGAACACGGTTTCCGTGCAGGCAGCGGATTCCGTTGACCAGGCGGTCTACTCTCGCGTTGTCGAGCCGCCGGATGACCATACTCATCGGGTGGCCCATCAGGGAGTGATAGAAGCTCGAAAGCTCCCACGCTCCAAGATGGCCGGTCACGATCAATACGCCTTTGCCTTTGTCGCGAGCTGCCAGGTAGCGCTCCAGACCGTCATACCTGAGAAATGATTGCGTATTTTCGGCGGTGTATTTCGGCATCTGGCAGAATTCAGCAAGCAACCAGCCGAGATTACGATAAAGCCGGCGAAGCACCTCTTCACGCTGCGCCTGGGTCCACTGAGGGAAGGCCAGCTCCAGATTTCGTAAGCCCACGCCACGCAGCCTGGGAACGGCTATGTAAGCCAGCCGGCCGATTCCAGCGCCGGCAGATCGGGCGAATCCGCGGGGCAACCATCCCAGAAAATGAACCAGAACCCAGACAAAAGCGAACTCAAGGCTTTCTTGCATAAAGGGAATCCATGCCAGTGTAAATTGCGCAAAAGAAAAGGGCCGCATGCGCTGCGGCCCTTTGCCCGTTGAGCTTTGAATTCATCTACTGTTGCTGCGAGGCATGGAAGTACTTGGCGATTGTCCTCAGGAAGGGGCGTGAGTCTTCCGGCGGCAGCACATTCCCTTTTAGAATCTGTTCAAAGGTATGAGGAGCGCCATAAAGCGTTGTGGTGTCTTCCATGTTCTGGCTTACGGTCGTGCCATCCAGATCAATGCCGGCAAACAGGCCCTTGCTGCGTGAATAGGTCAGCAGTTCTGCCCGCATCGATAAATCGGTCGAAGCCTGCGCATTGCGTCCCACCGGGCCGGCGGAGGCGGCTGCGTCGCCGCCAATCTTAAACTTGCTCTTCAGCAGGTCCTGCAAGCCCTTGTCATTGACGGCAACCATAACCAGGTCTGTTCCCTGTCCGCCGATCTGGAAGCCAAACGATCCGCCAGCCATGCGGATAAAGACCGGTCCGCTCCATCCGCGGCCGGTTCGGCACGTAACGACGCCCTGTCCATATTGTCCGCCAACAATAAAAGCAGCCTTTTTCAGGCTGGGAACAACGGCAATACAGGTCGCCTGCTTCACGATCGAGTCAGGTACGCCCTTGTCCGGAGTCTGCATAATTTCATCAATTACAGTACGCGCATTTTCAAGGCGCTCATCCAGAGCGGCCTTGTCACTCGCCGCGAGTACGGGCAGGGAAATTCCTGCGATGCACAACAACGCCAGTAACCTCTTCATATGATTTTCTTTCTCCCTTACGGTCGATATTTTGCAAATGGACGTCGTTCCCATAGTTCAGCAGAACATTCGGTGAGTCAATCAAGGCCATCCCTACGGGCAAGAATCCTTACATTCAGACAGTGGGATGCTGAACAAGTCGCTGGGGTTGGGGGAGGGCTGCATTGTGGCGGGGGGAGGAAAAAATGGGGGTGGCCTTGCAAATGGGTCGCACAGGCCAGCCCCGTTCCCCAGATCTGCGTTGTTGCTATATGGTTTGTACGGCTTTCTGCGATCCTGCGCAAGATAACCGAGGTAGTATGGACCTAAGTAAGCCCTCTGTAATCAATCGTTCACTGAAAAATATGCCCAAATAAGGGGCATTTCAGCCGATTTTGCACGTGTTCACCTGCGGACAGCATGCTTTTGAAAGTGGACACCGGATGAGCAGGAGGCATACTGCATGATATTTATTTTCAATAATTTACAGATAGAACCTGCTCATTGAATGCGGCCCTTAAATTGCCCATTTATGGTTCGATATGGTGTCTTTTGGGAGGACAGTATGGCGTATTTTGAACGGATGCGGGATGTAATTCATGGGCCTTTGCAGCAGGATATGCTGCGCCAAAGGGCCGAAGCAGGCTGGCAGGTGGTCTCAATTGAGTGGCGACGGGAACTGCCGGGGAATGCCCCGGAAGGCACCATCGATACCGAAGATGTTCCCTATGGCCTGCGGCTCTCGGACGATTGTCTGCGGTTGGAGATTGATCCGCAGGAGAATGCGGTACTCATGCAGATGATGGAGCTGCTGGTGCAGGATTTTCCTTTCTCCAGCGTGGCCAGCGATCTGAATGAGAAAGGCTACCGGACGCGCGACGGCAAACGCTGGAGTCCGGTAAGCGTCTTTAATATGCTTCCACGCCTGATTGAAGTAGGCCCTCGGGTCTTCTCGACAGAAGAATGGGACCGCCGCCGCGAGCGCTTTGCGCCTAAGGTTGGATCAACGAATTAACATTCATCGGCCATCATTCTTGATTATCGCCACAGAGCAGGCGCTCAATCGTGTGTTGTGATTCTGCCGGCAATTGAACTGTCGTCCGAATAGCGGGGCTTTCTCGTCTAAGATGACAGACGAATGATACGGAGACGAACGCGCATTAATCTCGCCCTGTCGATCTGGTTGCTCTGTGGATTCCTCTTCGCGGCGCGTCCTGTATTCTCGGATGCTGTTGAGACCAATCCTTTAAATCGAGATCCGCAGGTCCGAGCGGCCTTTGATCTCTTTTACATCATGGATTACGCAGGCTCGATCTCGCGTTTTGAGGCGATTCGCCGCGAACATCCTGAAAACCCCATTGCCGTCGACTATCTCCTTTACGCCACCGTTTTTAAAGAGCTGTTCCGGCTCGATCTGCTGGACACGACATTCTACGCCAATGATGGCTTTCTAACCGGAAAACACACCGTGATCGAAGATCCAAAGACGCGCGATCACATCAAAGATTTGACCGATCAGGCGGTAGACGAGGCGAATCAACAGCTCAAGTCAAATGCCAATGATATAAACGCGCTCTTCGCCCGCGGCTGGGCCAGGAGCCTGGAGGCTGTCTACCAGGCAATGGTGGAACGGAGTTTCGGATCGGCCCTGCGTCTGGCCACACAGGCGCGCAACGATCATCAGAAGGTATTGCAGCTGAACCCAAATTATGTCGACGCCAAGCTGGTGGTCGGGGACTATGAGTACGTGATCGGAGCGCTGCCTCTGCCATTCAAAATACTGATGGGCTTCGCCGGAATCCACGGCTCAAAGGCAACGGGCATGGAGATGTTGCGCGATGCCGGCGCTCGCGGCGTGATTACATCGGTCGAAGCGCGTGTCTGCATGATGCTTTTCCTGCGCCGCGAGGCGAAGTATCAGGAAGCCGAGCAGATTGCCGAGGGGCTGGTTACACAATATCCAAGAGACTTTCTCTTTCATCTTGAAGTAGCCAATCTGTTGAAGGACAAAGGCGACGGACTGAAGGCCATTTTGAGCTATCGCAACGTGATTGATCTGGCAAAAAAGCCGGGATACTTTCCGTCAACTCACCTTGAGCTGGTGTATTTCGGTCTCGGAGATACCCTGCGCGGACAGAAGCTTTACGCCGATGCTGTGGAGGCCTACAGCAACGGGGCCTATCTCCCAACCACCAGTCCGGAGCTGAAACGGCGCTGCCTGCTGGCCGCCGGACAGGTCTACGATCTGATGCACGACCGCGATAAGGCAAAACAACAGTATCAGGCGGTCATCGATGCAGGGAGCGATACAGTACAGGCAGACCAGGCAAGAAAGCTCATGAAGAGCGCGTATTCAGCCCATTAGAACATGGGGCTTCGCTCATTGCGCGACGCTATCAACGAATCAGCACGTCACCATTCCTGAACCCGTTCTCGCTGACGCTATACTGGCATTTACCATTTCAAATTGCAGCAACTGAGGCGTTAACGTGTTTGAATCCGAGTTCGAGCGGAACCTTTTTGCCCTCCGCCGCGAGAAGCTGAACCAGATCACCGCTCTCGGCCAGCAGGCCTACCCAAATCAGTACATCGCCACCCACACCATTCCGGAAATATGGGCAAAGTACCGCGAAGCCGCCGCAGAAGAACTCGAAGCCAACCGCGTCGAAGTCTCCGTAGCCGGACGCCTCATGGCCATCCGCGGCCAAGGCAAGGCAGGATTCGCCCACCTGCAACAGAACGGCGAGCGCCTGCAAATCTACGTCCGCAAAGACGACGTAGGCGACCCAGCCTTCCAACTCTACAAGCTGCTCGATCTCGGTGACCACATCGGCGTCAAAGGCTATCTCTTCCGCACGCGCACCGGAGAGCTATCGGTCCACGTGCAGACCATCACCTTCCTCTCGAAGGCGATGCTGGCGCTGCCGGAAAAATATCACGGCCTCTCAGACGTTGAGCTGCGCTACCGCCAGCGCTACGTCGATCTCTTCATGAACAGCGTACTCAACGAAGGCGGCCTCGACGAGATCAACGTTCGCGATGTATTCATCAAGCGCGCACAAGTGCTCAAGGCCATCCGGAATTTCTTCGACGCCCGCGGCTACATCGAAGTGGAAACGCCCATGATGCAGCCCATCGCCGGAGGCGCAGCGGCGCGCCCCTTTGTGACGCACCACAACACGCTCGACATGGACCTCTTCCTGCGCATCGCGCCGGAGCTTTACCTGAAACGCCTTGTCGTTGGCGGATTCGATCGCGTGTATGAGATAAACCGTAACTTCCGCAACGAGGGCATCTCAACGCAGCACAACCCAGAGTTCACGATGCTTGAGTTCTATCAGGCGTACGCGAATTATCACGACCTCATGCAGTTGACGGAAGAGCTGATCGTCTCGGTCGCGAAGGAAGCGAATGGGACTACGATTACGCACTTCAATGGACATGAGATTGATCTGTCGAAGTGGCGGCGCTTTTCGATGCGTGAGGCGATTATTGTGTTCTGGCCTGAGTCCGCAGGAACAAAACCTGCAATGAAGGATTTCGACAACGATGAAGTCGTCGGCGCACTCGTCGACCGTCTGCGAAACGCCAACGTAAACATTGAATACAAACCAAGCGAGCCGATCGGCAAAACCATCGCAACCATTTTCGAGGTTGTAGCGGAAGATCACCTGATCCAGCCAACCATCATCTACGACTTCCCTCTTGCCGTCTCGCCGCTTTCCAAGCAAAAACCCGACGAGCCGGACTGGGTGGAGCGTTTCGAGTTTTACATCGGCGGATTCGAAGTCGGCAATGCCTTCAGCGAGCTGAACGATCCGGAAGAGCAGCGCAAGCGCTTCGAGCAGCAGCTCACGCAACGCGAGCACGGCGACGACGAAGCCCACCAGATGGATGAAGACTACGTGCGCGCCTTGTCCTATGGCCTACCGCCAACCGGAGGCGAAGGCATCGGCATCGACCGCCTTACTATGATTCTGACCGGAGCCAGGTCGATACGCGATGTGATTCTCTTTCCCTTATTAAGGCCGCAGAAGGATACGCAGGAGTGATTCTTAGAATGCCGGTGCTGAGTGTGTAGGAGAAGCAGATCCTTCACTCCGCTTCGCTTCGTTCAGGATGACAGCATAATCATTACTTTATTTTTATATTGCGCGCTGATCGCAGCACAGTTACCGGTGTCATCCTGAGCGCAGCGAAGGATCTGCTTTTTTCCTTTAGCCTGCGCGAATGTGTTAGTAATATCGATCCATTCGATGCTCCAACGAGTTTATTACACCTACATCATGGCAAGCGCGAGCCGCAATCTTTACGTTGGCGTCACCAACAATCTTATACAACGCGTCAAAGAACATAAAAAAGGAGCATATAAAAGCTTTACAGCACAATATCGCTGTCATCGCCTCGTTTGGTTTGAGCGCTACAGCTGGATTGGGCAAGCCATTGCACGCGAGAAAGAATTAAAAGGCTGGCTCAGAGCCAAGAAAATCGCCTTGATTCAGCAGGAAAACCCTACATGGGTGGATTTGAGCGAGGAATGGGGCACTCAGATCAAACCTTACGCAGAAGCATAAGCAGATCCTTCGCTACGCTCAGGATGACAGCGCAATGAGGATCGCTCTACTTCTACTCTCCACAAACCCTTCAGCTCTTCTGGAGTTTGATTGACTTAAAAGTTCTATTATTCTCCCAATAAAAATCGTTGTGTGCTCAAAGCTCTTCCAGTCGCACCGTCACATTCAATCAGAGTCGCGGCCATGCGCGGATCGCCCTTTGCTGCTTCAAATTTTCCCGGCATGCCGGTTAGAAAACGCTGCAGCACCAGTTCCTTCTCCACGCCGATAATGCTGTCATAGGGACCGCTCATGCCCACGTCAGTCTGATAAGCTGTGCCGCCGGGCAGCACGCGGTCATCGGCTGTAGGCACATGCGTATGCGTGCCGAGCACGGCAGTCACGCGTCCATTGAGATACCATCCCAACGCCGCTTTTTCCGATGTTGCTTCCGCATGCACGTCCACCAGAATGACCTTCGCCGTAATCCGCTTCAGCAGCGCATCGGCCACGCGAAAAGGATCGTCGCTCGATCCCATGAATACGCGCCCCTGCAGGTTGATCACGGCATATTCCTGGCCGGACGGCAGCTGTCCCTGATAAAAGCCATGGCCGGGGGTTCCGGCAACATAGTTGGCCGGACGGATGACCCGGCGAGGACGTTCATGACTGTCTTCGGGCACAGAATTCAGGTACTCGATAATCTCGCGCTTGTCCCACACATGATTCCCTGTCGTAATGACGTGCGCGCCAAGCTCAAACAACTCGTCTGCGATGGCCGGCGTAATGCCGAATCCGCCGGCGGCATTTTCGCCGTTGATGACGATCAGGTCGACCTGATGCCGCTCAACTACATGGCCCAGATGCTCGCGCACAATGCGGCGTCCAGCGCTCCCGAACACGTCCCCCACAAAAAGAATGTGCAAAAGTGAACCTCATTCACGACATAAACAACTTTGATGCAAAGCACCTTTCATTCACTTTAGAACACACTGCTGTGCAAGTCTTATTTGATCCGCAACGGTTACATGCACATTTTGACCAAATTGAGATGTGGATTCGCGAAAACCTATGGTAGCGTGGCAGTATGGCCGTCAATACCCGATTCGCAACCGGCGTCCACGCCCTGCTTCTGCTCGCTGCCGAACCGGATGTACTGCAGACCTCAGAAGATGTGGCACGCAAGCTCAACACGAACCCCGTCGTGATTCGTCGCGTCTTTTCACTGCTGCAGCAGGCGGAGCTGGTGGAAAGCCAGAAGGGGCCAAGCGGCGGCTCGCGGCTGGCCCGGCCAGCCAAAGAAATTTCTCTGGCAGACATTTATCGCGCATTGAATCCCGGCGAGGTGTTCCATGCAACTTCGGCCCAGAACAATCAGAGCGGCAAGGTAAACCAGGCGTTGCATCAGGTTTTCAGAGACGCCCAGAAAGCACTCGAAAAAGAGCTTTCGCAGACAAGCCTGAGCCAGCTTATGAAAAAAGCCGCCAAAAAAGACAAGCGCTGAGTCAGTGCTGAGAAATGCTCAGGATGTTGCCGTCCGGATCTCGGAACCAGGCTATCTTTGCGCCTCCCGGGGCCGTCCAAATGCCGTCTTCATCCTGCGGCACATGAGGATACCGCTCCAGTTTTACTCCCGCGCTGGTCAGGGCGCGAGCAGTTGCGGTTGCGTCGCTGACCTGCCATCCAAGCACGGTGTACGGCTGGGGCCGCACTTCTCCTACAAGCGTCACACGCAGCATAATGCCGCCGATCTCAAAGACAAGGGCAAAGCCGTCTTCATAGAGCATCGTGAGCCCCAGGGTATCGCGGTAAAAAGCCCGCGCTTTGTCGGCATTGCTGACGCCGACAAACGCCATGATCTTCTCGTGATTGAGCATCGAACACCTCAAAATCCTTCCCGCTGAGTGTAGACCAGAATTGTGAATCCGGCGTAGGCTGGATGAATTCCTGTCCTGCCCCATGGCCCTGCTCACATTTCTCTACGCATGCGTTGTATTTCTGAGCGCGTTTCTGCTTTTTCTGGTGCAGCCGATGGTGGCAAAGCAGCTTCTGCCAGTGCTTGGCGGATCGGCTGCGGTGTGGATCACCTGTCTCGTCTTCTTTCAGGCCGTATTGCTGCTTGGCTATGCCTATGCGGATTTTGCCGTGACGCGTCTGCGGCCCAGGGCACAGGCCCTGATGCATGTAACGCTTCTGGCTGCGGCCCTGACGACGCTTGGGCTCCGGATTCGCACAAGCCAATGGGCTGCGACATGGCATCCCATGCTGACGGTCTTTACGCTTCTTAGCCTGATTATCGGGTTGCCGTACCTTTCGCTCTCGACAACCACGCCGCTTCTGCAGGCATGGTATACGGGCAGCTTTCGGGCCACCTGGTCATTCAGGATGTTTTCGCTCTCGAATGCAGGCGCATTGCTGGCTCTTCTTCTGTATCCGACGGTGATTGAGCCATACATTACTCTGAAAACGCAGACGCGCGGGTTCTCGACGGGGTTCTTCCTCTTTGCTGTCTTGTGTGGCGGAATTGCCTGGAGCGTCCGCCAGACGTTGCCTGACCGCAGTCCGCGAGTGGAACCTGCCGAGACAGTAACACCTCAACGAAAGGCGCTCTGGTTACTGCTCCCGGGCTGCTCTTCCCTTCTGCTGTGCGCCTTCACCAGCCACATCAGCCAGAATGTCGCAGCGATTCCACTGTTATGGATTCTGCCGCTCTCAGCTTATCTGCTCAGCTTCATCATCGCTTTTCATTCCCAGCAGGCATATCCGCGGTGGCTGATGGTTCGCCTCGCAGCCTGTACACTCGGCATTCTCGGATACCTGCTGCATGATGTGCATGGAAATCTGCCGGTGCAGATCTCAGTTCCGCTCTATTGCTTGTGCCTGTTTGTGCTTTGCTTCTTTTTTCATGGAGAGCTTTACCGTCTGCGTCCGGCAACAGGATCAGCTACGGGCTTTTATGTCCTGCTTTCCCTCGGCTCGGCGCTGGGAGCGCTTTTCGTCGGGGTCCTGGCGCCGAATATTTTTCGCGCTAATTACGAGCTGGCCATTGGTCTGGTGCTCTCGGCTGTTCTTGCGCTGGCTGTGATGTGGAATTTCGGGATCATTGCCCGGATATTCTGGGCTGCGCTGGCGGTTTGGCTCGTCTGGGTCGGCGTTGCGCAGGCCCGAGCATGGCAGCAGAACACGCTTGCGCAACTGCGAAGCTTCTACGGCACTCTGCGTGTTACGGAAACACACTGGCCGCCTCTTGCCGGAACCACGCGCACGCTCTATCACGGAACCATTCAGCATGGAGTCCAGTTTTACGCAAACGGAATGCGGACGCAGCCGCTTTCGTATTACGCGCC
>Ga0070740_10004406_pt1 | contig 13868 bp, 14 predicted proteins | sample Coa_R2_FD_67286 | JGI IMG/M metagenome (GOLD analysis project Ga0070740, IMG submission 67286) | Surface soil microbial communities from Centralia Pennsylvania, which are recovering from an underground coalmine fire - Coalmine... | ecosystem: Environmental > Terrestrial > Soil > Unclassified ... | reverse complement strand
GTCATGGGGCGAAGCGCCTAGGCTGCAAAATGACAGCCTATATGAGCGTCGCGATGAGCTGAACAGGTCTTGACCCGAAACCCAAACTCAATCGTCGCGGTAGACCCGCTCGCGGCGCTCGTGGCGCTCCTGCGCCTCGACGGACAAAGTCGCGATCGGCCGCGCCTCCAGGCGCCGCAACGAGATCGGCTCGCCGGTCTCCTCGCAATAACCGTAAGTGCCATCCTCGATACGGCCGAGCGCTTCGTCGATCTTGGCGATCAGCTTGCGCTGCCGGTCACGGGCGCGCAGCTCGATAGCGCGGTCGGTCTCGGACGAAGCGCGGTCGGCGAGATCGGGGTGATTCTGGTTCTCCTCCTGCAGATGCAGCAGCGTCTCTTTGGCTTCCTTCAGGATGTCTTCCCGCCACGCCAAGAGCTTGGCGCGGAAGTACTCCCGCTGACGCTCGTTCATGAACGGCTCTTTGTCGCTCGGCCGATAGTTCTTGGTCTTGGCCAACATCCCACTAGCCTCCTCGTCGTCTTCTTCTTGTTAAAAAGCGAAGGCACCCTCCCGGTGCGCGGCAGGCTTATATACGTGCCCCTCGGCGCGGACAATATCCGAGTGGTGGGGTCCGCCTGACGAATTTTGGTGGCAGGTCAGTGGCTTGGGCTTTGCAGCGGAAGCCTTAAAGTCGGCCGGGATGTTAGCGGAGGCCGGCTTTGGCGAGCTCCACAGCAACGCGGAGGTCGATCTCGCCCAGCACGGAATCGAGGCCTGGATCGCCGGACGCCTCGCCCAGGCCTTCCGCCGCCACTTTGAGGCGGGCCAATGCGGCCTGATCGACGCTGCCATCGAGCAGGCCGAGCTTGAGCTGATCGAGCATATCGAGGGCATGGCGGCCTTTGGCCACCGCGCGTTTCTTGCGCTCCTTGAAGTCCTCGACGCCTTGCAAGGCGATTAGCGCATCGACCGTGGAGATGGCGCGGAGCCCCGCTGAAGCGGCAGCGTTGCGCGGCGCCTCCTGGTCGCTGATGGTGAAGGTGCCGCCGGCAGTACGCCGCGCGGTGGCCGGCGCCGTCGCCAGCGCAGTTCCATTCGGTCCGTAGACGCGCATCGGCAGTGCTCCCCGTGCCGCAGAGCCTGCGCCGGTATGGTTAATCGGAGGTAAAGGGCCGGGCAAAAACTGCCGCCCACGGCGCTTCATGCCGGGCGGATGGCATGCCGACCATCCGCCACAGCAACAAAACCGCAGCAATGCCAGCAGCTTGGCGGCCCGAGCGCCATTGGCACGCGGCTCGCATGGGAAGCGGCAGTCGCACGTCACATTGGGGAGCAGTGATGACGAAGACGTTGCAGGCCGCGTTGCTGGCGGTTCTTGTGGCGCTATGTGTCCCGGTGGGAGCCGGGGCGACGTCGCGCATCAAGGACCTCGCCAACATCGAAGGCGTGCGTCAGAACCAGCTCATCGGCTACGGCCTGGTCGTCGGCCTCAACGGCACCGGCGATACCCTCAACAATATCCCTTTCACCAAGCAGTCGCTGCAGGCCATGTTGGAGCGCCTGGGCGTCAACGTCCGCGGCCAGACCATGCGGACGGGCAATGTCGCGGCGGTGATGGTGACCGCCAATTTGCCGGCCTTCGCCACCCAGGGCACCCGCATCGACATCACGGTCTCCGCGCTCGGCGATGCCAAGAGCCTGCAAGGCGGCACGCTGCTGGTGACGCCGCTGCTCGGCGCCGACGGCAACGTCTACGCCGTCGGCCAGGGCTCGGTGGCGATCGGCGGCTTTCAGGCCGAAGGCGAGGCCGCCAAGATCGTACGCGGCGTGCCGACCGTCGGCCGCATCGCCAATGGCGCGCTGATCGAGCGCGAGATCGAGTTCAACCTGAACCGGCAAAGCCAGCTGCGCATGGCGCTGCGCAATCCGGATTTCACCACCGCCAAGCGCATCGCCGCCGCCATCAACGATTATATCGGCGTGCCGACAGCAGAGCCGCTCGATCCCGCCACCATCGGCATTACCGTGCCACCCCAGTATCGGGGCAATGTGGTGTCGCTGCTCACCGAAGTTGAGCAGCTTCCGGTCGAGCCCGACCTGTCGGCGAAAATCGTCATCGACGAGCGCTCCGGCATCATCGTCATGGGCAATGATGTGCGCGTCTCCACGGTCGCCGTCGCGCAAGGCAACCTCACTGTCACCATCACCGAGGCACCGCAGGTCAGCCAGCCGGCGCCCTTCTCCCGCAATGGGCAGACGGTGGTGGTGCCGCGCACCCGCATCGGCGTGCAGGAAGACGGCAAGAAGCTTGCCGTCGTGCGCAATGGAGTGTCGCTGCAGCAGCTGGTGGACGGGCTCAACGCGCTCGGTATCGGCCCGCGCGACTTGATCGCCATCCTGCAAGCCATCAAGGCCGCGGGCGCGATCCAGGCCGACATCGAGGTGATGTGATGGCGAGCGCGCTCACTCTTCCCGCGCCCGGACTTAAACCGGTGAATCTTGCCATGGCGAGCGAGGCGGCGGCGGCCAAGCTTTCGCCTGCCGTCAACGTAAAGGCCAAAGCCGCAGCGCAGAAATTCGAAGCCGCGTTTCTCAATACGATGTTTCAGGAGATGTTCACCGATATCGGCGGCGCCGGCGCAACCGGCGTGTGGCGCTCGTTCCTCACCGACGCCTACGCGAAGAGCTTCGCCAAAGCCGGCGGCATCGGCATCGCCGACCACGTCTACCGCAGCCTTATCGCGCACCAAGCGGCCGCATCATGAGCGCTCCAGACACGCACGACGTTTTCGCCGAGCTCAACGCGATCATGGATCGACTGATGCAGGCGATTAAAGAAGAGACCGAGCGGGCGCGTGCCGGCAAGCTCAAGGCCGCGGCGGAGATCGCCGAGAGCAAGCGTCAGTTGGCGAAGCTCTACGCGGCCGAGAGCGAGCGCGTGCAAGCGCGCCTGCCAGAGCAGCCCGGCGCAGCCATAGCGACGCTGCGGACGCGCCATGCCGAATTTCGCGATTTGCTGCAGACCAACCTGACCGTGCTGGCGACCGCACACGCCGTGTCGGAAGGCATTATTCGCGGCGTCTCCGGCGCGCTGGCGCGCAAGCGCGCGCCCTCGACCTACGGCGCCTCCGGCCGCGCCCTGCCGCTTAGCCCCAAGGCCAGCCAGCCGCTGGCGCTCAGCCGCACGCTTTGATTCACACGCGCGTCGCGCGCGGAAGCTCGACCTGGAAGCCTTTCACCAGCCAGTCGAACAGCAATCCGTACACGATCGCCAGCGGAATGCCGACAATGGCCGTGGCCGCCATCAGCGCCTGCCAATAATAAATGTCGCCGCGGATCAATTCTGTCGGCACGCCGGCGCTCACCGTGCGGCTTGCGGTATTGCTCACGAACACCGCCGCGTAGATGTAGTCGCTCAGCGACAGGGCAAACGCAAAGACGATGCAGGTGGTGATGCCGGGCACGGCGAGCGGCAGTGCCACGCGAAAGAACACACCGACCCGACTCCAGCCGTCGGTGAGCGCGGCCTCCTCCACCTCGCGCGGGATTGAACGAAAGAAGCTGAGCAGGAGCCAGGTGCAGAACGGTACCGTGATCGTCGGGTAGACCAGGATCAGCGACCACACCGTATTGGCGGCGCCAAGAATGGTCACGATCTCGTAGAGCGGAATGAAGAGAAGCGTCGGCGGAATGAGATAGACGAGAAAAATGGCGATGCTCGAACGCTCGCCCCAACGCCCCATCAGCCGCGCCAAGCTATAGGCGGCCGGCACCGCCAGCACCAAGGTGATGGCCACGACGATGACGCCGATGAAGAACGAGTTCCAAAGAAAGATCGGATAATTTGTCTGTTCAAACAAAAAGGCGATGTGGCTCAACGTCGGCGGCAGATTGAAAAGAAACGGATTGTTCTGGGGATCGTAGAGATCGCCGTTCTGCTTGAAAGCCGTAATCACCATCCACAACGCAGGAAAAACGGCGAACAGGCAAAGCAGGATGAGCCCGATGTAAAAGCCAATATTGCGAAGGACCGGCTTTGCTCTCATGTTCACAGGCCCTCGCCGCGATAGGCCATGCGCAGGGCCAGGATCGACACCGCCAGCAGCACCGGGAACAAAAAGAGCGCGATTGCTGCCCCCTGGCTCAGCGCGCCGCCCTGGATGCCTTTGAGATAGGCCCAGTACGGAAGAATCTCCGTGGTGTATCCGGGACCGCCGCGGGTGGTCAGCGCAACGACCGTCAGGTCGCCGAAGATGATGAGAACCGTGAACAGGATGGCGACGGTCAACAGAATCGCCAAGGCCGGCAGCGTGATCCGAAACAGCTTGCGAAAATAGCCGGCACCGTCCAGCTCGGCCTGCTCGAACAGTTCGTTCGGAATAGCCGTGCGGCCGGCGAGCACGATGATTGTGGACAAAGGCAGCGCGCGCCAGACATCGATGACCACCACGGCGCCGATACCGAGCCATTCTCGTCCGAGATAGTAAAGATTGTTGGCCGGACCGAGCACCGTTCCGGGGCCCAGCAGACCGACGGCGCGGAGAATCCAGTCAATCGGGCTGAACTCGGAATCGAGCAGCCAAAGCCAGCCGACGGCGGCGAGCGCCACCGGCATCGCCCATGGCAGGATGAGCAAAATCTCCGCAATCCGCTTGCCCGGGAAATTGCGCGCGAGCAATTCCACCTGCAGAATTGTCAGGATTGTCAGCAGCACCAAGGTCGCCGCCGTAATGATCAGGCTGTTGCGCAGCGCGAACATGAACGCCGCTTCCCGAATCACGCTGATGAAATTGGCAAGGCCGACGAAATGATGAATTCCGGGATTGCCCACCGTGGCATCGCTGAGGCTGAGCGCAATCGCGAGGAAAAACGGCACCGCCACCAAGGCAACGACATAGATCACCGCCGGCGCCAGCATGGCGGCGCCGACAACGCCGTCGCGGTCGACCAGTTCGATTCGCGTGTCCTCGCGCTTGTATGCGCCGGGCGCCAAATCTTTGCTTCTCTCGAGCACCGCTGTGCCGCTCCTTTCGACCGCTAGATCGGCACCGCTTCCGTGCGCAGGCCCGTGTCTTTGTCAAAAAAGCGAATTTGCGAGCGCGACACGACAATGTCTTGCACTTCGCCCACTTTCACTTTGCTGATGGCGTCTTGCTGCAGCTTGCACAGCACTTTGGCATTGTTGAATTCGCCGTTGACGGTGCCATAGGCAAGCCACTCGGAGCCGAGGAATTCGGTACGCGTGACGCACACTTGGAACGTGGCCACGTCCTGCAACTTGGGCGCAGCCGCACGCGGAAGCGCATGCTCGGGCCGGAAGCCGACAATGACACCGTTGTGCGGCAGCAGATTCATCGGCGGCGTGCCGATGAAGCTTGCCACGAACACGTTGGCCGGCTCGTAGTAAAGGTTCTGCGGCGAGCCGACCTGGCGCAACGCGCCGGCCTGCATCACGGCGACGCGGTCGCCTAGTCCCACAGCTTCCACCTGATCGTGGGTGACGTAGACGGTGGTGACGCCGGTGCGATCATGAAGCTGACGCAGCTCGGCTCGCGCCACCGCCCTCACCTGCGCGTCGAGCGAGCTGAGCGGTTCGTCGAATATGAACAGCGACGGCTTGCGCACGATGGCACGGGCAAGCGCGACTTTCTGCTTTTCGCCGCCAGAGAGCCGCGCGGGGCGGCGATGCAGCAGCGACTCGATGCCGAGCACTTTCGCCGACCACTGGATCAGCCGTTCTCGTTCGGCTTTGTCCACTCCGCGCGCTTTGAGCGGAAACGCGATGTTTTCCCGCACCGACATGTGCGGGTAGAGCGCGTAACTTTGGAAGACCATCGCAATGTTGCGTGCACGCGGCGGCAGCGGGGTGATGACCTTGTCGTCGATGAGGACATCACCCGCCGTCGGCGTTTCCAGGCCGGCAATGAGGCGCATCAAGGTCGTCTTGCCGCAGCCGGACGGACCGACGATGGTGAGGAACTCTCCGTCCTGCGTCGTCAAATCGATCCGCTTTAGGGCTTTGAAATCACCGAAGTGCTTCGCGAGCCCTCTGACCTCGAGTACAGCCACGGCCTTTTGATCCTTGCGCTAATCTTGTTGGCCGCCGATTACTCCTTGCTGCCCGACGTCTGACCCTCCTTGCCGCCGGCCGACGACGGGCCGCAGCCGACGAAGCCGAGCTTTTTCCATTTATCGGCAATCTGCTGGACTTGTGCGGCCGTATCCTTGACAGCCTGCTCCGGCGTTTTCTCCCCACGCGCGGCCTGTGCCATCATCGTCGACAGCAGGAAGGTGTTGTAGACCTCGCTGGTGGCGGGATTGGCGTAGCCGGGGTAGCCGAGCCAGGCGGTCCAACTGAGCGCGCCCTTGAGCACGGAGAGCTTGTTCGGCGGGTTCGAGCCCCACGGATCGTGGTCGATCCATCCGCCTTTTTGCGCGAGCTGCGGCACCGTCGGCGGATACGCCGGGAAGTCGTAGAGCTTGCTATAATACGTGTCGCTTGCATAGTTGGCGGTAAGATCGAGCAAGAATTTCTTCGCCGCCAGAATCTGGTTCTTATCCGTCACGTATTTCGGCAGCACATAAATGAACCAGACGTGCGCCGTCTGGTGCACGACACCGCCGGGCCCCTTCAAGCCGGGACGGAAGCCGGTGTCGTCGGCGACCTTGGGATTGGATTGCTGAGCCGTCCGATAGAACGATATCGAGTTCTGAATGTAGGAAGCCCGGCCGGAGACGAACGCCTGGTTGTTCGAGGCGGCGTTCCATGAAAACACCTCCGGGGTTTCTGCGGACTTGAAGAGCTTCGCTTGGTACTTCACCGCATCGAGCACCTGCGGCGAATCGAGCGTTACCTTGCCGCAGGCATCCTGCACCTGGCCTCCAAACGACCAGATCAGCGTGCGCGCATAGAATTCCGAGTCGATTTCGGGCGACATTCCGACGCCCACCGGAATTCCGGTCTTTTGATAAATCTTCTGGCCGCCTTTGAGGAGATCGTCATACGTCGTGGGCCCCTGCGGGTAGCCTGCGTCCTTCCACAGCGAAATTCGGTAGTCGCCGGGATCAACGACCCATCCTTCGCAGTAGCCGTACCACTCCTGCTTTATCGGCAAATAGCTTTGATGCGTGCACGGCTTGACGCCTTTACCGTAGGCCGCCTCGGCGGCCTCATTGACATCGTTCAAAGGCTGAAGGCCTTGGATAAAAGCGGCGGGCGTCGCATTCAACTGCATGAGCGTCGGCCCGCTGTTGGCGGCGATTGCGGCGGCCAGCGTCGAATTCAGGTCGGCGTAGCTGATGTGCTGCACCGTGACATTGACGTTGTTCGCTTTGCCCCATTGCTGTGCGTAGGCATCGAACCATTTGTCGTAGCTCGGAACGAAGTGACTCCATTGCGTGATCGATAAGGTGGTGCCTGCTGGAAATTTCTCGGGGAAGGTGAGCGAACCGAATTTGGCGGGAAATTGAACCGAAGGCGGCTTAACGGCGGTGTTTGCTTCACCCGGCGTTCCGGCCGCAAATACGCTGGCGCTCGCACCGAGCGCGCATAGCGCGACTATGGCGACGGGTGTCGCCACACGCGCAAAGCTCTGCCACGTCTTGGCCATGACTTCTCTCCCTATCGTTGGGCGTTGTTGGGGTAATTGGGGCACCGAACCGATCGATTGACATGTTCTTGTTTTGTTCGCGGACCACGGCCCCTCTGTTTCGAGAACGGAAATCCGTCGCGGGAGTTCGGGCCCGCCCCCATTAGCGCTCATCTGTCGCAGTCGGAGCCGCCGCGCGGCCCCACCGGCGCGTCGCTCAGTTTCCGGGGCGCTACGCCCGCAGCCGCCGCAAAGATGCGTCTCCGGCAAACACGGCTTCAAAATGCGCGAGCGTGCCCTTGGCCGGCTTCGCGCTCGCTTGCGCATCCGACGTCGCCGCCGATTTTTGCATCGCCAGATACCAATCGGCCGGCGTGTCGCCGAACACCCGGCGGAAATCGCAATATCTGCGCTCTTCGCTGGCGAGCCCCAGCCACAGGACCATAAAGTCGAGAGCCGACTGGGCCGGCGTTCGATTTTCCGCGATGTCACGCGCGGCCGCCCGCGAAATCCGGTCGCGCAGCTCCGGCAGCAACCACAACATCTGCAGCAGCGAGACGCACTCCTCGATCGACTGCGCGACAAAGCCTGTCTCGCAGTCGCGCACGATCGCAGCTTCTGCCGGGTTGTCGAGCACGACCGCGGAAAGGCCGAGCGACATGGCCTCGACCAGCGCATTCTCCGCCGTGCCGTAATGGCCGCGTCGCAGCGGATAAAAGAAGATATCGGCGTCGGCGAGCGCCGCGCGCGGATCTTCGGTTTCACCGCAAAAGACAACACGTTCGGGATGGCGCATCGATTGCGCGCGTATCCTCACCGCGTCGTCCGCCGCACCCCACACCGAGACGCGGATGTCGCCCCCGACGAGTGCGTCGATGGCATCAAAAAATCCGCTATGCATTTTCACGAAATCGACCGTGCCGAGATAGGCGATTGTCGGCGCCGTCCCCTTCGCAGGCACGCGGCGCGAAGCGGCTTCGAGGCCGAAGCCGCTGTTGATGACGGCGAGCTTACGTTTGCTCGGACCGATCAACTCGGCGACGGCCGGCGCGAAGCGCGAGGCTTCCGTCGTGAATACGAAACGGCTGGTCTCCGCGAAGAGACCCGGCGGGATTAGCGGCGCCGAAAGTCCGGAGATATGCGACCAGATCACGCTGCGCATCGGCGGGAAGTCGCAGCGCGCCATACATTCAAGCAGCCGCGGGTGATTCCAGAACTCGAACTGGACGATGTCAGCCGTGCGTGCGAGGTCGGCCACCTGCTTGAGACCATCGGAGCAGACAATGTCTGCGCCACAGGCTTGGATGCGCTCGACAAAGCGGCGGTCGCGCGGCGGCTCGAGGAGGACGAAGGTCTGCTCGACGGCGTCCGGCAGCGCGGCGCTGATCGCCGCGTGCGCCTTGCCTACGCCGCCCCCCAGATGCGGCGTGACGTGCAGGATTTTCATTCGGCCGCCACGGCGGCGTGATTGATGCCGCCGGGTGCGACGGCGTCTGCCGGCACCGGCACCAGCGTCCTGAACTTGGCGAGCAGCAGCGGGCGGTGCGCGTCGATGTTGTCTGGCAGGCAGTGGCTGAGCTGTCCGCAATGACCGCAGACGCCGTTCTGCCGCCGTTTTCCTTCGAGATGCTGCAGACGCAGCGCGTTCATGGCATCGGAATTCCAGATCTCCTTCATCGACTGCGTACGCACGTCGCCGATGACGAGCTTGCGCCCCCAATCCAGAAAGCAGGACGAAACCAGTCCGTCCGCATTCACCGAGTAGCCGTAGAAGATGTAGGGGCAGGTATCGGTGTCCCCGATGTCCTGCTGATAGATGCCTTTGCTGATTTTCACGCCGGTATGCTTCTCGATGTCGAATTGCGGCCAGCACGGCGCAAAGTTCTCGACGAAAATGCGGTCGCAGTGATCGCCGAAGGTGTCGAAGAACTCCTGCCGCTGCGCTTCGGTGATGAGCTCGCGGGGAATTTTCACGACGATCTCGCAGCTTCCTTTATTGGCATAAATCCATTTGATGTTTTCGACGAAGCTCTTGAAGTCGAACTTGAAGCCGGTGAAACGCAGATAGGTCTCCTCGGTCATGCCGTCGACCGAGATATTGATCTTGTCGATGCCGGCCTCGAGGATCGGGCCGATGCGCTCGGGGGCGAGGAAGGTGCCGTTGGTCGTGGTGTCGATATATTCGACGTGACCAGAGCGCTTGGCGTAAGCGACCATGTCGGCAAAGCGCTTGTTGAGCAGCGGCTCGCCGTCTTTGTACATGCGCAGGACCTTGATCGGCTTGTCGAACGCGCCGAGGTCGTCGACGATCTTCTGAAACACCTCGAACTTCATCACGCCCTGGAAGCGGCCGGTCTCCGCGATAAGGTCGCGGTGGCCGGTGGGACAAAACGTGCATTTGAAGTTGCAGGCGCTCGCCGGATCGACGAAGACGATGAACGGCGTGGCGAGCGGGATGACCGTTTCGAGGGGGGTGCGCCCCTCGACATTGATGCGCGGCTTGAGGCTGGCTTTCATGCCAGCCGTCCTACAAGACAAAGGTTAACAGGGATTAACCAAGGCCGCTGCCGCAGGCCCGGGGACCCCCACCACTACGGGTGGATCGAACGGATCCTCCGGGCGCGCACCGAAGCGCAAAAGCTCGCGGCGGCCGTATTCGTCGGCGATGCGCTCGGCGAGCGCGCGCACGGTAATGGGCACGCCCGAACAGATATTGACTGGCCCCTGCCCGCTCCCCAGCGCCGCCTCCGCGATCATCCGCGCGGCCTCGCGCACGTCGAGAAAGTCGCGCACCTGCGTTCCCCTCGACAATGCGGCGGGCTCGCCGGCGGCGAGCCGCGCGCGCAGATACGGCACCAGCCGCCGTTCGTCCTCGCCTTCGCCGTACAGATAGAACAGGCGGCACCAGGCAAATTCGACGCCGTGTTTTGGCAGCAGCTGCGAGAGCTCGGCGAAGGCCGCGGCCTTGGCCTCGGCGTAAGGCGTCGCCGGCTTCAGCGGGGTCGTCACGGTCAAGCGGCCGGCGCTGAGATCGTATTCGAAGCAGGTGCCGATGCCGACAACGCGGCGCACCTTGGCGTCGATGGCGCCCTGCGCGAGCTGCAGCGTGCCGGCGAGACAGTCAGCATTCAGCGGCGAGTGCAGATATCGCCCCGGCTCCGCATACCAGGCCGCGTGGATGACGGTATCGACGCCGCGGCAGGCTTGTGCCCACCAGCCGCGGCCTTCGGCAAAAATATCCGGGCTCTCGATCGTCTCGGCCGCGGCGCCCACGCGGCCCGCTTTGCCCGTGCGGACCAGCGCCCGCACGCGCTCGCCGCCGGCGATCAACGTGCGCATGATCTGGCTGCCGACAAAACCTGTGGCGCCGGTCAACAATATCAACCGGGATCGCGAATCGGCCCTCATGGTGGTAGCGATACTGACTCAATATGCCGAGGCCGCACAAACAACCGCGCGAGGCCGCCGGGCTGCGCGAACGCATCTTATCGCTCAGCGAGGAGTTTTTTGCCGAGCAGAGCCGGCCGCCCTTCGTTCCCGGACAGACCTACATCCCCTGCTCGGGCAAGGTGCTCGATGCGGCGGACCTGCGCCAACTCGTCGATGCTTCGCTCGATCTTTGGCTGACAGCCGGGCGTCATGCCGCCGAATTCGAGCACGCGCTTGCCGCGCGCTTTGGACTGCAGCAGTGCCGGCTCACCGTGTCAGGATCGGCGGCCAACCTGCTTGCGTTCTCGGCGCTGACCTCGTGGAAGCTGCACGACCGGCGCATTATCCCCGGCAGCGAAGTCATTACCGTCGCCGCGGGATTTCCCACCACCGTCGCGCCGATCGTACAGAACGGCTGCATTCCCGTGTTCGTCGACGTCGACCTCGCGACCGCCAATGTCGATGTCGAGCGGCTCGCTGCGGCGGTCGGGCCGAAGACGCGCGCCATCGTGCTCGCGCATACATTGGGCAATCCGTTTGATCTCGCGGCTGTAACGGCCCTCGCCCGGCAACACGGGCTCTACCTGATCGAGGACTGCTGCGACGCGCTCGGCGCAACTTACGACGGGCGGCACGTCGGCGGCTTCGGCGATCTCGCCACCATCAGCTTCTATCCGGCTCACCACATCACAACCGGCGAAGGCGGCGCGGTGCTGACCAATCGCAAATCGCTGGCGACGCTGGTCGAGTCCTACCGCGATTGGGGGCGCGATTGCTGGTGTCCGCCGGGCGATGCCGACACCTGCGGCAAACGCTTCGACTGGCGCATCCGCGGCATGCCCGAGGGTTACGACCACAAATATACCTACGCGCATCTCGGCTACAACATGAAGCCGACCGACATGCAGGCGGCGATCGGCCTGAGCCAATTGCGCAAGGCGGACGCTTTCATCGCTGCCCGCCGCGACAATTTCGCCAAGCTCGCGGCCGCGTTCCGCGTCTACGGCCTGGAGGAGCATTTCATCCTGCCGCGCGCGACCGAACGAGCGGACCCGAGCTGGTTCGGCTTCCTGCTCACCATTCGCGACGGCAGTCCGCTGCAACGGCGCGATGTGGTGCGCTATCTCGAGCAGCACAAGGTCGGCACGCGCTTATTGTTCGGCGGCAATCTCACCCGGCAGCCGGCGTTCCGCAATGTCGAGTACCGCGTGGTCGGCGAGCTTTCCAATTCCGATAAATTGATGAACGACGCGTTCTGGATCGGCGTATGGCCGGGCATCGGCGAGGCCGAGCGGGGCTATATCGTTGCGACGTTCATCGAGATGGTCCGGCACTTCACACAATAGGCCATGATCGCGGTGACGGCGGCAAATATCGCGGGCGTCCGGCTCATCAAACCCGAGCCAAGACACGATCGCCGTGGCTGCCTGGTGAAACTGCTGCAACAGGACGTCTTCGCCCGGCACCAGATTCCCACCGTTTTCGCCGAACAGTATTTTTCGCTGTCGGCGCAAAACGTGTTGCGCGGTTTACATTTTCAAGTGCCGCCGCACGATCACTACAAGCTCGTGACTTGCATCGAGGGCACCGTCTTCGATGTGGTCGTCGATCTGCGCAAGAACTCCGCCACCTTTGGCGCGCATGCGAGCTTCGAGCTCAACGGCGAGAACGGCGACACCGTCTTCGTGCCGTCGGGCTGCGCGCACGGCTTCTACGTGCGCTCGCCGTCGGCGACGGTTCTCTATAACGTCGGCAGCCTCTATGTGGAAACGCATGACGCGGGCATCCGCTGGGATTCGGCCGGGGTGACCTGGCCTTCATCCGATCCGCTGCTGTCGGAGCGTGACGCGGCGCTGCCGCCGCTTGCGGAGTTCGACTCGCCGTTCCGCTGAGCACTCAGGCGCGGCGTTTTTCCGCAGCGGCGCTCGCGCCGGCGCGGCCCTCGAAATCGGCAATATCCTGTTCACACAAGGCGCGCGCCACCGCGCCGCGATCATGGGCGCGATACCAGGCCATCGTGCGCTGCACGGCCTGCACCAGAGTCCAAACGGGCGCAACGCCGAGCACGCGCCCGGCTTTGCCGGCATCGAGCGCGAGCCACGCGGTCTCATGCGGGCCGTCCGCCCCGTCGCCGTAGCGCACCTCGCCGTCGCCGTAGGCGGCGCGCGCCAGCTCGACGAGATCGCGGACGCTAACCGCACCCTCGTGACCGGGTCCGAAATTATACGCTCCAGCCAAAGCCGGTTCGGACCACAAGCGTTGCGCCAAGATGAGATAGCCGGCGAGCGGCTCGAGCACATGCTGCCACGGCCGCACAGCCTGAGGCCGCCGCACCGCCAGCGTCTCCCCGCGCCGCCAGGCGCGAACGGCGTCCGGAATCAGCCGATCCTGAGACCAATCGCCGCCGCCGACCACATTGCCGGCGCGCGCGCTGGCCACCGCAACGCCCTGTGTGGCGAGACACGAGGTGCGATAGCTCTCGATCACGATTTCGCTTGCCGCTTTGCTGGCGCTGTAGGGGTCGCGGCCGCCGAGCGCATCGTCTTCGGCATGCGGATCGGATGTTTCCAGGTCGCGATAAACCTTGTCGGTCGTCACCATGACGGCGACACGCAAGTCGTGCAGCCCGCGCATGGCCTCCAGCACGTGCACCGTGCCCATGACATTGGTTTCCAGGGTGACCCGCGGCCTCTCGTAACTCGCCCGCACCAAAGGCTGCGCCGCCAGATGGAATACGATGTGCGGCCGCACGGCGCCTATCGCTTCGCCAAGCGCGGCGCCGTCGCGGACATCGCAGAAATGGCTGTGGCACAGCGCGCCGATATCGGCTTCGGCGAACAGGTTGGGCTCGGCCAGCGGCGGCAACGC
>Ga0070740_10004404_pt1 | contig 13869 bp, 11 predicted proteins | sample Coa_R2_FD_67286 | JGI IMG/M metagenome (GOLD analysis project Ga0070740, IMG submission 67286) | Surface soil microbial communities from Centralia Pennsylvania, which are recovering from an underground coalmine fire - Coalmine... | ecosystem: Environmental > Terrestrial > Soil > Unclassified ... | reverse complement strand
GACGCGCCGGCTGGCCCGCGTCGTCGCCCATCGCCGAGCGCATGGCCGCGATGACCGGCTCGCTCACGCGACGCTTTCGCAGCTCGGCGAGCTTCGCGGCTGAAAGGTCGAACTCGACGGGCGACTGCTCGATGCGGCGGATGATCGTACCTTCGGAGAATCCGGCCTCGACCAGCTCGACGATTGAATCGTTCGTCAGCGTCGGCGTGCGTTCGAGCTTCGCGGGCGCGTCGCCCTCGGTCGGAGTCCTGATGATGCGGACGGTCGCGCTGCCCGTCGTCTGCGTGTCGTTGTCCGCGCCGCCGTTCGCCCCGCGCGAGCGGACGCGTCCGTGCGAGCCGCCCGACGAGCCGAAGATGTCAGTGCCGCTTCCGTCCCCGCCCTGCGCGCCGCCGCCTTTCGCGTCCCCGCCGCCGAGCGGCATGTCGTCGTCCCAAGTTTCGCTCGACACGTCAACCGACTCGGAGCGCGCGATCATCGCGAGGATGACGTGCTCGGTGACGCCGCTCTTCTTCAACTCGATCAAACGCTCCGGCGACAGGTCGAACTTGACGGGCCGCGCGCCGATGATCGCGATGATCGTCTTCTCCTTGAAGCCCGCGCGCGCGAGTTTGACGACCGAGGCGTTGGTCAAAGGCTCCTCCGCGCTCTGCGCCCACGCCGCAGCCGACGCGACGAGAAGAAAGCCGAGCGCAAGACTCACAAAACACAATCTCATCTCAACACACCTCTGCCACTAAACAAGCGCGAATCGGGCGGAAATTCCAAAAGAAGTGATGAGTGATGAGTAATGAGTGATGAGTAAAAAACAAGTTGCCTTCCACTCATCACTCATTACTCATCACTCATCACTTCCTTTCATTCCCCCTTCGTGTAGCGCGAGCCGACGCGCAGGACGTAGTTGCGGGTCTCGCGGAAAGGTGGCACGCGGTTGCCGAAGCGCGTGACGTTTCCCTCGCCCGCGTTGTAGCCGGCGAGCACGAGGTCAACTCGCCCGCCGAACTTGCCGAGCAGTTGTTTCAGATACCGCGTCCCCGCCGAGACGTTCTGCGCCGGGTCGGCAGCGTTTCGCACGCCGAAGCGCGCCGCCGTGCCGGGCATCAACTGCATCAGGCCGCGCGCGCCCGCCGGACTCACCGCGCGCGAGTTGAAGTGCGACTCCTGCTCCATCACGCAGAAGACGAGGTAAGGGTCAACGCCGTAGCGCGCGCCGTTCTGACGGATGATCGAGTCGAGCCGCGCGCTCCCCGTCGTCCAGCGGAACTCGCGCGGCCTGCCCTTGCTGTCGGCTGCGGCTGCGTCGGGCTGCGGCACGACGCGCTCGACGTGGTCAACCCTCGCGCGCTCGACGAACGTCGAGATGTTGCCGCGCTTGTACCAGACTCCGTCCGCCGCCTCGTTCGCCTCGTCAACCTCCATCCGCGCGCCGCCGACGAGATAAATCCAAATCTCGACGGCATCACTAGACTTTTGCGTGTCGTCGCTCGCGGCCTTCACGACCGTTACGTCGTTCGCTTTGTTCGCGCCCGGCTCCTTCGTCTTCTCGCCCGGCGCTTCTCGTGCGCCCGCGCCGCGCGAAGCCTTCACGATCTGGCGCACGCGCGAGCGCTCCACGAGGTACGTCACGCCGCCGCGCCTGTACCAGACGCCCTGCGCGTCCTCCCAGGCCTCGTCAACCTGCATCGTCGAGCCGTCAACGAGCTTCAACTCGTCGGCGAGCGCGGGCGACGCGAAAGCGAGCAAAAGGATTGCGACCAGCGCGGCTCTCGTCAACGCGCGCGCGCGCGGCGACGACGCGTCCGACGATTCGCGCGGCGCTTTAAAGTTGCAGCGGGTTCTCATCGAGCAGCTCCCCCGTGTTCCTCCGAAACTCCTTCGCGCCGAAGCCGTGCGACGTGCCGAAGTAGTTGCGCCACGCGGCGTCAATCAGGCGCGAGTTGACTTCGGGCGCGCGGCCCTCGAAGAGACAGATGTCGGTCATGCGGTCGAGCAGGTCGCGCGGCTCGCAGGCTTTCATCTGGCGGCGTTCGAGCGTGTAGTTGTTGAGCAGGTGGTCGAGGCACGACTGCTCGACCTTGATGCCGCGCGTGTAGGCGGCGCGCTTGAAAATCTCGACGTAGGCGGCGGGGCTTGGCGGCTCGACCCGCGCGCGATAGCCCATGCGGCGGAGGAACGCCTCGTCAACCAAATCCTTCTCGTCGAGGTTCGTCGAGAAGACGACCAACTGCTCGAAGGGCACGTCAATCTTCTTGCCCGTGTGGAGTGTCAGGTAGTCAACGCGCTTCTCTAACGGGACGATCCAGCGATTCAACAAGTCGGTCGGCTCGACGCGCTGGCGTCCGAAGTCGTCAACGACGAGCGTGCCGCCGTTCGACTTCATCTGAAACGGCGCTTCGTAAAAGCGCGCGGCCTCGCTCCACTGCAAGTCCGCGTCGTCGAGCGTGAGTTCGCCGCCGACGATGACGAGCGGTCGCTCGATGAGAATCCAGCGGCGGTCGAAGTCGGTCGGCGTCCCGGCGTCGTTCGCCGGGCGGTGGTTGTGCGAGTCGAAGACGCGGATGATCTGGCCGTCAATCTCGATGGCGAAAGGAATCCAGATGCAGCCGGGAAGGCCCGAATTGATGCGCTCGGCGACCGCCGTCTTGCCCGTGCCCGGCGGCCCCGTGATGAAGAGCGAGCGGCGCGAGTTGATGACGCAGCCCAGCGTTTGCAGGAGCGATTCGGGCAACACCAAGTCTCTGAACGCGGCGCGCACCGTGTCAATCGAGGCGGCGCGCGCGGGGATGGCTTGCAGCCTCATCATGTGCGCGTAGTCGCGTAAGCTGACGGGCGCGGGGCCGACGTAGCCGCACAACTCGCGCACGCGCGCGACGCGCTCCCAGCCGCGCTCAAGCATCGAGTAGCGCGTCGCGCCGACGGCGACCTGTCCGCGCACCTCGATCATCTTCTCGCGCGAAAGGTGCAAGAGCATCTCCTCGACGAGCGCGCGCGGCAGGCGCATCTCCTCGGAGATCAACTGCGTCGTCGGCTCCGGCATCTGCGCCACATGCTTGAGCGCGAGGTCGCACAGGAAGGCCGCGGGCACGTCGGCCTCGCGCAACTCTTCCAGCGCGGGCGGCCCCATCGTCTCGATCTCCGAGCGCGTCAGAATACTCGTGTGAGTCATTGTCTCAACCTTCTCGTGGCAATCGTCTATCGCTCTTCCGTGGACGCGACGGTCTGTTTAGCGTCGGCGGCTTGCAGAGCCTGGCGCGCGGCGTCGGCCTTCTCTTTGTTGCCGCCGCGGTCGTAAAGCTCCGCGAGCTGGCGCAGGACGTTCGGCGCGTCGGGCTGGATGCGGCGCGCGGCTTCGAGGTGTTCGATGGCCTTGTCCTCGCGGCCCATGCGAATGAGCAGCGCGGCGACGTTGGCGTGGCCGTTGAACTCGCCGCCCGCGCGCGCGAAGTTGCGGTAGGCGTCGTCGTACTTGCCGAGACGAGCCTGCGCGAGCGCGAGGTTGTTGAGGATGCGCGCGTCGTTCGGCGCGAGCTTGGCGGCGCGCTTCAGGCGGTCAACGGCGGCGCGGTAGTTGCCGTTCGTGTAGAGCGAGTAGCCGAGGTTGTTGAGCGCGTCGGGGTCGTTCTGGTTGACTTCGATTGCTCGCTTGTACGAGTCCTGCGCGCGGTCGTGCAATCCCTTCTGGTCGTAGGCGACGGCGAGGAGGCTGTGCGCCTGCGCGAGCTTCGGGTCGAGCGACGCCGCGCGCGAGAGTTGGGCAATCGCCTCGTTCAACTGACCGGCTTCGAGAAGTTGACGACCGCGTTCGAGACAAGCCTTCGCGCTCTGGTCATCGTCCGACACTTGCTTGCGCTCGGTCGTGTTGTCTTCGACGCGGACTACTCCGGCGCTCTCGAAGCGCGCGGCGTCGCGCTCGGTCATGCGCGAGAGCTTGGAGTCATCGTGGCCGAAGAGTTTTTGCACCGCGTTGACGGGCGCTTTGAAAATCTTCGAGAAGAGGCCGCCCTTCTTCTTCGACGTTGCGGTCTGCCCGGCCTCCGCGCCCGAAGTGGCGACGACGTTCGTGTCCGTGTCGCCGTCGCGCACGTCGCCCTGCGCGCTCCAGATGGCGACGGCGCTCGTGGCGAAGACGAAGGTGGCGATGAGCGTGACGACTCTGCGCGTGAACATTGTTTCTTCTCCTTAGAAGCTGGCGAACGTGTCCATGAGGTTGATGAACGCGGGGCCGAGCAGTGCGATGAAGAGCGTCGGGAAGAGGAAGCAGGCGAGCGGGAACAGGAGTTTCACCGCCGCCTTCTGCGCGGCCTGCTCGGCGCGCTGGCGGCGTTTGGTGCGGAGCGAGTCGGCATAGACGCGCACGGCGCGCGCTATCGAAGTGCCGAAGCGGTCGGCCTGAATCAGCATCGCGCAGAGGCTGCGCAAGTCCTCGACGCCCGTGCGCTCGGCAAGGTTTCGCAGAGCCTCGGCGCGGTCGCGCCCGACGCGGATTTCCATGTTGGTGAGCGCGAACTCTTCGCTGATGTCGGGGTGGACTTCGCTCAACTCTTCGCCGACGCGGACGAGCGCGGCGTTGAGTCCGAGGCCCGCCTCGATTGAGACGACCATCAGGTCGAGCGCGTCGGCGAGTCCCCACTGAAGGCGCTGCTGCCGGCTCTTGATCATCTTGCCGAGGACGTAGCGCGGCAGGAAGAAGCCGACGACGAAGGCGGCGAGAATCCAGAAGGCCGCGCTCCCGACGGGCCGGCCCAGGACGGCGCAGGCGAGCGCGACGACCGACGGGAAGAAGACGAGCGAGACGAGTTGCAGTGCGCGATAGACGATGGGCGCGCGCTCCGAGCGGTAGCCCGCGTGCATCAACTGCTTCTGAAGCTTCTTCGCCTCGGCTGCCGAAGGCGGCGCGATGCGGCTCAGGGGCGTCGCGACCCTCTCGGCGAGCGCGGCGACCTGCGAGTCCTCGACGATCATCGCGGGCGCTGACGCGACCGCGCCGGTGCCGCCGTCGCCCATGCGCTTCAGCCGCTCGGTCGCCGCCGAAGCCGGTCGGAACGCGATCCAATAGACGCCCAGCACGCCGAGCATGATGCAGACGAAAGTGGAGATGGTGATGACTAAAATCATGGTTTTCAGTTTTCGGTTTTCGGTTTCCAGTTCGTCGCTTTCAGCGGAGTCGTTTGCTCGGTCTTCACTTCTGAAAACCGAAAACCGCCCGTCAAATTTTTATCCTCAGAATCTTCCGAATCACGAGCATACCCGTGATCTGGAGCGCGATTGCGACGGCCATGAGTTTGTGGCCGCGCGGGTCGTACCAGAGGACGCTCATGTAGTCGGGGTTCATGAAGGTGACGGCGAGCGCGATGAAGAGCGGCAGGCCGCAGAGAATCCACGCCGACATTCGCGAAGAGGTCGTCAGCGTCCGCAGGTCTTCGAGAATGCGGAAGCGCTCGCGGATGGTGTAGGCGACCTTCTCAAGAACTTCGGCGAGGTTTCCGCCCGTCTCGCGTTGAATCATGATCGCCGTGATGCAGAGCCGCAGGTCGAGGAGCGGTATGCGCGTGGAGAGGTTTTCGAGCGCGAGCTTGAGCGAGAGTCCGAGGTTCTGCTCCTCGTATGTCTTTCGGAACTCGGTCGCGATGGGTTCGGGCATCTCGGTCGAGACCATGTGGAGCGCTTCGGGGAAGGCGTGGCCGGCCTGAAGCGCGCGGCTCATCAGGTCGAGCGCGTCGGGCAGGAGCATCAGGAACGCGCGCAGGCGCTGGTGACGTTTCCAGACGACGTGCAGGAACGGGAGCGACGCCGCGACCGCCCCGGCGAGGAGCGAGAGAACCCACGCGGGCGTGAGCACCGAGACGGCGAGCGCGCCGAGAATGCCGGCGAGCATCGAGAACATCATCAGCCGCGTGACCGTGATGTTCAGGTCGGCCTGCTCGATGAGCCGCTTGAGGCGCGACGCGAAGCCGAGTTGCAGCATCACGCGGTTGACGAACGGAATCTCGCTCATCAACTCCTCGCGCGCGAGCCTGATCTCGGAGTCGCCGCTGTGCGCCGAGGTCATCAGCGCCTCGGCCAAACGCTCCTGCAAACGCGCGCGCCGCTTCTCGGAACCGCGCGTCGCCAGAAGGTACGCGCCCAGCACGAAGACGAGACAGAAGATGAAGACGAAGAAAGGGATCATTGTTTTGTCAGTTAGCAGTAAACAGTAAGCGGTGAGCAGTATTCATTGCGTTGTCATGACGGTGAGCAATTTTTAACTGCTCACTGCTCACCGCTCACTGCTCACTCAAAGAAGACTCGCGGCAGTTGCATCCCGTACTGCTTGAGTCGTTCGGCGAAGCGCGGGCGGACGCCGGTGGCCTTGAACTGGCCGACGACCTTGCCCTCCTTGTCAACGCCGCGGCGCTCGAACTGGAAAATCTCCTGCATCGTGATGACATCGCCCTCCATCCCCGTGATCTCGGAGATGGAGGTGATGCGGCGCGTGCCGTCGGAGAGCCGGGCCGCTTGAATCACGAGGTCAATCGCGGACGCGATCTGCGAGCGCATCGCCTTTTCGGAGAGGCGCATCCCGGTCATCTGAATCATCGTCTCGATGCGCGAGAGGGCGTCGCGCGGCGTGTTGGCGTGGATCGTCGTCAAAGAGCCGTCGTGGCCGGTGTTCATGGCCTGAAGCATGTCGATGGCCTCGCCGCCGCGGACCTCGCCGATGACGATGCGGTCGGGGCGCATGCGGAGTGCGTTGCGGACGAGGTCGCGCTGCGTCACCTCGCCCTTGCCCTCGATGTTCGGCGGACGTGTTTCGAGGCGGACGACGTGCGGCTGCTGCAACTGCAACTCCGCCGAGTCTTCAATCGTCACGATGCGCTGGTCTTCGGGGATGTAGGCCGAGAGCGCGTTGAGCAAGGTCGTCTTGCCCGCGCCCGTGCCGCCGGAGATGAGGACGTTCAGGCGCGCGTGGACGCACATCCGAAACATCTCGGCCATCTCGCGCGTGAGCGCGTTCTTGTCAATCAGCGCGTCAATCCGCAGCGGGTCTGCGCCGAAGCGGCGGATTGACATCACAGGCCCGTCCAAAGCGAGCGGCGGGATGATGGCGTTCACGCGCGAGCCGTCTTTGAGGCGCGCGTCAACCATCGGCGAAGACTCGTCAATGCGGCGACCGACGCTCGAAACGATGCGCTCGATGACGCGCATCAGGTGCTCGTTGTCTTTGAAAGTCACCTGGGAGCGTTCGAGCTTGCCGCGCCGCTCGACGTAGATTTGAAACGGCGAGTTGACGAGGATGTCGCACACCGCGGGGTCTGCGAGCAGCGGTTCGAGCGGGCCGAGTCCGAACAGCTCGTGACGGACTTCTTCGACAAGGCGCTCGCGCTCCGACGAAGAGAGCGGCGTGCTCTCGACGTGCAGCAACTCTTCGGCGATGCGCGAGACTTCGGCGTGGAGTTGTTCGGGTTCGAGCTGGCCGAGCTTGGTCAAGTCCATCCGGTTGATGATGGCGCGGTGCAGGCGCGACTTCATCTCCTGAAAGACCTGCTGGCGGTTGACGCCCTGCTCCTCGCCGCCGCCGCTGCGTCCCAACGACGCACCGACCGGGGGCACTGTCTCTTTTATTAAACGCTCTCGAAGTGACATTGGTTGGCTCTTGGGTTAGCTCTTGGCTGTTAGCTATTAGCTGTTAGCTTTTTGTCTTTTGCCTCAACTGACTGCCGACGGATGACCGCTGACGGCCTTTTTGTCGAGGAGCGCGTGCGCCTGCTTCGACTGCTGTTGCATTTTGGCCTGGCGTCGGAAGAGTCCGGCGAGGAGGCCGCGGCGCTCGCCGTCGGCGTCGGGCGTGGGCGCGGCGGCGCTCGCGTTGTTGCTGCCGCGGACGGTCGCCGCGATCTGCCGAATCTCTCCGGCGATGCGAGAGGTCGGCTCGGCTTCGACGAGCGGCTGGCCGAGGTTGATTGAGTTGACGACGGCGCGGTAGTCGCTCGTGATGAATCCGGTGACGCGCTCGCCGAGGTAGCGCTCGACCTGTCTCAAATCGAGATCAATCTGTTTCGACCAGCGGTTGACCACGATGCGAACCTTGTGGCGCGGGTAGCCGAGCCGGTCGAAGATGGCGAGCGTGCGCTGCGCGCTGCGGATGGCCGGGATGTCGAGCGTCAGCACCATGATGATTTCGTCAACCTGGTCGAGCGCGGCGAGCGTGATCGAATCGAACGTGTGCTGCGGGTCAATGACGACGAAGTCGTAGCGCTCGCGAAGAATCTGGATGACCGAGAAGATGTGCTCGGCCTCGATGTCGTCCGCGGCGTCGGCCTCGCGCGGCGCGGCGAGCAGCGAGAGGTTCGCGGTGTGCGGCGCGATGTAGCTTCGGAGCATCGCGTCGTCAACGCGCTCGCGGTTCTCGACGAGGTCTGCGATTGAATACTTCGGCTCGACGCCGAGGAAGAGCGGCAGGTCGCCCGCCTGAAGGTTGAGGTCAACGAGGACGGTCGGCGCGCCCATCGAGGCCGCGAGGTTCGTGGCGATGAAGGAAGTGCCGCAGCCGCCCTTGCTCGAAAAGACCGCGACCGTGCGTCCAAGTTTCTTCGGCGCTTCCTCGCGCACCGCGCAGAACTCGCAGACGCGTTCCAGCACCGTGCGGAACTCTTCCTTGATGAGCGGCAGGCGCAGGAACTCGCGCGCGCCCGCGCGGAGCGAGCGGAGAATCAAGTCGGGCGAGGCGTCGCGCGAGGCGCAGATGATGGCGGTCGAAGGGCTGGCCGCGGCCACGCTGGCGACGAACTTCAGCGACTGTTCGGGCTGCGCGCCGATGACGACGATGGCCGCGTTCGGGCGCAGGCGCTCGATCTCCGGGAGCAGTTGTTCCGGCTCGTCGCCCGCGGCGAACAGACGCGCGCCGTCGGTCGCGGCGAGCGCGCCGCGCAGCTCTCTGAGCGAGTCGTGGCCGGCGCTCAGGATGACGAAGGTGAGTTGTTGGCTCATGGCTTTACCTTGAGTCGCGGAGTTGGTCTTGCGCTACTGATTCTGCGGGATGTAGCCCGCGTTCTCGCCCGGCAGAGTCGTCTTGTACGAGGGCATTCTCAGAGTCGTGCCGAAGACGGGGACGACGAAGTTGAAGTCGTAGTTGACGACGCTGACCGTCACCGTCCCGGCGTTGACGCCGAAGCCGGAGTACGTGACCTGCACGTTGCTCGTCGTCAGCCCCTTGACGACCGGCTGCGCGCCCGCCGCCGGGTTCGGCGTCCCGTAAACGACGACGTTCTTCGTGCTGGCGACCGAGGTCGCGGAGTTCGGGCAGAGCGCGTCGGAAGGGTTGCACTGGTTGACCGCGTAGCGCGCGCCGCGCCGCGCCGCGTCGGTGAGCGCGTTGTGAGTCCAGAGCAGCACGCCGAACTGGAGGACGCCCAGCACCACGGTCATGAAGACCGCCGCGCCGATTGAGAACTCGACCAGCGCCGCGCCGCGCTCGTCACTTCTGATGTGTTTCGTCGGAAACTTCATCGCCCCGCTCGAACTTAAAAGACGTACTTCATCGTCACGCTCGGACTGACGTTGACCTTCAGGGAGAGTGTGGAGATGCCGGTCAGCTTTCCGAGGTCGAAGATCGGCTGGTACTGGTAGTTGATGATGCGCGCCGTCACCGTCTGCGCGCCGCCGCTCGTCGCCTGCTGGATGTCAACGTTCGCGCATGAGAGTCCCTGAAGAATCGGCGTGCCCGCGCACGCGCCCAGAGGGTCGCCGTAGGCCGCGAGGCTCTTCGCCTGCGTGATGTCCGCCGAGTCGAACTGGCGCGTCGTGGAGTAGCGCGCCGCGCCCCGCGCGGCCTTCGCGAGCGTCGCGTAGGTGTAGAAGTAGCGACCGAACTCGGCGACCGAGGCGAAGAGCAGGAGCATGACGGGCAGCACAATCGCCAGCTCGACGAGCTGCGTGCCGCGCTCGTCCGAGAGTCCGCGGCGCGCAATCGCGCGCGAAGATTTCGCGAGCCGCGTCGTCAACACGTTCAGCCTCTCCATCGCGTTTGACCTCAGCGGTAAAGGACGGGCACGGCAAGCTCGCTCATGCCGGGGCCGCCCTGCGGGTTGTAGCCGCCCGCGCCGAGGACCGTGCGCAGGCCGATGTACTCAGCCGTGATGTCGCCGCCGTTGCCGTTGCCGACGCTCGTCTGAAGAAAGAAAGCGCCGATGCGGAATATCTGCACGGTGTCGCGCCCGTTGTTGAACTCGCTCTGCTTGATGATCGGGATGAGCACGACGCGGCGACCCCACAGCCCCGTGCCCGTTGACGGAGCCTGGAAGTTGCTCGCGTTCTGCTGGCCCGCTTGCTGACTGTCGAGGTACTGCTGATAGGTGATGCCCTGCTTGACGTTCGCGTCCGGCGGCGAGACCGAAGGGTCAACCGGCCCCTGATAGATGCCGAAGCGCGTGTTGAGTCCCTGACGGACAGCGCCTGCGGAGACGCCGGGCTTCGTCGAGACTGTATCGCCCACGCCGACATCGGCCTGCACCCCGTTGGCGAGTCCGGTGCGGTCGTCGTTCGCGCCGGGGCCGTCAATGGCGAGTATCTGGTAGTTGCCGGGCGAGACGGTGTTGCCGGGCGCGCTGCGGATCGTGTAGGTGTTGCCGGGCAGGATGTCCTTACCGTCGTCGCTGGTGACGACGGAGACGGGCAGGATGTGCTCGAAGTAGTTGGGCGCGACCGACATCCCGGCGACGGCGTCCGCGCCGATGTCGTGCGACGCGCCGATGACGAACGAGGCGAAGAAGACGTGGAGCGTCTTCGGCGGCACCGTCACCTTGACGAAGCGGACGCGCGAGGCGACGGGCTTGGCGCTCGCCTCGCTCATGTCCGCGCCGGTGTCGAAGTCCGAGAGGTTGACGGCGAAGCGGACGTTCGAGCGCCCGATGGTCGCCTGCGTCTTGTTGAACTCGTAGTTGTTGAACGAGGCGACGGCGATGTCGGTCGCCTTCGTGATGCCGCCGTCGTCGGAGTTGAGCGATGAGGCGGCGGCGAGGGCCGCGGCGTCGGCGGCGTTCTGAAGCTCGTTCTTCACGAGGTAGAAGTGGCCGATGTCAACGCACATGCCCGTGATGAGGAGGAATGAAAGCATCCCGATTGTGCTGATCGCCAGAACCGAGCCGCGCTCGCCCCGCCGCGAACGCGCTTCACGCAACGACTCAAGACTGTTCCGCCTCATCTCTCGCCCTCCTTCAAAACCTGTCCGGGGAGACCACCGGGCCTCAAGCCTCCGCTTGCTCACCGAAAGCAAAGGCTTGAACTCCACACCTCACTCGCGTTCAAGGTTGCGGCTTCGCGCTCGCCTGCTGAACGACCGCGTCGGTCGCCTGCTTCGCGGGCGCTTGCGTCGCCGCGGCGCTCGCGGTCGCGTTCGTGCTCGCGCCCGTCGTCGTCGTGTTGCCCGAAGTCGCGCCGCTCGTCGTCGCGCCGCCGGTCGTCGTCGTGCCGTTCGTGCCGTTCGAGGGCGTCGCGGTCGTCGCGCCGCTCGACTTGTCGCCGCCGGTCGAGAAGCCGCTGGGGCCTTGAATCCCCTCGCCCTTCGGCTCGATTCCGAGCGGCGAAGCGCCCTTGAGTCCGTCCATGCCCTTCATCTGCGGCAGGTCGTCGCGGTTGACTGGCTTCACGAGCTGCGCCGTGATGACGAACATCAGCTCGGTCTCCTGCTTCTGGAACGACTTGGACTTGAAGAGGTCGCCGAGGATGGGAATGTTGCTGATGACGGGGACGGCTGATAGCGACTTCGTCTCGCTGTTGTCGAGCAGACCCGCGAGCGCGAACGACTGGCCGTCGCGAAGCTCGACGCCGGTCTTCGCGCGCCGAGTCTTCAACGCCGGAATCAGGAAGCCGTCGAACTTGACGCCGTTGGCGAAGTCAATCGTCGAGACTTCGGGTTCGAGTTCGAGGCGGATGTGATCCTCGTCAATGATGGTCGGCTTGAAGTTGAGGCGGACGCCGTACTCCTTGAAAACGACGGTGACGGCGTTGCCGCCCGTGCCGTTCTGGACGATGGGCACGGGGTACTCGCCGCCCGCGAGGAAGCTCGCCTCTTGCCCGTCCATCGCGATCAGGTTCGGCTCGGCGAGGTCGCGAATCGCGCCCTGCGTCTGAAGCGCGCGGATGAAGTTGAAGGTGTTGCCGCCCATCACGAGAAGGTTCAGCGCGCTCCCGGCGACCGTGCCGGCGATGCTGCCGGCGTTGACCTGGTCAACCGTGTACGGGCCGCCGCCGCTGCCGGCGAAGCCGCCGACGCCGGGCCTCGACTCGTAGGCGTAGGACGCGCCGAGGTCGCGCAGGCGGCTGCGGCTCACCTCGGCCACGCGCACCTGAAGCTGAACCTGCGTCATGTCACGCACGGGCGACTGAAGCATGTTGACGGTCTTGAAGCCCGCGGCCTGCACGACCTGCTCGACCTGCTCGCCGGTCTTCGCGTTCGAGACGCTCCCCGAAATGACGACCGAGCCGTTGGCCTGACTCAAGCGGATGTCGTCCTTCGGAAACAGCGCGCGAATCTGCGCGTCAATGAGCGAGAGGTTGGTGCGGACGAACACGTCGAAGACGAGGAAGCGGTTGCCCTTCTGCTCCCACGCGATGAAGTTGACCTGTCCGAAGGCCTTGCCGTTGACGAGCACCTGGTCGGGCGCGACGAGGACGGCCTCGGCGATGTCCGGGTTCGAGACCGAGAAGCGACCGATGGGCTTGTCGAAATTGATAACGCGCGACTGGCCGACGAGGACGTTGATCGGCGTCGCCTCCTTCTGGCTGTCGGCGAAGCTCGACTGTACCGACGGCGACTGCGCCATCGTCCGCGCCGAAATTGCAAAGACGGCGAGTGCCGCGAAGGCGAGCGCGAAGCGTTTGTTAATCTGGGAACGGTTCAGCATGGTGTTTTCAACTCCTGTTGTAGCTGTCAGCGTTCAGCTTTCAGCTATCAGCTTTTTCTTTGTCCTCGCCTTCAACGCTCGCATTCGATGCTCCACCTTCCGAAGTTGGAAAGCTGAGCGCTGAATGCTGAGTGCTGACAGCTACTCACGGAAAATCTACGTTGCGCTTCTTCGCGCCCTCGAACATCTCGACGGTGGCGCGCGGCGTCGGAGCGGGCTTCGGCTGCTCGGCCTTCGGCGCTTCGGGCGTGACCGACGAGCGGTGCTCGAAGATCGGGCGCGGCGCGGCGGGCATAGGCCGTTGCTTCGGCTGCTCGCTCTTCAAAGAGCCGGGGTCGGGCTGCGGCGCGGCGTGCTCGCCGCCGAGGAGCGTCTGCTTGTCAACGCCCTTGGTCTGCTCGTCGTCCTGGTCAATCGAGTTGCGCATGACGAGCTGGAGCTTGCCCTCGGTCGAGGCGAGCGCGAGTTTCTCGGCCTCTTCGGGCGTGACCTGCAAAGTCACGGCCTTGACCTGCTGCGCCTGTCGGTCGTCGTTCTTCGGCTGGTCAATGTTCTGGCCCGACGCGAGCACCTTGATGTTCTGGAGGACGATCTTCGAGATCGGCCCCTGGTCGTTCGTCCGGTTGTCGGTGGGCTGGATGACGACGACCACGTCAACGAGCGAGCCGGGGCGCGCGAAGCCCGCGACGCCGACCACGTCGTCAACCTTGACCGTCATCGCGCGGTAGCCTTCGGGGATGACCGCCGAGAGTCCCGCCGCCGAGCCTTCGGGCGCGAGCTTGAAGTCCGTGACCGGCTCGCGCGCGGCGATGTTCATCGTGACGACGCGACCGATGATCTTGTCCGCCGAGTCGAAAGCGCCGTCGGGCGTCGCGTCGCCCGGAACCTGCGCGGTCGTCAACTGCTCGGCGACGAGCTTCGAGCCGAGCGGCACGTCCACCTTCGCGATCACGACCTTCCTCATGTCCCTCGTCAACGCCTGTGCGTT
>Ga0070740_10004403_pt1 | contig 13873 bp, 15 predicted proteins | sample Coa_R2_FD_67286 | JGI IMG/M metagenome (GOLD analysis project Ga0070740, IMG submission 67286) | Surface soil microbial communities from Centralia Pennsylvania, which are recovering from an underground coalmine fire - Coalmine... | ecosystem: Environmental > Terrestrial > Soil > Unclassified ... | reverse complement strand
AAAGGGCGAAGCGCCGGCGGAGAAAATCGTCTCGGTGCTGGTGGCCGAGCGCGAAGGCACCCACATTCGGGGCGAGCGCATCCATGAGGCGCTGCGCGCCCAGGGCCTGGAATACGGCGCGCGCTCGATTTACCACCGCCTGCGCGATGGCGCGCCGGTGTTCAGCGTGGCCAGCATGCTCAAGCCCGGGGTGCTGGATCCCGCGGCCGCGGCGAGCTTCACCACGCCGGGCTTGACGCTGTTCATGGTCTTGCCCGGTCCGCAGCAGCCGCAGGACGCCATCCGCGACATGCTCGGCACCGCGCAGCAACTGGCGCGCGCGCTCAACGCCGAGGTCTGCGACGCGCGGCGCCGACCGCTGGCGCCCGCCGCGCTGCGCGAGCTCGAACAGGAAGTCGAAGCCTGGGCGCGGGCCCGCGCCCGCGGTTGAAGTGACGCCCGCCCAGCGCGCCGCCGAGCTGCGCCGCCAGCTCGAGGAACACAACTACCGCTACTACGTGCTCGACGCGCCGGTCATCTCCGACGCCGAGTACGACCGCCTGTTCGACGAGTTGAAACGGCTGGAGGAACGGCACCCGGAACTGCGGACGCCCGATTCGCCGACCCAGCGCGTGGGGGGCGCGCCGCGCGCGGAATTCAAACCGGTCCGGCACCGCGTGCCGATGCTGTCCCTGCGCAAGTGCAACGACGAGGGCGAGCTGCGCGATTTCGACCGCCGCGTGCGCGAGACGCTCGGTCGCCAGACGATCGACTACACCGCCGAGCCCAAGTTCGACGGCCTGGCGGTGGCGCTGATCTACGAACACGGCGTGCTGACCACGGGCGCCACCCGCGGCGACGGCGAGACCGGCGAGGACGTCACCGAGAATCTCAAAACCATCCGCGCCATTCCTCTGCGCCTGCGCGGCGAGGCGCCCCCCTTGGTCGAAATCCGCGGCGAGGTGTATCTGCCGCTGGCCGGCTTCCGGCGCTGGCAAGAGGAGGCCGAGGCGCGCGGCGAAAAGCCGCCGGTCAATCCGCGCAACGCCGCCGCCGGCAGCCTGCGCCAGCTCGATCCCGCGATCACCGCGCGGCGCCCCCTGGCGTTCTCGGCTTACGAAGTGGGCGAATCCCGCGGCTGGCAGGCGCCGCCGCGCCATTCGCAGGCGCTCGAGCAGATCAGGCGCTGGGGTCTCCCGGTCTCTCCGCTGATCGAGCTGGTGCGCGGCGTGGAAGCCTGCCTGGATTACTTCGCGCGCATGCAACGGCGCCGCGCGCAACTGCCGTTCGACATCGACGGCGTGGTGTTCAAGCTCGACGAGTTCGCCGCGCGCGCGGAACTGGGCGCGGTTTCGCGCGAACCGCGCTGGGCCGTCGCCTACAAGTTTCCGGCCGAGGAGGCCGAGACGGTGGTCGAGAACGTGGAGTTCCAGGTCAGCCGCACCGGAGCGCTCAATCCGGTCGCCCGGCTCAAACCGGTGTTCGTCGGCGGCGCCACCGTGTCCAATGCCACGCTGCACAATCTCGACGAGATCGCGCGCAAGGACGTGCGCATCGGCGATCACGTGATCGTGCGCCGCGCCGGCGACGTGATTCCCGAGCTGGTTCGAGTGCTCGCCGAAAAGCGGCCGCGGCACGCGCGCGCCGTGCAAGTGCCGCAGCAGTGCCCGGTGTGCGGCGCCCGGGTCGAACGCGAGGAAGGCGAGGTCAACGCGCGCTGCACCAACGGCCTGTCCTGTCCCGCGCAACTGCTCGGCGCGCTGGCGCACTTCGTCTCGCGCCGGGCCATGGACATCGACGGCCTGGGCGAAAAGCTGCTGACGCAGTTGATCGAGCGCGGCTGGGTGAAATCCGCGGCGGACCTCTATGCCTTGACCGCAGAGCGGCTCGCCGGGCTGGAGCGCATGGGCGAAAAATCCGCCGCCAAGCTCGTCGCCGCGCTCGAAGCGAGCAAGCAGACCACGCTGGAGCGTTTTCTCTATGCGCTGGGCATTCCCGAGGTCGGCGAAGCCACCGCACGCGATCTGGCGCGGCATTTCGGCGACTTGGACTCACTGATCGCCGCCGCCCGGGCCGACGCCGCCACCGCGCACGCCGAGCGCGAGAAAGACCGTTGCCCGCGCCTGCGCGAAGTGCCGGAGGTGGGGCCGGTGGTGGCCGCGCGCATCGCGCATTTCTTCACCGAGCCGCGCAATCTCGAAGTCATCGCGCGCCTGCGCGAGGCCGGAGTCCGCTGGCCGCAGGCCGCGCCTCGGGCGGCTTCCGGCGCGCTCGCCGGCAAGAGTTTCGTCATCACCGGCACGCTGCCCGGCGTCAGTCGTGACGAGGCCAGCGCGCTGATCGAGGCGCATGGCGGCAAGGTCACGGGCAGCGTATCCTCCAGGACCGACTACCTGCTGGCCGGCGAGGCGCCCGGTTCCAAGCTGGCGAAAGCGGAGCAATTGAACGTTCCGGTCATCGGCTGGGACGAGCTGCAGAAAATGCTGGACCGGGGAAGCGAATGAAGAACCGCCGTCTTGGTGGGGTGCTGCTGGCCGTCCTCGCGGCGACCGCATCCGCTGCGCTGGCCGAGGAACAGGCCGCGCCCCAGGCCTCGGGCGCGGCCGTCGCGCCCAAGTGCAAAGTGGCGCTGGTCAGTCCGGTCAGCGGCAACGCCGAGTGCGTGGATCCGCCCGGCGCGCCGGTCGATCCGCCGCCGCCGCGCCCTCCGCAGCCTTGCCCGCAGCACCTGCAGGGCATGACGCCGCAGGAGCTGGGCTGCGTGCCGCAGCCGGCGGCCGAGGCGCCGCGGTAATCGGCGGACCCTGCCTCAGGCGCCGAGCTCGGGAACTTCCTCGGGCGCGCGCGCCACGATGGACAGCGCGTGGATGTCCTCGCGCATCTGGGCGCCGAGCGCTTCGTACACCATGCGGTGACGCGCGATCAGCGGCTTGCCGGAAAACTCCGGGCAGACGATGAATACTCGGTAATGCCCGCGTCCGGCGTGGGCATGGCCGACGTGCTTGTGGCCTTCGTCCTCGACTTCCAGGCGCAAAGGCTTGAGCGCGGATTCCAGTTTCTGGCGGATTTTTTCAACGCGCATCTTCACGTTCGGATTCGGGTTCCAGATAGCGCGCCAGGAACGGCGCCTGCGCCAGCATGAAGGCGAAGGTGAGCGCGGTGAAACCGAACACCTTGAAGCGCACCCACGCCGCCAGCGAAAAATGCGCGGCGACGTAAAGATTGAGCGCCGCGCAGAGCACAAAAAACAGCCCCCAGGCGAGATTCACGCGCCGCCAGACCGCTTCCGGCAGCGCCAGCCGTTTCGGCGCCAGCCGCGCCAGCAGCACCCGGTCGCCGAAGAACTGGCTGACCAGCAGCGCGGCGGCGAACAGCAGATAGATCGCGGTGGGCTTGAACTGGAGATAGGCCGGGTCGCGCAAGGCCAGCGTGAGGCCGCCGAACAGCGCCGCGGCCAGCGCGACGACGAGCTGCACGCGGTGCACGCGCCGTGTGCGCAGCCAGGTGACGAGGAGCTGCGCAAAGCAGGCGGCGATCAGCACGGCGGTCGCGGTGTAGAGTCCGCGCCACAGATAGGCGGCGAAGAACAACAACGCGGGAAGCAGATCGACCCAGGCGTTCATGTGCGCGATTATATCCACCCCACGCTGGGATCCCGGCAAGCCCCGACGATCGGGCGCGATCGCCGGTGCGGACAACACCTGCAGCCGCGCAGGCGACCGATGGCGCGGATTCGGTCTTGAGCCTCGCGCTGGTTTTTTTCGTTCGCGGCGCGGTGGAATGCGTGCTTCGTCGGGATCGGAGGACTGCGATGGCGGAATGGCTGAGCCTGCATCCGGTGACGCCGCAGCGGCGTTGGCTCGCGCGCGCGGCCGAGCGCGTGCGCGCCGGCGGCGTCATCGCCTATCCCACGGATTCCTGCTACGCGCTGGGCTGCCGTCCCGGCGACAAGTCGGCCACCGAGCGCATGCGCGCGATCCGCCGCTTCGACCGCCATCACCTGTTCACGCTGGTCTGCCGCGACCTGGCCGAGATCGCCGTCTATGCGCGGGTGGACAACTGGCAGTATCGCTTGCTCAAGGCGCTCACGCCCGGACCTTACACCTTCGTCCTGCCGGCCACGCGCGAACTGCCGCGCCGCGTGGTGCACGAGAAACGCCACACCATCGGGATCCGCGTGCCGGACCATCCGGTGGCGCAAGGTTTGCTGGCGCTGCTCGACGAGCCGCTGATGAGCTGCACGCTCAGCCTGCCGGGCGCGCCGCATCCGGTGGCGGATCCGCGCGAGCATCGCGCCGAGCTCGATCGCGCGGTGGACCTGGTGCTCGACGGCGGTTCCTGCGGCCTGGTGCCGACCACCGTGCTGGATCTGACCGGGGACGCGCCCGTGCTGCTGCGCCAGGGGCGCGGCGACGTTTCCTCTTTGGGCATCGCTGCCGCATAGCCCGCATCCGGCACGATGCAGGACGGCGACCGAGCGGAACCCGACCGTCCGATATAATTCTCCGATGGATTCCTTGAGCGTCGTCCAGAAACTCGCGGTCTGGGCGCTCCCCGTTCTCTTCGCCGTGACCCTGCACGAGGTCGCGCACGGCTGGGTCGCGCGCTCGCTCGGCGACCCCACGGCCGCGCGCCTGGGCCGGCTGTCGCTCAATCCGCTCAATCACGTCGATCCGCTCGGCACGCTGCTGATTCCCGGCCTGTTGCTGGCCTTCGGCGGCTTCATCTTCGGCTGGGCCAAGCCGGTGCCGGTGGACTGGCGCAACTTCAAGCATCCGCGCCGCGACATGGCGGTGGTGGCCGTCGCCGGTCCGCTGTCCAATCTGGCGATGGCGCTCGGCTGGGGGCTGGTCTACAAATACGCTACGGCCAGCGGCGCCACGGCCGGGCTGTGGTACGGCCTGGCCTTAATGGGCAAGGCCGGCATGGTCATCAACGTCTCGCTGATGGTGCTCAATCTGCTGCCGCTGCCGCCGCTGGACGGCGGCCGCGTGGCGGTCGGCCTGCTGCCGGCGCGCGTCGCCTACCGCTACGCGCGCATCGAGCCCTATGGGTTTCTGATCCTGTTGCTGCTGGTCGCCACCGGCGCCCTGAGCGCGATGCTCTATTGGCCTTACGTACTGTCCTTCCTCGGCCTGGCACGAGTGCTGGGCCTGCCACTGACCTGAAGCGCATCGTGACGACGTCCCGCGCCACCGTACTGTCCGGCATCCAGCCCTCCGGCCGCCTGACGCTGGGCAATTACCTCGGGGCGATCAAGAACTGGCTGCCGCTGTCCTCGCAGTACGACTGCTACTACATGCTGGTGGATCTGCACGCCATCACCGCGCGCCAGGATCCCAAGATCCTGCGCGAGCGTTGTTACGAGTTCCTGGCGCTGTACATCGCCTGCGGCCTCGACCCGCGGACCAACGTGCTGTTCGTGCAAAGCCACGTGGCCGCGCACGCCCGCCTGGCCTGGATCCTGAATTGCCATACCCAGTTCGGCGAGCTGGCGCGCATGACCCAGTTCAAGGACAAGAGCCGCAAGAACGCCGACAACATCAACGCCGGCTTGTTCGACTACCCGGTGCTGATGGCCGCCGACATCCTGTTGTACGACGCGCACAAGGTGCCGGTGGGCGAGGATCAGAAGCAGCATCTGGAACTCACCCGCGACGTGGCGCTGCGCTTCAACCATATTTACGGCCCGGTGTTCCGCGTGCCGGAACCGATGATTCCGCCGGTGGGCGCGCGCATCATGGGATTGCAGGATCCCACGGCCAAGATGAGCAAGTCCGGCGAGGCCGAGACCGACGCCGTCTATCTGCTCGATCCGCCGGACGTGATCCGTCGCAAGATCAAGCGCGCGGTCACCGACCTGGACACGCACATCCGCTACGCGCCACAGGAAAAACCGGGCGTGTCCAACCTGCTATCCATCCTCGCCGCCACCACCGGCGAGAGCATCCCGGCCTTGGAGGCGCGCTACGCCGGTTCCGGCTACGGCGCGTTCAAGAACGCGGTGGCCGATGCCGTGATCGATTGCCTGAGCCCGGTGCAGGCACGCTACCGCGAGATCCGCGCCGACGAAAGCTATCTGCGCGACGTGCTCCGGGACGGCGCCCGACGGGCTTCCGCCAAGGCCGACGCCACGCTCCGCCGGGTGCACGAAGCCGTGGGGTTCATTCCGGAATGAACGCCGAACCGGCGGTCTCCGAGCACCGCGATTCCGGCGCCGAGAAAAGCATTCCGAAAGTGCGCGGGCAGCCGCTGGTCAAGCTGCCCGACGACCTCTACATCCCGCCCGACGCGCTGGAAGTGTTCCTCGAAACCTTCGAGGGGCCGCTGGATCTGTTGCTGTACCTGATCCGCAAGCAGAACCTCGACATCCTCGACATCCCGGTGTCGAAGATCACCGAGCAGTACATGGAATACATCCAGCTCATGCGCGAGCTGAAACTGGAACTGGCCGCCGAATATCTGCTGATGGCCGCCTGGCTGGCCGAGATCAAGTCGCGCATCCTCCTGCCGCGCCCGCCGGCGGCGGAAGAGGAGCCGGTCGATCCGCGCATGGCGCTGGTGCGCCGTCTGCAGGAATACGAACGTTTCAAGACCGCGGCGGAAACCCTCGAAGCCCTGCCCCGCGTGGGCCGCGACCTGTTCCTCGCCCAGGCGCGGCCGGACGTGGCGCGCAGCGCAACGCCGCCGCCACCACCGGCGCTGCGCGAGCTGCTGCTGGCCTTGCGCGAGGCGCTGCTGCGCGCCGAGCTGTTCGCGCGGCACACCGTCGCGGTCGAGCCGCTGTCGGTGCGCAGCCGCATGAGCCGCATCCTGGAGCGGGTCGAGCGGGGGCCGGCGCGCTTCGAGGAGCTCGTCGATCCCGCGGAGGGGCGCGCCGGCGTCGTGGTGGCGTTCGTCGCGCTGCTGGAGCTGGTCAAGAACGGCCTGCTCGAAGTGTTCCAGGAGACGGCTTTCGCCCCGCTGCACGTCGATCGGCCGCGGGCGCGCGAGTGCAGCCCCATGGAGGAAACATGAGCGAAACCGATATTCCGCCGCGCGAGACGGCAGGACGCATCGAGAACGTGCTGGAAGCGCTGCTGCTCGCTGCCGACGGCCCCTTGTCGCTCGACCAGCTGCACAAGCTGGTCGGCGAGGAATTCGGGCTGTCCCGGCGCGAGCTGCGCGAGCGGCTGGCGCAGCTTGCGGAGCGCTACGCGGACGACGCCTGCGAGCTCAAGGAAGTGGCCAGCGGCTGGCGCATCCAGATCCGTCCGGAATATTCCGCCTGGGTCGGACGCCTATGGCAGGACAAGCCGCCGCGTTACTCGCGCGCCCTGCTCGAAACCCTGGCGCTGATCGTCTACCGTCAGCCGATCACGCGCGGGGAAATCGAGGACGTGCGCGGCGTGTCGGTCTCCACCAACATCCTGCGCACCCTGCTCGACCGCGGCTGGGTGCGCGAAGTCGGCCACAAGGAAGTCCCGGGCCGGCCGGCGCTGTACGGCACCACGCCGCAGTTCCTCGATGACTTCAATCTCAAATCGCTGGACCAGTTGCCGCCGCTGCCGGAGGTCAAGGATCTCGACCAGCTCGAGGCGGCGCTGGCCAGGCTCGGCCAGGGCGCCGTGCCGGCGCAAGCCGCGCAAGAAGCGGTGGCGCAGGAGTCCGCGCCGGAAGCGCCAAGCGCCGCCGTGCCGCCGGAGGCGACGCTGCATTGAGACGGCAAGGTTTCCGACGCCGATGAGCGAGCGGATCCACAAGGTTCTCGCCGCCGCGGGGATCGCCTCGCGGCGCGCCGTGGAACGGCTGATCGCCGAGGGCCGGATCGCCGTCAACGGCGCGTCGGCGGCGATCGGCCAGAAAATCGGCCCGCGCGACCGGGTGACGCTCGACGGCCGGCCGCTGCGTCTGGCGCTCGGCCTGGAGCCGCCGCGCGCGCTGATCTACAAAAAGCGCGTCGGCGAGCTGGTCACGCGCGCCGATCCCGAAGGCCGCCGCACGGTGTTCCGCAAGCTGCCCAAGCTCGCCAGCGGGCGCTGGATCGCGGTCGGCCGGCTCGACCTCAACAGCTCGGGCCTGTTGCTGCTGACCAACGACGGCGAACTGGCGCGGCGCCTGGCGCATCCCAGTTTCGAGATCGAGCGCGAATACGCCGTGCGCGTGCTGGGCACGGCGGACGAAGCGACGCTGGCGCGACTGCGGCGCGGCGTGAAGCTCGAAGACGGCATGGCGCGTTTCGAACGCATCGAAGCCAGCGACGGTCATGAAGACGAAGAACGGGAAGCGGGCGCCGTCCCGGCCAATCGCTGGTATCGGGTGGTGCTGCGCGAGGGGCGCAAGCGCGAGGTGCGGCGCCTGTTCGAGTCGCAGGGCCTGACCGTCAACCGCCTGATCCGCGTGCGCTACGGGCCGATCGAACTCGGCCGCGGCATCAAATCCGGCGGCTGGCGCGAGCTCGAGCGCGAGGAACTGGAAACGCTCTACGCCGCCGTCGGCCTGCCGCCGCCCAAGGCAAGACGGCAGGCCACGCCGTTCAAGCGGGCTGCGCGGCGCGGCGCAGCTTGACCACGAAGTCCCAGGCCATCAGCAGCGCGCCGAGCGCGAATACGATGTCGCCGGGCATGCGCAGCCACTGCCAGATTAGCGTGCCGTTATAGAACGCCAGGCTGCGCGCGGCGGCGTAGCCGTCGGTGTAGATCTTCTCGAGCTGCGGCCAGCCGACCGGGAAGAAATTGAGCACGATCCACATCACCAGGCCGAGGTTGTAAAGCCAGAAGGCCCAAACGCCGAGGCGGTCGCTCCACGGCCGCGTGCCGTTGAGGTACCGCAAGGCCAGATAGACCAGCCCCAGCGCCAGCAGACCGAAAGCGCCGAACATGGCGGTGTGGGCATGATTGAGGGTGAGGAAACTGCCGTGCTCGTAGTAGTTGACCAGCGGCGCGTTGATCGTGCCTCCGCCGAACACGCCGGCGCCGACGAAGTTCCAGAAGGCCGAGCCGAGGATGTAGAGATAGGCGAGGCGGTAAGGGAAGTCCCGCAGGCTCGCGATCTTCTGGCGCTGGTCGATCGCTTCCAGCACCAGCAGGAACAGGGGCAACACCTCCAGGAAGGAAAACACGCTGCCCACGCCGATCCACAATCCCGGTTCGCCGACCCAGTACATGTGGTGGCCGGTGCCGAGGATGCCGCTGACCAGGATCAGGATCCACTCGAACAAGATGGCGCGCTCGGCGAGCTGCCGTGTGACCAGGCCCAGGGCCATGAGGAAGTACCCCGTGGCGGCGGCGGTAAACAGTTCGAAAGCCCATTCCACCCACAGGTGCACTACCCACCAGCGCCAGAAGTCGGTGATGCTGAAGGAGGGATTGGGTTGCGCCAGCGGCACCATGCCGAAGGCGTAGATCACCGCCACGCCCAGCGTGCTATACCACAGCAGGTGCTCGGCACGAAACAAGCCGTAGAGCGTGTGTCCGCGTCGCCAAAGCGCCAGCAGTGTGGGCCAGAAGGCGCGCAGCAGCACCAGACTCCAGATCAATAAGCCGGCAAAGAACAGGATCTGCCAGAAGCGGCCCAGCTCCAGATACGACAGACCCTGGTTGCCGAACCAGAACCAGTGCTTGCGGATCGCGCCCATGATGCCGAGATAGTCGCCGGCCAGCGCGCCGGCCACGATCGCCACCAGCACCCAGAAGATCAGGTTGACGATCGCGCGCTGGCCCGCGGGTTCGCGTCGGCCGATCACCGGCGCCAGGAACAGCGCGGCACCGATCCAGGACAGGCCGATCCATACGATCGGCGCCTGCAAGTGCACGCTGCGCAGCCAGGCGAAGGGCAGCCAGCGGTCGATGGCGATTCCGTAAAAGCCGGCACGCTCGGTGTAGTAGTGGGCCAGGAGGCTGCCGGCGGCGATCTGCACGAGCAGCACCGCCGCCACCACCAGGAAGTACTTCCACAGCGCGCGCTGGCTGGGTGTGGGCGCGACGAAACCTTGCAGCGCGGTTTCGTGCGTTTCCTGCGGCGCCGGATGCTCGATGTACAGGCGGAAGATCGCTACCACCGCCCCGATGCCGAAGAACACCAGCGTGAACGAAACCCAGGTCCAGATGAAGCTGGCGGAGGTTGGCGCATTGCCGACCAGCGGCTCCGGCGGCCAGTTGACGGTCCAGGAATAATCGAGCCCCGGCCGCAGCGCCACCGTGGTGAGCACGGAATAAAGCAGGAAATCGGCGGTTTGCGCCGCGCTTTCCGGCGTGAGGCTGTAGGCGCGAGTCCAGCCCTTCTCGAAATCATCGGCCTGCAGGGCCTGGGCGATCGCATCGCGCAGCGCGATGACGCTGTCGGCCACGGCCGGCGGCAGGGTGACGCTGGACGCCGTCAGGTCTACCGAGCGCAGCGCGCGTTGCATGTGCTGGGTGACGGCGGCTTGCCGTTCGGGGTCGAGCGCGTCGAAGCCGCTATGCTCGCTTGCCTGCGCCAGCCGCTCGCGCACGTCCTTGGCGAGCTTGACCAGGTATTCGGCCGTGTAATCCTCGCCGAAATACGAGCCCATGCCGTAGAGGCTGCCGTAGTCCATCAGGTCCGCCTGCTGGAAGCCGGCTTTGCCTGCGACGATGTCCTCGCGCGTCATCAATACCTTGCCCGTCGCATCGAGAAAACGCTCGGGAATGGGCGGTGCCTGCTGATAGGTGAGGACCGTGGCCCAAATCATCGCCGCCCAGCAGCCGGCGGTGACCAGCAACAGAATGCAGATCAGGACCCGGCTGACGCGATCCTGCGGCGGTGCCTCGGCAGCATTGGTGTCCATCGCCTCTCCTCCCGCATTGCGCGCGGCGCTTATTGTTCGGATCGCGGACGGCGGCGGATGCCCGGCGCTGGCGAGGCACGGCGCGTCCTCGACGACCCGATTCTAATCAATCGCGCAAGGCTAGTTTGCAAGCGCCGCGCGCAAACCCGGATCAGGGCGAGGGTTCGATGGCGCCGCGCGACCAGGCCTTGCCGCTCAAACCGCGGCTGTCGGGCCCCAGCAGGTAGAGCAGATCGTTGGCCGCGGCTTCCGGCGGCGGCAGCTTTTGCGGGTGCTCGCCGGGATAGCCGCGGCGGCGCAGCCCCGTGCGCAACGGTCCGGGATCGTAGGTGTTGAGGCGCAGGCGCGGGTGGATGTCGGAGAGTTCCAGCGCCCAGGCGCGGACCAGGCCTTCCAGCGCCCATTTGGCCACGCCGTAGGCGCCGCGGTAGGGCTTGATCTCGCGCCCGGAAACGTCGGAGACGAAGACCACGGCGGCCTCCGGCGCGCGCGCGAGCAAGGGCAGGCAGTGGCGGGTGAGCGCATAGGCGGCGGTGAGATTGACCTGCAGGCTCTCCACCCAGTCGCGCGGATCGAGATCGGACAGCGGGCTGAAAGCGCGAAAGTGCGCGGCGCAATGCAACAGGCCGTCGAGCCGGCCGAGATTGCGCTCCAGACTGGCGGCGAGCTCGGCGTAATCGTTCCAGGTCGCACCGGCGAGATTCATGGGATAGATCGCCGGCTGCGGCGCGCCGCTGCGCTCGATTTCGTCGTAAACCGCCTCCAGCTTTTTCACCGTGCGGCCGAGCAGCACCACGGTGGCGCCGTGCGCGGCGAGCGCGCGCGCGGCGGCACGACCGAGGCCGTCGCCCGCGCCGGTGACCAGGATCGCGCGCTCGCGCAGCAGCTCCGCCGCGGGCGCGTAGTCCCTCGGGATTCTCGCCAAGACTTCAGGCGGCACGGCGCAGTTCGAGCCGTTCCAGCAATTCCGCCGGCGTCTGCACCACCAGGTCCGCGGCCCAGGCCCGCGGATCGGGCCGGTCGCCCAGGTAGCCCCAGCCGGCGGCGGCGGTGCGCATGTGGGCGGCGCGGCCGGCCAGAATATCGCGCTCGTCGTCGCCGACGTAAAGCCCTTCGCGCGCCGCGGCGCCGAGCCGCTGCGCGGCGAGCAGCAGCGGGTCCGGCGCCGGCTTGGGACGCGGCGCGCTGTCGCCGCTGATCAGGCAGGCGCTGCGCCGCGCCAGCCCCAGGTGTTCCAGCAGCGGCAGGCTGAATTCGGCGATTTTGTTGGTGACGATGCCCCAGCGCAGGCGCGCGCGCTCCAGCGCCGCGAGCATTTCGGCGACGCCGGGAAACAGCCGCGAGTCCACCGCCAGGTGTTCGCGGTAGTGGTGGAGGAAGCGTTCCTTGCGCTGTCCGTAGCCGGGATCCTCGGGCGTGATGCCCAGCGCGACCTTGAGCATGCCGCGCGCGCCGCCGGACGCGGAGGAACGGTAGCGCGCCAGCGGCAAGGGCGGCAGGCCCTGTTCCTCGCGCACGCGGTTGGCGGCGTAGCCGAGATCGGGCGCGGTATCGACCAGGGTGCCGTCGAGGTCGAACAAGACGTAGTGCGGAGCGAGTTTCAAGGGTTTTTTGCCTGTGTGGAGAACATTGCCGCCGGCAGTTTCTAGCTCGGCGGTGAACTGCGACTGAACGATTTGCGCGCGTGCATGAGGTAGTTCACGTCGAGGTCGCGCGCATGCAGCGTGGCGCTGCGCAGGAGCGGGTTGTAGCGCAGGCCGCAGAGATTGCGGGTTTCCAGGCCGGCGGCGCGTGCCCAGCGATCGAGTTCGGAGGGGCGGATGAACTTGGCGTATTCATGCGTGCCGCGCGGCACCAGGCCCAGCGCGTACTCGGCGGCGAGGATCATCAGCGCGTAGGATTTGGGATTGCGATTGATGGTGGAAAACACCGCGTCGCCGCCGGGCTTGAGCAGCCGTGCGCAGGCCGCCACCGTGCGTGCGGGATCCGGCACGTGCTCCAGCATTTCCAGACAGCAGACCAGGTCGTAGCGCTCGGGTTCCTGTCGTGCGAGCGCTTCGACCGGCGCCGCGCGGTAGTCGATGCGCAGGCCGCTTTCCGCGGCGTGGCGCCGGGCGACTTCGAGGGCGTCTTGCGCGAGGTCGATGGCCGTCACCTCGGCGCCCGCGCGCGCCAGCGCCTCGGCCAGCAGCCCGCCGCCGCAGCCCACGTCCAGGACGCGCTTGTTGCCGAGCCCGCCGGCGCAACGCTCGATGTAAGCCATGCGTACGGGGTTGATGACGTGGAGCGTGGCCATCGGCCCGCGCGGGTCCCACCACTGCGCGGCGAGGCGGTCGAAGTGGGCGATCTCGTCGCGGTCGGCATTGGTGTCCATGAATTGGCTATTATCGCGCAAGCTCACGGGCGAGTCCCATGACCGCCAGAAATCCAGTCCCCGCCATCCTGCGCCTGCCGCCGCCGCTGCTGTTCGCGCTCGTCTTCCTCATCGGCGTCGGCGTGCAGCGGTACTGGCCGCTGCCGGCGGCCGCCCCCGAGGGGCTGCGCTCGGCGGGCGCGGGGCTGGCCCTGCTCGGCCTGCTGCTGGCGCTGTCCTGCGGCGCGATGTTCCTCGCCGCGCGCACGACCGTCATCCCGCACGGTCATCCGCGCCGGCTGCTGCGCGCCGGACCTTACCGTTACACGCGCAACCCGATGTACCTGAGCCTGACCCTGGTCTATCTCGGCGCCGCCGCCGGGTTCGGCCAGCCCTGGTCGGCGCTGTTCGTCGTCGTGCCGCTGGCGTTGGTGAACGGCTGGGTGATTCCCTTCGAGGAGCGGCGCCTGCGCGAGACCTTCGGCGAGGAATACCGGCGTTATTGCGCCACCGTGCGGCGCTGGTTATGAGGGATCGGTCGAGGCGATCCTGGCGCGCCATTGCGCGGCACGGGCGAGGGTTTCCGCCTCGTCCAGCGTGAGCAGGCGGCGCTCGCGCATGAGCGCGCGGCCGGCGACGTAGACATGGCTGACCTGCTCGCGGCTGGCGGCGTACACCAGTTGCGAGAGCACGTGATAAACCGGCTGGGTGGCCGGCGCCGACAAGTCCACCGCGATGAAGTCGGCGGACTTGCC
>Ga0070740_10004402_pt1 | contig 13874 bp, 9 predicted proteins | sample Coa_R2_FD_67286 | JGI IMG/M metagenome (GOLD analysis project Ga0070740, IMG submission 67286) | Surface soil microbial communities from Centralia Pennsylvania, which are recovering from an underground coalmine fire - Coalmine... | ecosystem: Environmental > Terrestrial > Soil > Unclassified ... | reverse complement strand
TAGGCAGCGCGGCACTCCTCCGCGATTTCGACGAACAGGCCGCCCTCGGCCGTGGCTACGGACCAGCGCGGCTCGCCGGCGGTCGCGGCTTGGAGCATTTCGATCCGTTCGGGAAAACTGGCTCCGGTGTAATGTTTATGGGGCAGGATTTCGGGTAGAACGAAGAGGACTTCGTCGACGTGCGCCAGAGCGCTTCGTGCCAGCGCCAAGTGCGCGACGGTTATGGGATTGAAGGTTCCGGGCAGAACCCCGAGCCTGCTGGTCGAGAGGGCCGCCCGCCGGAGGAGTCGCATGGTGGACACCTCCAGTGTCTCAAAAGCCACGCCGGAAACACCAAGGGCGCGGACTCGGCTCCGCGCCCCGGATGCAGTAAACGATTAGGCGGCGTTGGCCAGCAGTTCGTCGATGCTTTCGCCGGTGTCGGTCTCGAATTCGTGGCGATCGGCCGCTTCCTGGCACTTGATGCAGTACTTGGCCCACGGCACCGCGTCGAGGCGCTTGGGCTTGATCTCTTCCTCGCAATGCAGGCAGATGCCGTAGCTGCCGTCTGCAATCCGCGCCAGCGCGCCGCGCACGTTGCGTAGCATGTTGGAATCGCGGTCGAGGTTGCGGATCGCCAGTTCGCGTTCGCCGGCCAATTGCACTTCGTCCAGTGCGTCCGGGGTCTTTTCAATGGCGATGTCGTCGCGGTTACGGAGCCCGGCGGACAGTTCCGCCTGCTTGGCTTCCAGCATCGCTTTATATTTGTTGAGTTCGGTCTGGTTCATTGCGATTCTCCTTCAACCCATCTTTTTTCTTTTCTTTTGTTCTTTTTAGCGCGTTTGTTTCCGCAAGTGTATAGACGGAAAAATAAGCCAAAAGTTTCGTCGGTCCCGTTGCCTCCTTCGGGCTATCTTTCGATCTTCCATCTGGCATTTGCCCAAGCAACGGCTGCACATGAGACCCTAGGCAAGCAATCCAAGGGCCAAACCCGCTGCGCTCCTTGGCGGCCTATCTGTTACCATCTCTCTTACACAACCACTTCGACTCCGTGCTCCAGCCTGCACATCGCCTGCGAACCCTGCTGCTGATCGCGCTTCCATGTATTTTTTTCTTTTGCGCCGGTCTTCTCCTGATCCCCCATTTGGGCATCGAAAACGACGAAGCGCTTTTCGCTCAGGGCCTGTACCAGCCCCGCGCCGAGTTGTTCTTCATACAGATCGGCAGATCCCGGATTCCCATTATGCTGATGAGCTATGTGGGAGCCCTGAAATCGTGGATCTACGGTCCGATCCTGCGCATTTTCGGCATTAGCCTGATGACGCTCCGCGTCCCCATGTTGTTGACGGCGACCGCGAGCATTGTGTGCTTCTTCTTCCTCCTGCGCCGCATCGCCGGAGACCTTGCGGCCGCGATGGGAACCGTCCTGCTGGCGACGGACGCGCAGTACCTGCTCACCGCCTGTTTCGATTGGGGACCAGTCGCGCTGCAGCATCTTCTCCTCATCGGCGGCGCTCTACTGGTGGTGCATTTCAACCACCAGCGCCGCCCGGCGTTCCTGGCGGCCGGGTTCTTCCTGTTCGGCGCGGCGCTGTGGGATAAGGCGCTGGCTGTGTGGATCCTCTCAGGCCTCGCGGTGGGGGGACTGGTCACCTTTCCGCGTCAAATTGCCGCGCTGTTCACCCCGCGGCGTGCCGCGATGGCGACGGGCGCGCTCCTTCTGGGCGCGCTGCCGCTGGTGATCTTCAACGCGAGCAGCCGCGGTGGAACCCTGAGCGGCAACTTCCAAAAAGATATCAGGGATGTCCCTGGTAAGGCCGCGTTTCTGGTGCGCACGTTCGGCGGGAGCGGGTTGTTCGGCTGGATGTCCGCCGAGGACTCCCAAACTCCGCGACCGCACGTGCCGGATACCGCGATCGAGCGCGCATCTGCCGGGATTTCGGCACGTTTCGGGCACCCCCGGCAGTCGCTGCTGTTTTGGGCGCTGCTGCTCGCGACCGTGCTCGCGCCCTTTACCGGCTGGGTGAATTTCCGGCTGGTTCTGTGGTGCTGGATCGCGATGGCGGTCGCGTGGGTGCAGATGGCGATCAACCGCGAGACCGGCGGGAGCATCCATCACACGATCCTGTTGTGGCCGCTGCCGCAGGCGATTATTGCACTGGCTTTCGCGGGCATTGCGCGGCGGATCGGGGGCGCCGCCGGTCCGGCCGTCGTGGCGCTGACGGCGGTGGTGGCGGTATCGGGAATCCTGGTGATCAACGAGTATTTCGCGGAGATTTCGCGCAACGGCGGCGGGCAGGCGTGGGATGACGCGGTGTTCGCGGTGGCCCGCTACTTCGACCGCGCCCCGGCCTACGATCACGCCTACGCGATGGATTGGGGCATCATGGAGCCGCTGCGGCTGCTCCGCCGCGGCAGGGTGCGGGTGGCGTCCGGCACCGACCAGATCTCGGATGCGGTCCTGACGGCGCAGGACGAGGCGGACCTCCAGTCCATGATCTCCGACCCGCGGAACCTGTTCATTGCCCACACGCCCGAGCAGGAAGTTTTCAAGGGGAGCAACCGGAAGATGCTGGCCTATGCCGCGGCGCACGGGATGGCGCCGGCGGTGCTGGCGCGGATTCCGGATAGCTACGGGCGCGACGTGTTCGAGATTTACCGGTTCGTGCCGGCGCAGGCGGCCGCACGATAGCGCCAACGGCTAGCCCCGCTCTCCGTTGATCACCATCAGGGCCACTCCCGCCACCATCATTCCAGGGCCCACATACAACGCCTCGGGGGGCAGTTCGGGGCTCCAGATGCAGGAGGCCCAGAAAATCGCGAGGCCGGTTCCGATCAGCACTTTCGGCCATGTGTGGAGGACCCAATCCTCGCGCGATGGCACCGGACGCATGCGGTTATCCCTCGACTTCCGGCTCGGGCTCGGGCAGCACGTCGCGGCCGCCGGCGATCCAAACGTAGAGCGTGGGCAGCAGGAAGATGCTCATGACCAGGTCGGCGATCAGCCCGCCCACGATCACGATGGCGAAGGGGCGATGCGAATCCGAGCCGATGGCGTGGGAGAGCGCCGCGGGAAGCAGCCCGAGCGTCGCCACCAGCATGGTCATCATGATCGGACGGAGCCGCAGCACCGCGCCCTCAACGGCCGAATCCTCGATGGAGCGGCCGCGCGCGCGAAGCTGGTTGATGTATTCGAGCATGATGACGCCGGTCTGCACGGAGACGCCGAATAGCGCCAGGAAGCCCACGCCGGAGGAGACGCTGAAATTGGTGTGGGTGATGAGCAGAGCCAGCAGGCCGCCGATGCGCGCCATGGCGACGTTGGCGAGAATCAGCATCGCCCATTTCACCGAATGGAACATGGTGTAAAGGATGATGAAGATGATCAGGATGGTGATGGGTAGGACGAACAGCAGCCGTTTCTCCGAGCGCTTCTCGCTCTGGTATTCGCCCTCCCATCCGATGCGGTAGCCGTTCGGCAGCTTCACCTCGCGTTTGACCTTTTCGATGGCCTCTTCCACCGTGCCGCCCAGGTCGCGCCCGCGCACGCTGTATTTGATGGCCACGTAGCGCGAGTTGGCCTCGCGATAGATTTCGGATGCGCCGTCCGCAATTTCCACTTTGCAGAGCTGTGCCAGCGAGACCCGCTCGCCGGAAGGAGACTGCAGGCGGATGGATTCGATCGCCTCCCGGGTATCGCGGTACTGCGGCAGATAGCGCATGACGAGGTCGAAGCGCCGCTCGCCTTGCAGCACCTGGGTCAGGGGATTTCCGCCGACGGCGGTCTGGATGGCGTCCTGCACGTCCGCGACGTTGATCTGCCAGCGGGCGGCGGCGTCGCGGTCCACGGTGAAATTCAGGTTCGGCTGTCCGATGACGCGGAAGAGGCCCAGGTCCTCGATCCCGCGGATGCCGCGCATGATGCTGACGACCTGATCGCCCTTCTCCTCCAGCACTTTGAGATCGTCCCCGTAAATTTTGGTGGCGAGCTGGCCTTTGACCCCGCTGACGGCTTCCTCCATGTTGTCCGCGATGGGCTGCGAGAAATTCCAGATCACGCCGGGGATCTTCGCCAGCTCGCGGTTCATGGCGGCGATCAGCGCTTCCTTGTCCTGGTGGAAGACCGGCCGCCATTCCTTTTTCGGCTTCAGGTCGACAAAGTATTCGGTATTGAAGAAGCCGGTGGTGTCGGTGCCGTCATCGGGGCGGCCCACCTGGCTGGTCGCGACCGTCACTTCCGGGAAGGAGGCCAGCAGGATGCGGGCCTGGTTGGCTACACGCACGCCTTCGTCCGGGCCGGTCGAGGGCGCGAGCGTGCCGCGCACCCAGATCGCGCCTTCATCGAGATGCGGAAGGAATTCGGAGCCGATGATGCCGCTGGTGGCCAGGTAGATCGCGCCGAAGAGGCAGAGCACGCCCGCGCTGACGGTCAGCCAGCGAGCGCGGATCGCCCAACGCACGGCCCGGCGATATGCCGCGGTGAGCCGGATCAGCACGGGGTTATGCCACTCGGTCACGTGGCCGCGGAAAAGGAAGCTGGAGAGGATCGGCGCGAGCAGCATGGAAAACACCAGCGCGCCGAGCAGCGCGAAGGCGACCGTCCACGCCATCGGCTTGAACAGGCGGCCCTCTACGGCCTGCAGCGTGAAGATCGGCAGGTAAGCGGTGATGATAATGCCGATGGCGTAGAACACCGGGCGCTGCACTTCGTGTGCGGCCTCGCGGATCCGCTCCATCGGCGGCTTGGCGGTGTCGGTGCGGCCCATGTGCCGGACGATGTTTTCCACCATCACCACCGAGCCATCCACGACCATCCCGAAGTCGAGCGCGCCGAGCGAGAGCAGGTTGGCGGGGATGTGACGCAGATTCAGGCAAGTGGCGGCGAAGAGCAGGGCAAAGGGAATCGTCAGCGCGACGATTACTGCACCCCGCAGATTTCCCAGGAACAGGAACAGAATGATCGAGACGAGCGCGATGCCCTCAGCCAGATTGTGGAGCACCGTCTCGGTGGTGTACTTGACCAGATCGCTGCGGTCGAGGAACGGTACCACCTTTACACCCTTGGGCAGGATGAAATCGTTCAGCTCCCGGATCTTGTCGTGGATGGCGTCGAGCGTCCGGTCGGCGCGCGCGCCCTTGCGCAGCAGCACGATGCCGGAGACTACGTCGTCATTGTCGAGAACCGTGCCGTCTTTGCGGTGGATGGCCTTGGCGAACTGGCCGAGGCGGATTTTCGGCCCCTGCGCCACCACTCCGATGTCGGCGATGCGCAGCGGCGTGCCGTTCTGTGTCTTGATGACGGTGCGGGCGATGTCGCGGACGGTGCGCGCCAATCCGACTTCCCGCACGTTGATCTGTTGCAGGCCGGCCTGGATGAAGCTGCCGCCGCCGTTGGTGTTGTTGTTGGTGAGCTGCTGTTCGAGCTGGCCGATGTTGAGCCCGTAAGCGACCAGCTTCCCGGGATCCACCCGCACCTGGTATTCCTTGGTGGGGCCACCGAAGCTCGAGACGTCCACGACGTTGGGTACGGATTTGAACTGCTTCTCGAGCACCCAGTCCTCGAGCGCTTTCAGCTCCATCACGTCGTAGTTCGGGTTGGTGCTGTGCAGGGTATAGAACAGGATTTGGCCGACCGGGCTGTAATCGGTGCCGATCTGGGGCTGGAGGTTGGCCGGCAGACTCACCATGGAGAGGCGCTCCAGGACCTTCTGCCGGTTCCAGTCGTTGCCGGAATCGTCGTCGAAGATCAGCATCAGGCTGGAGAGGCCGAACAGGGACACGCTGCGCAGATGCGCCAGGTGCGGCAGGCCGTTCATCACTACTTCCAGGGGAATGGTGACCTGCTGCTCGATCTCCTCGGCCGCTCGCCCCGGCCACTGCGTGATCACCTGTACGTAGTTGTTGGCGACGTCCGGATAGGCTTCGATGGGCAGGTCTTCAAACGACACGATCCCGGCCGCAAACAGCAAAATGGCGAGCGCCAGCACCATGAAGCGGTTATTGAGTGCGAAATCGACCAGGCGTCGAATCATGAGTCCGGAAGGCCCGCGCGCGGCCGCGGCAGGATGGGCCAATTCCGAATTTAGGCTCTGCGCCTCGCGCGCGCCACCGATCTTTATTCCAGCGGCGCCGATCTTTAGAGGCATCCTTCGGCTCGTTTCCGTGAGCGACCTGGCACGGCGATCCTATCCTTAGTCGGAGTGCGGCTACCTTTCGGCTGGGGCTCTTGGAGATCGCGCGGTTCTCGATTACTTTTTGAAAAGGCATGAGCGAAACGCCGGAAACCAGGACGGTCCGCCTGCTGCTGGTCGACGGGAATGTGCTATTCCGCGAAAGCCTGGCCAGCCTGCTCGATGCCGAGCCCGGTCTCGCGGTGGCGGGACAATGCGCCACGGCTCAGGAAGCGGCCGGCCTGCTTGCCCGCTCGCCGGTGGACGTCGTGCTGGTATCGTTCGATGGCTGGACGGCCGCGGGGTTCGCGACAATCGCGACGGTTCGCCCGGCCGCGCCGGATGCCGGCATCCTGGTTCTCGCCGCGCGCATGGAGCCGCATGACGCCGTGCGCGCGCTGCGGTCGGGAGTGTGCGGAATCTTCCTCAAGGACAACCACGCGCAGAAGCTGATCGCCGCGGTTCGCATGGTCGCCGGCGGGCACGCCTGGATCGACCGCGGGCTGCTGCGCGCGCTGGCGGAGGGTCCGCCCGGCGGAGCGGCCGGATTCGGCGCGCTCAGCGACCGCGAGCAGAGGGTGCTGCGGGCGCTGGCCGAGGGCCGGACCAACCGCCGTATCGGCGAGGAAATTGGCGCATCCGAAGCGGCGGTGAAACGAACGCTCCACCACCTGTTCGAAAAGACTGGCACGCGCTCCCGCGCCGCGCTGGTGCGGGCGGCCCTGGAAGGCTCCCTTGGCGAGCGGTAACGCCGCTCTACTTCGCCTGCAATCCCACCGTCGTAGCGATGATTCCGAGGTCCCGCAGGTCGCCGCCGCCCGCTTGAATCGTCTTATCCAGCGTGAACGTGACCCGCACCGAATCGTGGCCGAGCAGCGCGGCGGGGATATCCCGGCGATAGGTGTAATCGCCCGGCGTCTGATAGGTTTCGGGCGGCAGTGGATTGCCGTCCACCGAGGCCGCGAGCGTGACGGATTTGCCTTTCTCGATCACCACGGGCGGCACGGTGAGATCGAGCGTGAGGGCCGCGCCCTTTTGGGCGGCGCCGAGCGGCACGCCGAGATCGACGGTGAACTGTTTTCCGGTCCAGCGCCAGGCGCCGCTTTCGATATCGTAAAAGCCGCCGATCAATTGCGGCACCGATTTGGGATCTCCCAGATGCACCGTGGACGCAATGTGGGGCCCAGCTTCGGCCGCCGCCTCGGGCTCGGTCTTCTTTTTTCTGTGGCAGCCTGAGGCCGCGCACACCGCGACGGCCAGCAGCGCTGCAACGAGCGCTCGTTTCATCAATCTCCGATCCTCTCCACCTGGACCAGACAGCTATAGAATGTCGGCCCGCCGCCCGCGTCCGTCAGGCGCGGGGACGTGACGGCGTTGGCGTTGCGCCGCTCCGGGGCGCGCCTCGCCCAGCGCACCGCGGGCGCGCACACCACACCCGGCCGCACCGTCTCATCGACGCGAGCCACCAGGAAGAACGCACCGCGGTCATTCCATACGCGGACCCGGTCGCCGTTCTGGATGCCGCGCGGCGCGGCGTCTTCGGCCGTCAGGTGCAGCGTGGACGTTTCCAGATCCGGTCCGTCGCGATGGCCGAAGGTCGAATTCATGCTGTCGTCGTTTTTGGGCGAGATCAGCTCGAGCGGAAATCTCCGCCGCAGCGCCGCATCGCCGTGCCGGGATTCGATGGGCGGCGTGTAATCGAGCTCCTCCGCGTGGAAATGGCAGCGGCCGGAGCCATTGCCGTTGCCGAAACCGCCGGCCGCGAACGGCTGAAACGGCTCGGGGAGGCGCAGCCGCACGAAATGCTCGCGCTCCAGCTCTTCGAGCGTGATGCCGCGCAGGAAGGGGTGGTCGCTCGAAAGCGCCGCGCGGATCATGTCGTCATCGGAATCGCGCAGGCACGGGTCATCGATCCCCATTCGCGCGGCGAGCAGGCGGAATACCTCGACGTTCGGTTTCGTCTCGCCCGGCGGCGCGAGCGCCGGGCGCGCAAGCTGGAGGTAGTAGTGGCCGTAGGCGAAGTAGAGGTCCGTGTGTTCGAGGAACGTGGTGGCGGGCAGGAGAATATCGGCGTAATCGGCGGTGTCGTTCTGGAATTGCTCGAGCACCACGGTGAAGAGGTCTTCGCGCCGCAGCCCGGCCAGCACCGTGTTCTGATCCGGTGCGATTGCCGCCGGGTTCGAATTGTAGACCACCAGCGCCTTCACCGGCGGGTCGGACAGCGCGGTCAGCGCGCGGCCCAACTCGGTCATGTTGACGAGCCGCGCCTCGCGCCCGAGCGCCTTGTGCTGCAGGTCGGGCCGCTCCAGGGCGTCGCGGTTGATCTGGAACGCCTGCGAGGTCGAAAGCTGCAGGCCGCCGCCCAGATCCTTCCACGAACCGGTCAGCACCGGCAGCAGCGCGACGGTGCGCACCGCCATGGCGCCGCGTTCGCTGCGCTGCACGCCGTAATTGAGGCGGATGGCCGCCGGACGCGTGGTGGCGTACTCTCGCGCCAGCGCCGCGATGTCCTCGCCCGCGATGCCCGTCAGCTCGGCCGCGCGCTGCGGCGTCCATTCCCGGACCCGCTCGCGCAGCCCGTCGAAGCCCTCGGTGTAGCGCGCCACGTAATCGGCGTCGTAGAGATTTTCGTAGATGATGACGTGCATCATCGCGAGCGCCAGCGCCGTGTCGCTGCCGGGGTGGATGAAGTAGTGGCGGTCGGCGGCCGCGCCGGTGCGGTTGCGCCGCGGGTCGATGGTGTAAAGCTTCGCGCCGTTGCGCCGCGCTTCCATGATGAACGGCCACAGGTGCACGTTGGTGCCGAGAATGTTGGCGCCCCATGCGAGGATGAGCTTGGAATGGCGGAACTGCTCGGGCTCCGTGCTGTAGCGGAAACCGAGGGCGGCGGTGTTCCCGGCCATGCCCGCCGTCGAGCAGATGGTGCGGTCCAGCCGCGATGCGCCGAGCGCGTGGAAAAAACGACGGTCCATGCCGCTGCCGTTGAGATAGCCCATGGTCCCCGCGTAGCTGTAGGGCAGGATGGCTTCCGGACCGAACTCCGCGGCAACGGTCTTCAGCCGGTCCGCGATGGCATCCAGCGCTTCATCCCAGGAGATGCGCTCGAAGCGTCCCTCGCCCTTCGCTCCGATGCGCCGCTGCGGATAAAGCAGGCGCCCGGGAGAGTATTCGCGCTCCAGGTATTGGGCCACTTTTCCGCACAGGAACCCGCGCGTGACGGGGTGCGCCGGGTTCCCGCGCAGTTTCGTGCCGCGCCCATTTTCGTCGATTGTGACCAGCAGGGAACAGCAGTCCGGACAATCGAGCGCGCAGACGGAGTGGCGGATCTCTGGCATTGAGCAAATTATATCGTCACTCCGCTGCGCGGGGCTGACGCACGCAGAGGATCAGTGCAGCAGGTTCAGGGTGTTATTGCCGTCATCGACGAAATACACACCGGTCCCGCCGGGCCTCAGCGCCAGCCCGAAGAGCGTGCCGGCGCCGAAGTCCGTCATGCTCACGTCCACGTAACGGGTGGCCACCTGTCTGCCATCCGGCATGGTTTCGACCATGAAGCCGTCACCGTTGTTTACCGTGAGGATGTTGCCGTTCGGCGCGAGCGTCATGCCGAGCGGCTGGTTCAGATTGCGGTCGATCGCTACGATGAGGCTGGGGCCGAAGTCGGTGGTTCGCGTCACCGCGTTGGGGATCGCGACGATGCGGTTATTCAGCGTATCGCTGACGTACAGCGTGCTGCCGTCGGCGCCGAGAGCCGATCCGGTCGGTCCGATCACCAGCGCGTTCGGGTCGGTCTTCTCGCCGAGCCCGCTGGCGACGACCTGGAACGAAGTGGGCATGGGGATTCCCCCCATGGGAATCGAGAGGACGATGCGCAGCACGGTCCCCATGTTCACCTGTCTTCCGTTCCCTGCGACGGTTCCGTTCAGGACGTTGCTGACGAACAGCACCGCGCCGGTGCCCATATCGAGCGCCGACATGTCCCACGGCCCGTTGATGCCATTTCCGGAGATGGTCCCCACGACCGTGCCGCTGCTGTTCAGAATGATGAGGCAGCCGGGCCCGAGCGTGGCCGAGGTGCCGTCCGTGGTCGGCGTGCTGCCAACAATCACGAATCCGGAACGCAGCGCCATTAGCGCGGTGGTCAGTCCCACTCCGCCGGGACACCCGGGCAGCATCGGGTTGATCTGCGCGAAGAGTGTTTGCGTACCCCCCGGCGTGATCTGGACGATGGTCGTGCCGGTTCCTTGCTGGTTTGCCGCGTTGTTGAAGTTGCTCACCAGGACGTTGCCGGCGGTCAGCATTCCCTGGGTGACCGGCACCACCGCGACGCCATACGGGTTCTGGTCGCCGTTCGCGGGAACGGTCGAGGCCAACGTCGTAATGGTGGGCAGGGTGTACAGAAACTGCGCGAACGCGGCCTGTGCGAGCAGGCAGGCCGCGCCGGCAACCGGGAGAAGACGTGCGTGAAATCGCATCCGCGATACCTCCTGGCGGCCAGTATAGAGGCCGGTCCCGCCGCTCTTGGCGACAGGATTGTTAATTTCCGCCGGCGGCGGAGCGTTTGCGAACAGCGGCGCGCGTTTGACATGGAATTCACAGACCGCGCATTGGACCGGCCCCGTGCGCCTGGCTTCTGGCTATGCCGCCCGGCCAGGTTCTCCTTCGCCGCCGGAGGGTGCTCCCCGGCGGCTGCCGATGAGGTAAAATTCGAGGTCTGAACTTAAGGAGCAGAATGCCCTCATTAACTCCACTGTTTGCCCTGGTCACTGTCGGGAACCGGCTGACCTCGATCGACTGGGTCGTCATCGCGATCTATTTCGCAATTCTCCTTTGCGTAGCCGCGTGGGTGGTCCGCAAGGCCAAGAACACGTCCACCGACTACTTCCTGGCCGGACGCAATCTGGGGTGGTGGATTATCGGCGCATCGATCTTCGCTTCCAATATCGGCTCCGAGCACGTGGTCGGACTGGCCGGCTCCGGCGCGACCAGCGGCGTCGCCATGGCGCACTACGAGCTGCATGCGTGGTGCCTGCTCGTCTTGGGATGGGTGTTCGTGCCCTTCTACATGCGCTCGCAGGTGTTCACGATGCCGGAGTTCCTGGAGCGCCGCTTTTCGAGCGAATCGCGCTACGTTCTTTCGGTCGTCTCGATTTTGACGTTCATCGTGTCGAAAATCGCGGTCGGTATCTTCGCCGGCGGCGTGGTCTTCGGCACGCTGTTTCCCGAGCTGAGCATCCATCTGGGGGGCACGGAGATCGATAGCTTCTGGATCGGCTCGGTGCTGGTGATCGTTCTGACCGGACTCTACACGGTTCTCGGCGGCATGCGCGCTGTCGCGTATAACGACGCGGTACAGGTGCTGGTCCTGATCGCCGGATCGGCATCTCTCACGTTCTACGGCCTTCACCAACTCGGCGGCTGGAGCGAGCTGCGCCACTGGTGCGGATCGGACATGTTCAACCTCTGGAAGCCGCTGATTCCGCATGGAGTGCAAGGGACGTGGTCGCCCGTGATTGAAAAAGCCGGCGGCCAGGTGGTGCGGCAGGCGTGGTATTTCAACGACAACTTCCCCTGGCTCGGCATGCTGTTCTGCGCGCCGATTATCGGCCTCTGGTATTGGTGCACGGACCAGTACATCGTGCAGCGCGCGCTGGGCGCTCCGAATGAAACGGTCGCGCGGCGCGGCAGCATCTTCGCTTCGTTTCTGAAGCTCTCGCCGGTGTACCTGTTCATCATTCCCGGCATGGTCTGCTTCGCGCTCGCCCGCAGCGGCAAAGTGCCGGAGCTCACCAGCATGATCGGGCCGGATGGCAAAGCCATTACCTCCGTCGCGCAGGGCTCCTTTCCGATGATGGTTCAGTACCTGCTGCCGCCCGGTCTGCGCGGGCTCGTCGTCGCCGGTCTGCTTTCGGCCCTCATGGGTTCGCTTGCCGGTGTGTTCAACGCCTGTTCCACGCTGTTCACGGTGGATCTGTACAGCAAGTGGAAGCCCCACGCCACCCAGGAACAGATCGTGCGCACCGGCCGCATCGCCACCACGGTGATGGTCATCATCGCGCTCCTCTGGATTCCCGTCATCAAGGGCGCGACCGGCCTTTACAACTATCTGCAGGCGGTACAGGGGTATCTCGCTCCGCCGATATTCGTGGTTTTCTTCCTCGGCGTGTTCTTTAAGCGCCTCAATGCGAAGGGCGCGCTCTGGGCCATGATCGTCGGCTTCGCGATGGGCATCTTCCGCATGATCGTCGATACTCCGGTGACGCTCGGCCTGAGCGGTCTGGAGAACGGCTACACGCCCGGTTCGTTCCTCTGGATCGTCAACAATGTCTATTTCCAGTATTGGAGCGTGCTCATCACGATCGTTTCGGCCATCGTCATGGTTGTGGTCAGCCGGATGACCGCCGAGCCGGACTACGTGAGTCTCAAGAGCCTCACCTTCGCCACTCAGACCAAGGAAGACCGCCTGCGCACGCGCGCCGGATGGGACCGCCGCGACGTTCTCGCCTCCGCTTTTGTGCTGGCGTGTATCCTTGGTTCATACTTATATTTCCGAGGCTGAGAGCGCACAGCCCTCGCCCGATCGATAGGACCTTATGAACTTCGGACTCATTGTCGGTAATCGCGGCTTTTTCCCGGATCACCTCGCGCGCAGCGGGCGGGAGGAGATGATCGCGGCGCTCGAACGCGCCGGCCACAGCGTCGTCTGTCTCACTCCGGAGCAGACCAAGCACGGCGCCGTCGAAACGCGGGCCGAGGCGCGCGCGTGCGCCGATCTGTTCCGTGCGCATCGCGACCGCATCGATGGCATCGTGGTGACGCTCCCCAATTTCGGAGACGAGCGCGGCATCGCCGAATCGCTACGCATGGCGGATCTTCGCGTGCCAGTGCTCATCCAGGCCACGCCCGATACCGCCGGTCGCATGACCATCGCGGACCGGCGCGACAGCTTCTGCGGCAAGATGAGCGTCTGCAACAATCTGCAGCAGTACCGCATTCCGTATTCGCTCACCTCGTTGCACACGGAAGCGCCCGATTCCGCCGAATTCGCGCGAGATATCGCCTGGTTCGCCGGTGTCTGCCGCGTCGCCAACGGCCTGCGCCGGCTCCGCATCGGCGCCATCGGCGCGCGGCCCGCCGCGTTCAACACGGTCCGCTACAGCGAGAAGATCCTGGAAGCGAACGGCATCACCATCGAGCCGCTCGACCTTTCGGAAGTTTTCGGCCGCATCGGGCGGCTGAAGTGCGACGATCCGGACGTGCAGGCGAAGGCTCGCGCCATCCGCGAGTACGTCTCGACGGAAGGCATTCCGGATGACGCCATCATGAAGATGGCCTCGCTCGGCGTGGTGATCGACCGCTGGATGCGCGATAACGATCTGGACATCACCGCCGTGCAGTGCTGGACGTCGATGGAAGAGTTTTTCGGCGTCGTCCCGTGCACCGTGATGAGCATGATGTCGAACGGGATGAATTCGAGCGCCTGCGAAGTGGATGTGCCGGGCGTAGTCGGAATGCACGCGCTGCGGCTGGCCTCCGAGACGCCGAGCGCGCTGCTCGACTGGAACAACAACTACGGCAGCGACCCCGACAAGGCTGTCTGTTTCCATTGCTCCAACCTGCCCAAACATTTCTTCGCCGATGTGCGCATGGATTACCAGGAGATCATCGCCGGCACGGTGGGCAAGCTGAACACCTTCGGCACCTGCGTGGGCCGCGTCAAGGCCG
>Ga0070740_10004400_pt1 | contig 13885 bp, 4 predicted proteins | sample Coa_R2_FD_67286 | JGI IMG/M metagenome (GOLD analysis project Ga0070740, IMG submission 67286) | Surface soil microbial communities from Centralia Pennsylvania, which are recovering from an underground coalmine fire - Coalmine... | ecosystem: Environmental > Terrestrial > Soil > Unclassified ... | reverse complement strand
AGCCAGCTTCTCTGCCAGAGCGCGAAGTCGGCGTACTGCACCGCCAACTCCGCGAGCGGCGACTCTTCGCCCCGCGAGAACGCCCCGTAGAGCGCCCCCACCTCCCGCACCAGCACCCCCATCGACCACCCGTCCGAGACGATGTGGTGCATCGTTAAGAGCAGCACGTGCTCCCCCTCCCCGAGCCGCAGCAGCCCCGCCCGCAGCAGCGGCCCCGCCGCCAGATCGAAGGGGCGGCGCGCCTCCTCCCTCGCCAGCCTCCCGGCCTCCCGCTCCCGCTCCCCGGCCCCCAGATGCGCCAGGTCGGTGACGTCGAGACGGAACGGCGAGTGCGGGCGGACGAGTTGGACGGGTTCGCCGTCGCGCGAGGCGAAGGCGGCGCGCAGCGCCTCGTGCCGGCGCTCGACCTCGCCGAGGGCGCGCTCAAGGGCGGGGGCGTCGAGGCGGCCCGAGAGGCGCACCGCCGCCGGGATGTTGTAGGAGGGGGAGGAAGGCTCCATCCGGTGGAGGAACCAGAGGCGGCGCTGCGAGAAGGAGGCCGGAGTCGGCTCGCCCTCCCCCCGCCTCACCCTCCCGATCCGCCCCATCTTTGGGCGCGCCCCGCCGCGCAGCGCCTCCTCCACCGCCTCGGCCATGTCGCGCACGGCGGGGCGCTCAAACAACCTTTGTATCCCTACTTCGACTCGCAGCGACTCGCGCACGCGCGAGATCAGTTGCATCGCGAGCAGAGAGTGCCCGCCCAACTCGAAGAAGCTGTCGTTGACGCCGACCTCACGAACCTTCAGCACGTCCGCGTAGATGCCGCGCATCAACTCTTCAATCTCCGTTCGCGCGCCTTCGTGTTTGCCGCCGCCCGCTAAGGTCCCGGCCTCTTCGGGTGTGGGCAAAGCGCGGCGGTTGACCTTGCCGCTCGGCGTGAGCGGCATCTCCGGCAAAGGCACAAAGGCGGAAGGCATCATGTACTCGGGCAAACTCTCGCGCAGGTGGCCGCGCAACTCCGCGTCCGAGAGCGGCCAACCGTCCTGCGGCACGACGTAGGCGACCAGGCGCTTGTTGCCCTGTTCGTCCTGCCGCACCACGGCGGAGGCGGCGCGGACGGAGCGGTGACCGGCCAGCGCCGCCTCGACCTCGCCGAGTTCGACGCGGTAGCCCCTGATCTTGACCTGCTCGTCTTTGCGCCACAGCCACTCGATGTCGCCGCTCGGCTGATAGCGCACCACGTCACCCGAACGGTAAAGGCGCTCGCCGCGCCCGGAGAAGGGGTTCGGGACGTACCTTTCAGCCGTGAGGCCGGGGCGTCCGAGATAGCCGCGCGAAATGCACGGGCCGCCGATGTAGAGTTCGCCGGGGGCACCCGCCGGCACGGGGCGCATGTGCGCGTCGAGGACGTAGAAGCGCGCGTTCGCCACCGGCCTGCCGATGGGCGGGAGCGACGGCCAGTCGGAGACTGACTCGGGCAACATGAAGGCCGCGACGGCGTGCGTCTCGCTCGGCCCGCACTGGTTGTCGAGGGAGCAGCCCGGCAGATTCTCGAAGAGGCGGCGCACGGCGGGCGTGATCTTTAACTGCTCGCCCGCCGACATCACCTGCCGCAGACTCCGCGGCCAGACGCCGCGCGCCTCAGCCGCCTCGGCCAGATAGTTGAGGGCCACGAAGGGCAGACAGAGCCTCTCTATTCGCTCCTCTTCAATCACGCGCAGCAGCTCGCGTCCGTCGCGGCGCGACTCCTCGCCGATGAGGACGAGCGCGGCGCCCGCACAGAGGGCCGTGAATATCTCCTGGAAAGAAACGTCGAAGCTCAGCGAGGCGAATTGCAGGGCGCGGGGAGGCGGCCCGCCCGCGGCGCGCGCGACCTGCCACTGGATGAGGTTGACGAGCGGGCGGTGCGGCATCGCCACGCCCTTGGGCCTCCCCGTCGAGCCGGAAGTGTAGATGACGTAGGCGAGATTATCGGCGTCGGCGAGCGGGGCGGGCGGCTGCGCGCTCCTGCTTGAGATCGCCTCCCACTCGGCATCGAGGCTCACGACCACGCCGCCGGCGGGAAGCTCCGAGGCGAGGTGCTGCTGCGTGAGCAGGACTTCGGCGCGCGAGTCTTCGAGCATCAGCGCCAGCCGCTCGCGCGGGTAGGAAGGGTCGAGCGGCACGTAGGCCGCCCCGGCCTTGAGCGCCCCGAGCACCGCCACGACCATCTCGAACGAGCGGCGCGCGCAGACGCCGACGCGCGACTCCGCGCCCACGCCAAGCTCGCGCAGGTAGTGCGCCAGACGGTTCGCGCGCGCGTCCAACTCCCTGTAGGTCAACCGCGCGCCTTCGAAGACGAGGGCCGCCGCGTCGGGCGTGCGCTCGACCTGCTCCTCGAAGAGTTGTTGGAGAGTCCCCCGGCAAGGGAACTCGGCGACTGTGTCGTTCAAGCCGACGAGCAGTCGGTGCCGCTCTTCGGGCGAGAGCGGCGAGTGCTCTTCGTAGCGCCCGCGCGGGTCGGTCGCCATCGCCTCAAGCGTCGCCGCGTAGTAGTCGCCGAGCGACCTTATCCGTTCGCGGTCGAGCTGCGCGGCGTCGCAGATCATCAGCAGGTCTATCAACGAGAGACGGATGTCCACGTTGAAGTTCGACATGACGGCGAACTCCGTCTCGGCCACGCCGGTCGAGCCGAGCACCTCGATCTCGCTGACCGCTTCGAGGCTGTCGTAGATGTGGAAGTGCGTGTAGTTGAAGCAGGTCTCGAACAGAGGCTGACCGCCAGCCTTGCCGTCCACGTCGATCTGAATCTGCGCGAGAGGGTAGCGCCGGTGCGGCAGCGTCTGAAGTTCGGTCTCGAAAGTCTCCCGGATCAGGTCTTCCCACGTGCCGCCGTCGAGGCGCGCGCGCAAAGGGAGCGTGTTGAGGAAAAGCCCGATGACGCGCTCGCCGTCGGCCACTTCGGGGCGGCCGTTGGAGACGAGTCCGGTCACGAGGTCGGTTCTCCCGCTCACGGCGCTCATCACGTGCAGGTGCGCGGCCAGCAGGACGTGCTTCAGCGGCACGCCCGACGAGCGCGCAAGCTCGTTCAGCCTCTCGCCGACCGCCGCCGGGAATCTGATAAAGACAGTCTCGAAGCGACCTCCGCCTTCGCCGCCGGAGGGCGGGGAAGAGAGCGCGAGCGAGCGGGTCGTGTCGGCGTCGCTCAACACCTCCGACCAGAAGCGGCGCGACTCTTCCGAATCCCTGGCCTGCCTCTCGAGCGCGACGTAGTCGCGGAAGGACGCGGCCAGCGGCGCGGGCGCGACCGCGCCGCCCTCTTTTAGAATGGAGAGGTATATCTTGAACAACTCCGTGAGGAAGACGGCGTCGCTCCAGCCGTCGAAGATCGCGTGGTGGGCCGTGAACGTGAACTGTAGCGTCTCGTCCGTGCGGCGGTGGACGTGAAAGCGCACGAGCGGCGCGCTCGCCAGGTCGAGGCGGCGGAGCTTGTCGGCGTTTATCCACTCGGCGACGGCGCGCTCCTGCTCGTCGGGGTTAAGCCCGCGCAGGTCGTCAACCTCTATCGGGATTTCCGCCTCCCCGTGCACGAGTTGCAGCGGCTCGCTGAAGTTGTCGAAGTCGAAGGAGGTACGCATGACGGCGTGCAGCGAGGCGAACTGTTGCAGTGCCGCCTGCAAGGCCGCGCGGTCGAAGGGCGCTCTCAGGTGAAAGCTGTTGACCGCGTGGTAAATCGCGTCGCCCTGTTGAAGTTGACTCTGGAAGAGCATGCCCGCCTGCATCAGCGTCAGCGGGTAGGCGTCCTCGACGCCTTCGGGCATCTTCCGCCGATCTTCGTCGGCGATGAGCGCGAAAGGAGCGCACTGCGGCGCGGCCTCCGGGGCGGACGGCGACGCGCCCAAGTGCTCGGCGAGCGTGCGTATGGTCTGATACTTGAAAAGCTGTTGCAGGGTGAGGTCAAGCCCCTGCTCCTGCGCCAGCGAGAGCACCTGCACGCTGCGGATCGAATCGCCGCCGAGCGCGAAGAAGTTGTCGTCTATGCCGACGCGCTCCACGCCTAAGACTTGCAGCCAGGCGGAGGCCAGAATCTCTTCGGCGCGATTGCGCGGCGCGGCGTACTCGGCTTCCGAATCGAACTTGATCGAGTCGGGCGGCGGTAGGGCGCGCCTGTCCACCTTTCCGTTCTGCGACAGCGGCATCTCGTCGAGCGTCACGAAGACCGAAGGGATCATGTATTCGGGCAGCCTGCCGCTCAGGAATTCGCGCAGCCCGCCGCCCGAAGGGGACTCGCCCTCGTGTGGGACGACATAAGCGACGAGCCGCTTCTCCGCGCCGTCCTCGTGCAGCGCCAGCGCCGCCTGACGCACGAGCGGGTGCTCGGCCAATAGCGACTCGATCTCGCCGAGTTCGATGCGCAGTCCGCGCAGCTTCACCTGATGGTCGGCGCGACCCAGAAACTCGATCTGACCGTCGGGCAGGTAACGCGCCACGTCGCCCGTCCGGTAGAGCCGCGCGCCCGCGCGCCTTGAGAACGGGTCGGGCACGAAGCGCTCGGCGGTCAGCGCGGGGCGACCGAGGTAGCCGCGCGCCAGCCCCTCGCCGCCGATATAAACTTCGCCCGGCGCGCCGACCGGCACGGGCTGCTGATTCTCGTCGAGCAGATAGACCTCTGTGTTGATGATGGGCCGTCCGATGGGCGGGCGGCGCGCCGCGTCGGCGCAGAGCGCGAGCGTGGCCCAGACGGTCGTCTCCGTCGGCCCGTAGGCGTTGAAGAACCTTCGCCCCACAGACCAACGCGCGACGTTCTCGGTCGAGCAGGCGTCGCCCGCGACGATGATCGTGCGCAACGCGGGCAGCTCCTCCGGCGTGAGCGTCGAGAGGATCGAGGGCGGTATCGTGAGGTTTGTGACTTCACGCTCGCGCAGCATCCGCAGCAGCGGCGCTCCGGGCAGCAGCGACTCGCGTGTGCCGAGGCAGAGGGTCGCCCCCGCGCGCAGCCCCATGACGATCTCGAAGATGGAGGCGTCGAAGCTGAGCGAGGCCAGTTGCAGCACGCGCCCCTCCGGCGGCTCGGCGAAGGCCCTGACCTGCGCCTCGGCCAGATTGAGCAGACCGCCGTGTTCGACCATCACGCCTTTCGGCCTGCCGGTCGAGCCAGACGTGTAGATGACGTAAACGAGATTGCGCGGCCCGACGACACTGCGCGGGTTCTCCTCGCTCTCCAGCGCGACGGTCTCCCACTCCTCGTCAAGACAGACGACGTGCGCCCACGTCACGGGCAGCGACTCCACGAGCCGCTCCTGCGTCAGCAGGATGGGCGACTGCGCGTCTTCGAGCATGAAGGAGAGGCGCTCAAGCGGGTACGAAGGGTCGAGCGGCAGGTAGGCCCCGCCCGCCTTCATGATGCCGAGCAGGCCGACGAGCATCAGCGGCGAGCGCTCGACGGAGATGGCGACGCACACCTCCGGCCCGACGCCCAGCCCGCGCAGGTAGTGGGCCAACTGGTTCGCCCGCGCGTTCAACTCGCGGTAGGTCAACCGCTCGTCCTCGAAGAGAACCGCCGTGGCGTCGGGCGTCGCCGCGGCCCGCGCCTCGAAGAGTTCGTGGAAGCACGCGCCGGGCAGCTTCTCTGTGCGCGTGTCGTTCCACTCGACGAGCACTTGGCGGCGCTCCTCTTCTGTCAGCGACGAGGCCGGGGCCGCCTCCGTCGGCGCGCCTTCGGCCAGCGCGTTCAACTCGCGGACGGACTTCGCGGGGTCTGCGGCGATCAACTCAAGGAGGCGGCTGTAGTGGCCGAGCAGCCGCTTGATGGTGGCCGCCTCGAAGAGGTCGGCGCTGTAGATCATCGTGCCCGTCATCCGTTCGCCGTGGCCGGCGAGCGAGAAGATGAGGTCGAACTCGGTGGTGTCGTTGGAGACTGCGGCGGGCGTGACAGTCAGCCCCGGAAGCTCGAAGCTCCCGGCCATCTGCCCCATGTTCTCGGTACGGAAGACGGCTTGGAACAGCGGCGTCTGCACGAGGCTGCGCTCGGGCTGTAGCGCCTCGACGACCTTCTCAAAGGGCACGTCCTGATTGCTCTGCGCGTCAACGACCGTCTCGCGCACCCTGCCGAGCAGCGCGAGGAAATTCGGGTTGCCGGATACGTCGCCGCGCAGCACAAGGCTGTTGATGAAGAAGCCGATCAACTCCTCCGTCTCGACGCGCCCGCGCCCGGCCATCGGCGTGCCGAGGTTAATGTCGTCCTGCCCCGTGTGCCGGTTGAGCAGTGCGTAGAACGCCGCCAGCAGCGTCATAAAGAGCGTCGCGTTCTCCTGACGGCTCAGCGCCTCCAGAGAGCGGAGCAGCGCGGGCGGGATGTCGAAGGACTCGGAGGCCGCCCTGTGCGTCGAGGAGGCGGGGCGCTGGCGGTCGAAGGGCAGGGCGAGCGCCGGGACGCTGCCCTTGAGTTGCCGCTTCCAGTAGGCGAGCTGAGAGTCGAGCACCTCGCCGCCGAGCCGCTGCTCCTGCCACGCGGCGAAGTCGGCGTACTGGATGGAGAGTTCGCGCAGCGGCGACGGGAGACCCTTTGAGAACGCCTCGTAGAGCGCCGCCAGCTCGCGCAGGAAGACGCCTATCGACCAGCCGTCGCCGACGATGTGGTGCATGACGACGAGCAGGACGTGCTCGTCGGGCGCGAGGCGGAAGAGCGTCGCGCGGTAGAGGGGGCCTTCGGCGAGGTCGAAGGGCCGTTCGGACTCCTCGTTGATGAGACGTGCGAGGCGGGCCTCGCGCCCCGGCTCGGCGACGCCGCTCAAATCCTCGACGCGAAGCGGGCGCGGCACTGCCGGGGCGACGACCTGCACGGGCCTGCCCTGCTTTGTGGGAAAGCTCGTCCTCAGCACTTCATGGCGGCGCGCTATCTCGTCGAGTGTCTTTTCAAGCGCGGCGGCGTCGAGGTCGCCTGCCAGTCTCATCGCGCCGGCCATGTTGTAGAAGGAGCTGTCGGGCTGCAACTGGCTGAGGAACCAGAGCCGCTGCTGCGCGAGAGAGAGCGGGCCGGGCCTGTCCCGGCGGCGCTCGATGCGTTGCGGCTTCTTCTGTGCGTCCGCGCCCTTCCCTTTGAGCCGTTTGGAGAGGAGCGCCAGTTTTTCGGGGGAGAGGGCGTCGAGGCGTTTGGCTAGTTCACTCACTTCGTTAATCTCTTCCGCCGCCCGTCGAGGGCTTAGCTGTGATGCCTTGCTGTCAGGAGCGTTTCACGGAGACAGGATGTCGCCGAGGTCTAAGAGGCCGCGCACGGCGTTGCCCTCCCCCCACTGGTAGAGGAAAGCCAGAGTCGTGGCACGGCCCGCGGGTCTCTGTGCCCGATAGCGTTTTTGAGGCAAGGAATCTGTCACGGGTGCCGTCGCCGGTACCCGAGGCCGTGTGGTGCGCGGCTAGGACACTACCTTGTAAGGCGCGGGTAAATCCTTAAGAAGCCGCTCAACTTTTCTTCAATTATTTCTCAGCGTGCTCTCAGGCGAGACTCGGCGCGGCGGACGACGAGCGCGCGCGGGTGCGGTGTTGTCTTAGGGGCGCGGTCGTGCTCTTAGCCGCGGCGTGGTCTGTGGCGGGCTTACTGATCGTCCACGAGATTGAGGCGTCGGAGAAGGCTGCCGAACTGAGGTTCGGAGCGGAGGCTGTCAACTTCCGGCGCGACCTTGATCCAGTTGAGCCACTCGTTCTGTGCCGCATAGGCTTTCTCGAACCACTCGAACGCATGCTGCTTCTCGCCGAGCGCGGTGTAGATGAGCGCGATGCAGTAGGGCGGGATGTAGGTTCGCGCCGACGCCTGCTCCAGTTCGCGGAGTGCCTCGACCGCCGCTTCCCGCTCGCCCTTCATCGCGTAGGCGTGGCCGAGGAAGCCCAACAGCAGAGGCGAGTCGTAAATCAGCCGCGCCTTTTCAAACTCTTCGACGGCCTTCACGAACTCGCCGTTCTGCTCGTAAGCCATCCCGAGCGTGACGCGCGCCAGAAAGAAGTCGGGGTTGAGTTCGAGGCACTTTTCGAGCTGGCTGATGGCGCGGGCAAACTGCCGCGCGTGGATGTAGTGCCACCCTAGATACTGGTTGATGCTGTCGTTGAGCGGGTCGAGTTTGAGCGCCAGCCGGCTCTCGGCGAGAGACTCCTCGATGCGCCCCATCGCCATCAGGAAGTGCGAGTGCCAGTTGTGCGCGTGCGCGTAGTTCGGGTCCACCTCGATGGCCCTCCTGAACTCCCTTTCGGCGTTGGACCAGTCCCGCTCGTACATCATCTTGACGCAGGCCAGCGACGTGTGGGCCTCGGCGAGCGTGTCGTCAATGAGCAGGGCGTTGATGGCAGCCGTCTTGGCCTTCGGGCTTGTCTCCCACGGCGGGAGTATGCCGTAGAAGTCGAAGGCGACGTAGGTGTCGGCAAGCCCCGAGTAGGCCAGCGCGTAGCCGGGATCGAGCCTCGTCGCCTCTTGAAAATACTCTATCGCCTTCTGGTAGCCCTCGACCGAGCGCCTGTTCCAGTAATAGCGGGCCTTCAGATAGAACTGGTAGGCTTCGGGGTTCACCGTGTAGTGCTTGCCGAGCCGCCTCCTCTCCTCTTCCGTGAGTCTCAGCCGCAACCCCTCCGTGATCCTGGCCGAGACTACGTCCTGCGCCATCTGGATGTCGGAGGGCGGCAGGTTATAGCGCCCGCCCCAGACCTGCCAGCCCGTCGCCGCCTCGACCATCTCCGCCTGAATGATAAAGACGCCGCCCTGTACGAGCACCCTGCTGACCAGCACGGCGTCGGCCATCAACTCGCGCCCTACCATCAGCGCGTCGGCGTCGCGTCCCTTGTAGCTGAAGGCGACGCTGCGCGCGATGATGTGCACCTGCCGCAGCCGTGAGAGGCTGTTAATTATGCTCTCCGTGATCCCGTCCGCGAGATACTCCAGCTCCGGGTCGCCGCTCTCGTTAACCATCGGCAGAACCGCGAGGGTGGTGACCGCCTCTTCGCGCCTGGCCGCCGCCTTTTCCTCCGGGCCGGCCTCGCGCGCCGCGACCGGCCTCTCGGCGGCGCGGTCTTCCGACTCCTCAATTATCTCTTTGACGGGGGCGACGAAGCGGTACCCGCGCTTCGGGACAGTCTCTATGTACTGGGACTTCTGCCCTTCGCCCAACGCCTTCCTGAGCATGAAGATGTTCTGCGTGAGGTTCGACTCTTCGACGTAGCGGTCGGGCCAGAGCGTTTCGATCATCTCCTCTTTACTGACGACGCGCCCGCTGCGCTCGACCAGAATCATCAAAGTCTCGAAGACCTTGGGCGGCAGCGGTACAGGCTCGTCGTCTTGCAGCAGGAGGTACTCGTTGAGGTCTAAGCGGAAGGGGCCGAACTCATAAAAATGGTGGAGTCTTTTGCTCATGAGGGAATGCCGCCGGAGTCGTTAAGAAATTATTGAAAAAAAGTTGATGCATTTATTGAAGACATTCTCGTGCCGCTTCAATAAAGTGCACTGCTCGTGAGAGGGAATTTGAGCGATGCTGTCCGGGGCAAAAATGCAACCACAAAAGCCCTTAGCTGGAGATGCAAATTCTATGTCATCTAACTAGTCGAAGGCAAATGCAGCCACCGACGCTTTCGACTTTATTAAAAAATTGGACGGAATCACTCACAGGGCCTGACGGGAGTCCTTATATAAAGCGCATGGAAATCGTAAGTGACGCCGCACGCTGGTACGCCATCTACACCAAACCGCAGGAGGAGGGACGCGCCGACAGCAACCTCGCCGCGTGGGGCGTAGAGACGTTCTCTCCGAGGATTAGGAAGAGACGGTTAAACCAGTTCACCGGCCTGGCGGTGTACGTCTCCCAGCCCCTGTTCCCGCGCTACATCTTCGCACGCTTCGACGCCGAGAGAATGCTGCACAAGGTTTGTTACACGCGGGGCGTCAGGGGCGTCGTCAGTTCCGACTACACGCCGCTCGTGGTCGAGGACGAGATCATCGCTTTAATCCGGTCGCAGGTCGGCGAGGATGATTTCGTGCAGCTCGGCGAAGAGCTGAAGCGCGGCGACGAGGTGAGAATCAGCGACGGCGTCCTGCGCGGGATGAGCGGGGTCTTCGACCGCGCGATGAAGGACAGGGAGCGCGTCACCGTACTACTGACGACCATCAACTATCAGGCCAGCGTGACGGTCGAGAGGGCGGCTGTTCAGAAGACCCCGCGAGCCGTTTGCAACGCCTGACGGATCGGCGCCCTTGATTATGGGGTGCCGCGGATTGAAGACCTCATCGGGCGGGGCACGAGCCTCGGCCCTGGAATAACCGGTGCGCGTCGCGGAAGCGGCGTCGCCGTCACTGCCCCTCCTCCCAACGACAAAGACAAGGTCAGTTTATTGGCGCAGGCTGCGGTAGCTCTGCCCGCTAGACGGCAGGAAGAGTCGGCACGGACGCGCGCGACGGCGAGCCGCGCGGCGCGAGTCATAGCTTCGACCCTGCCGGCGGAAGGTCGCCGGCCCGGTCAATAACTCTAAGAAAGTAAGGAGCCAGAAATGAACAGAGATGAGCAGGAAGACTCGACCGTCTATAAGGTCGTCGTCAATCACGAGGAGCAGTATTCGATCTGGCCTGCCGAGCGCGACAACCCGCTCGGGTGGAACGACGCGGGCAAGACGGGTTCCAAGGCGGAATGTCTGGCCTACATCGAAGAGGTGTGGACTGACATGAGGCCGCTCAGCCTGAGGCTGAGGATGATGGACGCGAGTCTGTCGTAAGGCGTGCCGCCGCGGCGACCGACAAGGGTCGCATCATCGCCCGCCGCCGAGGGGTCGCGCCGCGCCCGGAGTATTCCGCCGCGGCGGTCGGCTGCCGCGGCGGGCAACGGGTCTGCGTTTCAAAGCGAAGACCACCGTGGTCGCCCGCCCAGGGCGCCAGAGGCACGGAGACGTTAATGAAGTTGATCATCTTCCTCCTGCGCTCGTCGCCGCGCATCGTCGTCGCCGCCGTGGCCGCGGGCGTCGTTGCCGGCGTCAGCAACACGGGCCTCCTGACGCTGATCAACGCGAACCTCAACCAGACCGGCGCGCCGATGATGCGCTCGGCCTGGGCCTTCGCCTTGCTCGGCGCGGTGATGCTCGCCAGCCGTTGCGCTTCCGCCATCGCGCTGACGCGGCTGGCGCGCGGGTCGGTCTTCGACCTCAGGATGCACATCTGCCGCCGCGCCATCGCCGCGCCCCTGCGTCACCTCGAAGAGATAGGCGCGGCGCGCGTGATAGCCGCCCTGACCGACGACGTGCCGACGATATCTTTCGCGCTGACGACCATCCCCCTCGTCTGCATGCACCTCGCCGTGGTCGTGACTTGCCTGATCTATCTGGCGTGGCTCTCGGTTCCGGCCTTCGTCGGCATGCTCCTCTTCATGGTGTTCGGAATCCTGAGCTACTACATCCCCTCGACCCGCGCCCTGCGTTACGTCAACGCCAGCCGCCTCGGGTGGGACGTGCTCTCCAAGCACTTGCAGGCGCTGACGCAAGGGGCGAAGGAGTTGAAGCTCCACCGCCTGCGCCGCGAGGCGTTCTTCGCCGACTCGCTCGAAGCCACCGCCGACGCGGCGCGGCGCGACGGCGTCCGCGCCGACAGCATCTACGCTGTCATCTCCGGCTGGGGGCAACTGCTCGTCTTCGCCTTGATAGGTGTGCTGCTCTTTGTCGCGCCCGCCTTCCAGCAGATCAGCCGCCAGGCGCTCATCGGCTACAGCCTGCTCGTGCTCTACATGATGACGCCTTTGGAAGTTCTGCTGAACCTCGTGCCCAGTCTGGGGCGCGCCAACGTCGCCATACGGAAGGTCGAAGAACTGGGGCTGTCGCTTGAGGCGAAAGGGTCGGAACACGGTGAGGGCGGCACGCCGCACGCCTTCTACGAAAGCCTCGAACTGAAGGGCGTGACCCACTCCTACATGCGCGAGGGCGTGGAAGAGCCTTTCATTCTCGGCCCCATAGACCTGAGTTTTCGGCCCGGCGAGGTGGTCTTTCTCGTCGGCGGAAACGGGAGCGGCAAGACCACGCTGGCGAAGCTTCTGACGGGACTCTACGTGCCGGAGTCCGGCGAGGTGCGACTCAACGGCCAGACCGTCTCCGACGAAACGCGCGAGAGTTACCGCCAGCTATTCTCGACCGTCTTCTCCGACTTCTTCCTGTTCGACTCACTGCTCGGTGTGGAGGGGCGAGACTTGGACGCGCGGTCGCGCGACTACCTGGCCCGTCTCCAACTCTCGCACAAGGTGCGGGTCGTTGACAGCAAGTTCTCCACCACCGACCTCTCGCAGGGGCAGCGCAAACGCCTCGCCCTGCTGACGGCCTACCTCGAAGACCGGCCCTTCTACGTCTTCGACGAGTGGGCCGCCGACCAAGACCCGCACTTCAAAAAGGTCTTCTACCTTCAACTCCTACAGGAGTTGAAGGACAGGGATAAGACGGTGCTGGTGATCAGCCATGACGACCGCTATTACGATCTGGCAGACCGCATCATCAAGCTCGACTACGGCAAGGTGGTTGCCGAGAACAGCGGCGCATACACCGAGCCGGTCCCCGCATAGGGCGTTACGGCTTCAACCCGTCGGCGGGTTGTTCGCGCCGAGCCTGCGCCGCGACGGGCGCACCCTCTTCGTCAAGGTGTCGTACCTCTTCCGCTTCGACCGATAGTTCCGAAACAGACCGCGCGATTAAGCCACAGGCAGGCCGCGACGCCTCCGACCGAAGGAGGAGTCCGACCGCCCCGAATGTCTTCCACCCTGAACACGCAGCCACGGACGCTAAACGCAATGCAAGTTCTGGACATCACACGGCAGGAAGGCGGAAGAGAAGAGCCGCTGCCCGCGGACGAAGAACTCTTCATCTTCCCGGTCTCCTACGCGCAAAAAGGTCTCTGGCTCATGAGCCGCTTCGAGCCTCTCAGCGCGGCCTACAACATCCCGGCGGCCTTCCGTCTGACGGGCGCGCTCGACGTGGACGTGCTGGAGCGGAGCCTCAACGAGATCGTCCGAAGGCACGAGGCGCTACGCACCACCTTCGAGATGATCGAAGAGCGCGCGGTGCAGATCGTCCACCCGTCGCAGACTTTGCGCGTCGAGTCGGCGGAGTTGGGACACCTGCCGGAGCGCGAGCGGGCCGAGCGCGTCGCGCAACTGGCGAAGGAGCACGCGCGCGCGCCGTTCGACCTGTCGCGCTGGCCCCTCATCCGCGTCAAGCTCCTGCGACTCGCCGAAGACGAGCACGTGTTGCTGCTCTCGATGCACCACATCATCGGCGACGGCTGGTCCACCGGAGTTTTCGTCCGGGAGATGGCCGCCATCTACAAGGCTTTCTCCGCCGGACGCCCCTCGCCGCTGCCGGAGCTGCCGCTTCAGTACGCGGACTTCGCCATCTGGCAGGAGGAATGGCTGACCGGTGATGTTTTACAGTCGCACCTGGACTACTGGCGCGGGCAGTTGGCCGGGGCGGCGCTGGTTCTGGAGCTGCCGACGGATCGTCCACGTCCCGCCGTCGAATCCTTCAGGGGCGCGCGCTACTGCTTCCGACTGCCCGAAGAACTGACCGCGTCGCTTCAAAAGCTGAGCCGCAAAGAGGGCGCCACGCTCTTCATGACGCTGCTCGCCGGATTCCAGACCCTGCTTTACCGCTACACTGGTCAGAAGGACATCGTCGTCGGCTCGCCCATCGCCAACCGCAATCGCGCCGAGACCGAAGACCTCATCGGCTTCTTCGTCAACACGCTCGCCCTACGCACGCAGATCGAAGGGAACCCGCGCTTCAGCGAGCTACTGAAGAAGGTGCGCGAGATGACGCTCGGGGCCTACGCGCACCAGGACATGCCGTTCGAGCGGCTGGTCGAGGAGTTGCAGCCGAGGCGCGACCTGAGCCGCTCGCCGATCTTCCAGGTGATGTTCATCCTCCAGAACGCCCC
>Ga0070740_10004399_pt1 | contig 13886 bp, 14 predicted proteins | sample Coa_R2_FD_67286 | JGI IMG/M metagenome (GOLD analysis project Ga0070740, IMG submission 67286) | Surface soil microbial communities from Centralia Pennsylvania, which are recovering from an underground coalmine fire - Coalmine... | ecosystem: Environmental > Terrestrial > Soil > Unclassified ... | reverse complement strand
ACTTAGGAGTTGAACAGTACTCTCAGGAGGCGCACCAGCAGGCGGGAGAGAATCCCATATGCCAGAACGGCCACCAGCAACTCGAGAATGGTCAAGAGCTGGGGTGCCCCTGCGAGGAACGAGAGGTTGACATTTGCGGCCAGCAAACGCACAGGTTGTAGGAAAAGGTCGCTCACTGCAAAAAGCAGGGTCAGCCAGGATGTGGTATTCTGTACGCCAAACAGGACACATACGGCCCGCGCCAGCAAGGCCAGTTGCACCAGGAGGAGAAAGAACCCCACCAGGCCAGGGATCATGCTCCGGCGTCGCCTGCGCACGGGTTGAGCGTAGCGCGCTGCTCCTCCCGGAGGAATGCCGCGATATCTTTTTAACGGGGCTTCCGGCAGGACGGGATATACCGCTGGCTCTTGATACGAGGGATAAGGATAGGCGGGCAGCCCTCCTTGAGGCACCGGGCGCTCATCCGGCTGAGGCGCCGGAACGGTCAGCGCGTCAGGAGAAAGGCCGGTCGCGCCATAGGTGGGATTTGCATATGGAGGCAGAATAATGCGCTCCACGGGTTCGGTGGGTTCGTTGTAATCGCCCAGCTTGAATGGTGTGTTCTGCGATTGCTGTCTACCCATAGCAGTTGCTCCCATACTTCCCCTGCCAGCCACTCTCTCCCCAGAAAAGAGGCTGGTCGGTTCTGACTCGACGGCTCGCTCCGTATCTGTCCGGGCCAACCAGCCTGCAAAACTCTTTACCGTTTCTATTACTTATGACGTGCCCGATACTATTGTATCAAAATTGATAACGCTGGAAAAGATCTTCGGACGTTTCGCGCCGCTCCATGATCTGGATGCGTTGTTCATCTACCAGAAGTACGGCTGGCCTGGGCACCAGGTTGTAATTGCTGGCCATCGGCAGGCAATATGCGCCGCACGTGGGCAGGGCCAGCAATTCGCCTTCGGCTATGCGCGGTAACTGCACCTCCTCGATCAACACATCGCCCGATTCGCAGTAGCGGCCAGAGATGCAGACGGTTTCCCGGAATTCTTCCAGCGCGCGTTCAACCGGGAAGGCGGTGTAGATCGCCCCATAGAGCGCAGGCCGGATGTTATCAGCCATGCCGCCATCGACAAAGAGATAGGTGATGCCGCCCGGCGTGGTTTTGCGCGCGCCGACGCGATACACGGCAACTCCCGCACGGGCGATGATCGAACGCCCCGGCTCGATGATGAGGCGCGGCGCCGGCAGTTCCGTCCCGACAGCGGCCAGACCGCGCAGCATGCTCGCCTGCAACGTTGCCGCCAGCACATCGATTCCCGGCGTCTCCTGCGCGTCCGGCGTATCGATGGCCCAGCCACCACCCGGACTGACCTCGCGCGGCCACCAGCCGGTTTCTCGCTGCACCTCAGCCGCCAGGGCCAGCAAGCGCTCAAGGCACTCCGCATAGGGCCGCGCCTCCCGCAGCATGGTGCCGCTATGGGCGTGCAGGCCCCGCAAGTCGAGCTGGTTCTCCTGGAGAATGCGCAGCAGGGCGGCCTTTGCCTCGCCATTGCTCAGGTGAAAACCGAATTTGGAGGATGCGTGGCCGGTTTGCAGGTAGCGATGGGTGTCAGTTTCAACTTCGGGCGCTACACGCACCAATACCCCTGGCCTGCTGCCGCTCTCCCTCGCCAGGCAGGTCAGGCGCTCCAGTTCGCTCCAGTTGTCCAGCACGACGCGCCCCACACCGGCACCCAGAGCCAGGCGCAACTCCTCCTCCGATTTATTATTGCCGTGAAACGAGATGCGCTCCGGTGGAAAATCCACGCGCCGGGCAAGCAAGAGCTCTCCCCCGGAAACAACGTCCAGACCCATTCCCTGCTCGGCGAGCAGACGCGCAAGTAAGGGGGCCAGGTACGCTTTGGACGCATACAGGATCAGGCTCTCAGAGGCACGGTAGATCTCGCGAAATGCCCGCATATACATCTGGCAGGCGTGAAGGATGGTGGCACGGTCGAAAATATACAGCGGCGTGCCATAGCGACGCGCGAGATCAGGAATGGCGTGTTCGGCTATATGAAATATCCCGCTGGAGGAGAAGGTTGCGCTGTCTGGTAAAAGTGGCTGGAGCCTGGTGATGTCCATTGTACAGATCTTCCTTTGCTCGTTGATTCCGTAGGATTGTCTCATGGAGAGTGTGAGGAGGTCAAGCTCGATACTGCTTTGCGTTTTCTGATGTCTTTTGTCCCATTGAGAGGATGAGGTTTGCCGAGGGAAAAAGCGCGGCCAACCTCGCGTGCTTTTCGTTTGCTCTATCCTATGTTAAAATAGCCTTGCATTCGCAATGTTGCAGAGAAGGGGTTTTTATGACACAGACAGATCATCGCACGGAGGAGCGGAACGGACGCGCTAGAGCCGGGAGGCCACGCGTGCGTTTTGCTCCCAGCCCGACCGGCCTGATGCACATCGGCGGGTATCGCACGGCGCTCTTTGACTGGCTTTACGCCCGGCATACGGGCGGAGATTTTATTCTGCGCATCGAGGATACTGACACACTGCGCACGGCGGAGGGCGCGGTGGAGTTTCTCATAGAAGGTATGCAATGGCTGGGGATGGATATCGATGAAGGTCCGGGCGTGGGCGGTCCCTATGGCCCGTACTACCAGACCAGCCGCAAGGCGCTCTACCAGCAGTACGCGAACCAGCTCATCGAGTCCGGCCACGCTTATCGCTGCTATTGCACGCCTGAGCGCCTGGAGGCAATGCGCCAGGAGCAGCAGGCCCGGAAGCTGCCGCCGCGCTACGATCATCGCTGCCGCAACCTCACGTCCAAGCAGCGCGCGGCGAACGAAGCAGCTGGATTGCGCTGGACCGTGCGCTTCGCTATGCCGCTGGAGGGGGAAACGGTCGTTCACGATGAGTTGCGCGGCGATATGGTCTGGCAGAACACCAACGTTGACGATGCGATCCTCTTGAAATCGAATGGGCTGCCTACCTATCACCTGGCGCATGTCGTGGATGATCACTTGATGGGCATCACCCACCTGATTCGCGCCGAGGAGTGGATCTCCAGCGCGCCGTTGCACATCCAGATCTGGCAGGCCCTCGGCTGGGAGATACCGTTGATCTATCACGTGCCCGATGTGCTGGGCAAGGACAAACGTAAGCTCAGCAAGCGGCACGGCGCGCCTTCGTGGAAGGAATTGCAGCAGCAGGGCTTTCTGCCGGAGGCGGTGGTGAACTTTCTGGCGCTAATCGGCTGGTCCTACGACGATAAGACCGAGTTCTTTACTCGCGAGGAGCTGATTGAGAAATTCTCGCTGGAGCGCATCAGTGTATCGGGGGCCATCTACGACGCGGAGAAGCTGGCCTGGATGAACGGCGTGTATATTCGCAAGCTCTCGCTCGAGGAGTTGACGGAGCGTGCGCTGCCCTATATGGAGCGGCCCGAGGCGGAGGGCGGACTGCCTGACGAGATTCAACGTCCGCTCGATCGCGAGTATACGCAGCGCGTGCTCAGTCTGGAGCAGGAGCGACTACGCACGCTGGGCGAGGCCGCGCACGCCGTCTCGTTCTTCTATACCGAGAACTGGGAGTATGAGATACCGCTGATCCAGAAGGGCATGGACGCAGAGGGTACGAAGAATGCGTTAAACCGCTCCCGCGCCTTGCTCAATAGCCTGGATACCTGGGAGTCAGGTGTACTTGACGAGAGTCTGCGCGCCCTGATGACGGATTTGGGCCTCAAGCCACAGCAATTCCTGGGAACCATCCGGGTTGCGGTGAGCGGACGCAAGGCCATGCCGCCCCTCTTTACCTCAATCGAAGTGCTGGGCCGCGAGCGCACGCTCGCCAGAATTGAGCGCGCGCTGGCGAGTCTGGAATAAGACCAGACGCGCCTGGAGTAATAGCCAGCAGGGGCCGGGATGCGTCCCGGTCCTTGTTTTTGGCGCTCGCTCAATGAAAAGAAGCTGATCTTGCCAAAAGCAAAAACTTGAGCCATAGTTAAGAGAGTGATTATATCCCACAGGTCAAAAAAACCTGATGTTTTAGCAGGCGGCAAAGGCTATGGCGCAGCGTGACTACATCCTACGTATGTTCGAGGAGATGAGCAGGGCACTGGCCCAGATTATCTACCACCGGCAGATCAAAGACTACCGGGCGGCACATGATCTGATCGATGAGCAGATCAGACAAACGCTGGGCATGGGCGGCAGCTTTTTGCTCGCGCTTTCAGATGACGCGCTTGTATCGATGTTGACCACCCTGGGGAGGTTGAACGCCGAGAAGTGCTGGCTCGTCGCTACGCTGCTCAAGATCGAGGGAGACATCTACGAGGAGGAGCAGGATGAAAGCAGGAGCTATCATTGCTGGCTCAAGGCCGGCAATCTCTTCCTGGAAGCCCTCTACGCACAGAATCAGAAGCTAGAGATTGAAGAGGTCGCGGAAGTAGACGAGTTGTGGGAAAAGCTGAGGGATTACGAGCTCCCGCTGCGCACCAGGCAATTGCTCTTCTGGTACTTTGAACACACCGGGAGATATGATAAGGCTGAGGATATGCTTTTTGATATACTGGAGGCAGAGGATGGCGAGAGCCTGGAACCTGGCGCAGAAATGGCAGAGGTGCGTGAGCAAGGTGAGGCTTTCTACGCACGTCTGATGGGCAAGAGTGACGCCGCCCTGAAGGCGGGGAATTTCTCCCGCGCCGAGATCGGTGAGAGCCTGGAACGCCTGCATAAGCTTTTGATTTAGGGCACCACACGAAAAACCACTGGTCAAATTCACGCCCATTGATTATACTTACTTAACACATTTTTAACGTTTCTTTAAAAGAAACTGTCCCAGAAAGTAAGTAATAATCATGTCAACTTCACAGAGCCAGGCGAAGGATGTTTTTTTGCCCCGGAGAGGAGTGCTGGTGTCAAATCTGAAGTCGTCTCAGGTGGCCCGTTCCACGGTTGCTACGACCTGGCGCTGGCTGTGGCCCGATGTCCTCATGCGCATCGTGCCATTGACGGTCATACCTTTGATCGTCATTGCACTCCTCCATCTACCACTCTCGTCTCTTGGCCTCACCCCGGGCAACTGGCCGCTGCAGCTTGTGGCCGGCCTGCTGATTGGCCTGGCCATGGCCTGCTTCGCCACGACGTACCGCATCCTGGTCGTCGGCCCCTGGTTTCGCCGCCCCACCGGCTGGGATCACCTCTTGCAGGGCTTCTATTACCTGTGCATCAACGGTCCGGTGGAGGAGTTTTTCTTTCGCGGCTTTCTCCTGACTATGGTAGCGCAATGGACCGGTTGGGTGGGTTGGGGCTGGCTGGTCAGCACGGCGGTGTATACGCTCTACCATCGCCTGGGCAAATGGAACTGGCGCAGCGTCGCGGGCGTCGGCCTGGCCAGCACGCTCTTTAGCACCCTCTATATCGTGCAACCCAAACCCTGGTCCCTGCTGCTGGTTGTGATCGTCCACGGCTTCACCACATGGGGATTTTTGAGCCTGGGGGATGAGGTGATGTATCAACGCTGGAAGAGAAAGCAGGCAGCCGGCTAATCTTTCGGTTTCCCGGACATATCCGGTGGCATATTGATCCGTTCGCGAGCCTTCAGCAAGGAAACGAGTAGCCAGGCATTTCTGAGAGTCCAGTAGAGGCCAAACAATCCCACGCCGCCGCCAACGATCCACACCCAGAGTGGGAGATGTTGCAAGGCAACAGCCAGCGTCACGGTCCCGACCTTCTGCGCGTTCAGAATCATAATCCCGCCGCCGATGAGCAGAAATACCAATCCTTCGCCGATGCCTTTTACATACATCTCTTTCTTGCCACGTCGCCGGATGGCTCGCATATTTCGATATGCGCGATCACGGACCATTCGATAACGCATACGGCCCTCCTTCTGGCTAGAAGTACAGAAGATACGCATAGTTTATCACAAGCATATCATGATCGCAATGTTTCTCACAAAAATTGCGTTGATTTTATGATTGTCGGTGAATAAGCCAGGAAAGGCTTCAAATCTCTGCTTCTATGCCCACTCCCATCTCTCTGGCGCGTGCATACACATACAGGGCCACGGCGAGATCCTGGATGGCGAGGCCGACGGATTTGAAGCAGGTGATCTGCTGCGGGGACTGGCGACCAGGCTGTTCGCCGCTGGCGAGCTGGCCGAGTTCGAGCCAGGATTCGGGACCGGCGATCTGCCCCTGCTCTAGCGCCTGGAGCAGGTCGCCGGCCTCGACCAGGGCCGCTTCCCGTTGATCCACGGCGATGCGTGCGCGGGCGAGCGTGGCGGGATCGACCTCGCACATGGCGGGCGTAAAAGCCCCGATCGCGTTGATATGGGTACCGGCTGCAATATCGCGCGCGTGGAAAAGCGGAGTAGTGGAGGCGGTCGCGCAGGCAACCAGCGAGGCGCCGCTCAGAGCCTCCCGGGCGTTTGAGGCACGGCGAACCGGCGGGCAGGAATCGCCTAGAAGCTGCCGGAGCGTGCTGACCAGTTGCGCGAAGTGCTCGTCGCTGCGATTGACCACGCGCACCTCGCGCAGAGGACGCACGGTATGGATGGCCCAGACCTGCGTGGGGGCCTGGGCGCCCGCACCAAAAAGTGCCAGCACATTGGCCTCCGGGCGGGCCATTAGTTCGGTCGCCAGGCCGGAAACCGCGCCGGTACGCATGGCGGTCAGCCAACCGCCCTCCAGAATAGCGAGCGTCTGGCCGGTCGTAGAGTCGAGCAGCAGCACGGTGGCAAAACTGCGCGGGAGCCCGCGAATGGCGTTATCAGCGACAGAGGTGAGTAGTTTTAAGCTAAAGGCGGAGTGTTCAGGGGTTTGTAAAAGTGAGGGCATGAGCAATGCCACACCCTGCGCAGAGAGGTCGATGCTGAGACGCTGAGGCATTTGCACGTGCTTCGCGTAGAGGGCGAGGAAAGCGGTCCTCATCGCATCAATCGCGGCGGGCATGTTCAGGCAACGCCGGATATCCTGGCGCGCAAGGATAAGTGCCATAGAAAGCTCTCCTTTTAATGATTGTCTTAACGAAACATCAAATCTAGCATATCATGCTCGCAAACAAAGGGAATAGCCGGGTTTCTCCTAACAGTCCCGGTTCGTTACCTTCAGACCGACAAAACGTCTGGCAATGCAGTATACTACTAAATGCGGCCCTGTACGCTGCTAAAACGCGCCTCCCGCCATACGCTTCACCGGGCAGGGGGCCATCTGCACATCCCGGCAAGGGCAGGCGGTAGCAAGACGAGGAGAGAGAAGCCGGGTGTCGAATGCATGGAAACGCCTGGGAGCAACCAGAAAAACGCTCGCTTCCCGGTACCTGTATACTATCCATGACAGGACGCACATATGCTATCTTATTATCTGGAGGTCCCGTCCTTTGAAAATTCTTGTGACCGGCGGAGCCGGCTTTATTGGCTCCCATCTTTGTGCCCGTTTGTTAGAAGAGGGCCACGAAGTGACCTGTGTTGATAATCTGATCACCGGCTCAGAGAGAAATATTGCCGCTTTTCGCAATCATCCGCGTTTTACTTATGTGAAACACGATATTACTCAGCCGCTCGATCTGGAGACCGAGGCTATTTTTCATATGGCCAGCCCGGCTAGTCCGGTGGGCTACATGGAGAATCCAATCGCGACCATCCTGGTCAACAGCCAGGGCACCTACCAGATGCTCGCGCTGGCTTTGAAAAACAAGGCGATGTTTCTCTACACTTCAACCTCCGAGGCATACGGCGATCCCCAGGAGCATCCGCAGCGCGAAGATTATTGGGGGCATGTGAATCCCATCGGCCCGCGCGCGTGCTATGATGAAAGCAAGCGCCTGGGCGAGACATTGACGATGGAGTATTATCGCCAGTTTCAGTTGAATGCGCGCATTGTGCGCATTTTCAACACCTATGGCCCCAATAGCCAGATGAACGACGGGCGCATGATCCCGAACTTTATTACCCAGGCATTGAAAAATGAGCCGCTGACGATCTATGGCGACGGCAGCAAAACGCGCAGCATTTGCTATGTCAGCGATTTGATCGAGGGGCTGTTGCGGGCCATGTTCCGCCCTCACACAGCCGGCGAGGTCTTCAACCTGGGCAATACGGCGGAGCACAGCGTGCTGGAGTTTGCGCAGACGATTATCAAGCTGTGCAATTCTTCTTCGAGCATTGTCTTCGAGTCCAGCCGGATCGACGATCCAGAGCGACGGCGACCGGATATTACCAAAGCGCGCACTATCCTCGGCTGGGAACCGCTCGTTTCCAAAGAGGAGGGGCTGTTGCGCACAATTGAATGGTTTCGCAGCCAGATTCCCGACCTGAGTTCAATCTCATAAGAGACGGGCTGGCGCTCTCAGCGATGAATCCTAGAGGGATTTAGATAGGCTCTATGAGTACATCCAGGGTGGGCGGGGTGCAACGCCCCGCTTTATGGCTACGCACAGGCTATCAGGCCGCGCGCGCTTCTATTGCCGCACCGACACTGCTGAGCGTAATAGGAGCGGCGCTGGCGCTGGCTCTTTTGCTGGTCCCCCCGCTCCCCTGGAATATTCGCCTCCCATTCTACCTGATCCTTCTCGTCTGGACGATTCTGCGACCACGCGTGGCTCTCTACGTGATGGCTTTCGCTGTCCCCTGGGGCTCGTTGGACTATATCGCGGTGAGCGGCCTGCGGCAGAATAGCGCCGATCTCCTGGTCGCCTTCCTCGCCATTGGCTGGCTGCTGAGCTGGGGACTGCCAGCGTATATGGGCGGGGGTCGGGACCGCGAACGAGGGCGCATTCCCGCCTACCTGGTCGTGGCAATGCTGCTGCTGGTCGGGGTGATGTTCCTCTCGATGACCGACGCGATCAACAAGAAAGATAGTCTGAAAGAGATCGCGAAATGGCTGGAGTTTCTCGTCCTGGTCCTGCTGGGCGCGCAATATCTGCGCACGCGTCGCCAGATCTGGCTCCTGGTCAGCTTGATTATTGCGGCGGCCGTCACCCAGGCATTTTTTGGTTACGCCCAGGCAGTTTTCAACCTGGGGCCGGCCTCCTTTGTACGCAGCTACAATCTGCGCGTGTACGGGACCTTTGATCAGCCGAATCCTTACGCCGGCTATCTGAATATGTCGCTGGCCATCACCCTGGCGCTGCTTCTGCTGGGCCGCAACTGGCTGACCCGCTCGCTGGCCGGCATCGCGGCCTGCCTGATCGGCGGCGCTTTCTATCTCACCCAATCGCGCGGGGGTCAGGTTGCGCTGCTGGCCGCGCTGGCCTTTATCATCCTGGCCGGATTCCCCAGCATGCGCGTCTGGATGAGAATCGGTCTGATCGCGCTGCTCGTCGTCGCCGGCGGCATCGTATCAGGGGCGATTCCGCTCTATCTCTTCGACCAGGTTAACCACTTTCTTGGCCTGTCGGGGATCTCGCTCCTTGATCCCACTCCGCAGGACTTCTCGACTGCCGAGCGTCTGGCGCACTGGATCGCCGGAATTCGCATGTACCAGGCGCATCCTCTGCTGGGCGTGGGCATTGGCAATTATCCAGATGCTTACCCCCACTATTATGTGACGATCTTTGTAAACTCGCTGGGGCAGGCGCATAATTACTATATCAACATCGCCGCCGAAACCGGCACTATCGGCCTGATTGCCTATCTCTTGTTTGTTCTGTCTATGCTGATCGCCGGAGGCCGCGCGGTCTACCAGATCGGTAAACGCCGCCGGCTTATCAACATGCAACTCCCGCGCATGAAGGAGCGCAGGCCCGCCCCGTTGGGAAGACGCGACCGGCTCCTGCTCCTCTTGCGCCCGACGCGCTTTCTGCAGTATTATCGTCGCCAGGAGCGCTTTGAACTCTTTGGCCGCCTGACCAACGATCGCGCCCTGGCCATTGGCCTGCTGGCAGCGCTCATCACGATTTGTGTCCATAACCTGGTCGATGATCTCTACGACCACAGCCTGACGAATCTGATGGCGTTACTTCTGATCGCCCTCCTTCGTCTCGGCAACGTAACATCAAACGTATCAACAAGAGAAGATGATCAGGCAACGCCGCCTCCATCGGGCACACCGATGCCTTTGCCTGTCCCTGAAAGGGTAAAGGTAGCTCCCAGGCCCTGTTGAATCATCTATGAGCAAGGAAAGCTTCTGTCCAAGTCTTGTCAGGAGGGAGAACAACATTTGCGTATACAACATCCCGGCGATACGCCCTTTGATGACCCTTCGCTGGCCACCGAGGCGAGCCAGCAAGAGGCAGTTCAGAACTCTGGAGTCCCGGAGGAATCGGCGCTCCCTGCCGGCAGTGAAAACGGCGCGGAGATCAGCAGCGCGCAACTTTCGATTCGCAAACGCCTGCTTAACTGGCGCACGCTGGTCCCGCTGGTCATCGTCCTGGGCTTTCTGGTCTACACAGCGCAGAAGCTGCAAATCAACCCGGGGCAGACCTGGGCGGCGATGCGCAGCGCAAGCCTTGTTTTTTTTCTCGCGGCAGTTCTCGCCTATTATCTCTCTCTGCCTATCCGTACTCTGCGCTGGCGTCTGCTGCTGCACAACGTGGGCTACAGCCGGGAGAGCAGGCCGCCCCTACCCCATTTTGGCATTTTGCTGGAGATCTTCTACACTTCCTGGTTTGCGAACGTCGTCGTGCCCGCTAAACTGGGCGATGTCTACCGGGCCTATCTGCTGCGCCAGGAGTCCGGCGTCTCGGCCACACGCACCTTCGGGACGGTGCTCGCCGAGCGCTTGCTCGACCTGAGCGTGCTGCTGCTGCTCTTTCTCTCGGCGATTATCATCAGCCTGCGTGAAAATCTGCCCACATTCCTGCGCACCGGCCTCTATGTGACACTGGCCCTGGTGCTGGCGGGAATACTTGCGCTCGTTCTTCTACGCGTCTTCCGCGCGCAGATCCGGCGCTTTGTCCCGGCGCGTTTCCAGGGCTATTACGATCACTTGCAGGAGGGCACGCTCGGCTCGTTTAAACGCCTGCACCTGCTGCTCCCCTTGACCGTGCTCGTCTGGTTTTGCGAGGCGGGACGCTTCTTCTTCATCGCGCTCTCGCTCAATTTGATAACCGGAGGTTTGCTGCACATAGGAGCGGCCGCCATGTTTATCGCGCTCGGCGAGGCGCTGCTGACGATTGTGCCGTTTACCAGCGGCGGCATCGGCTTGGTCGAGGGCGGCATGCTGGCCATGCTCGCTCTATTCACGCCCGCGCGCAACCTGGCCGCAGCCGGCGTTCTGCTGGACCGCACGATTAGCCTGCTCAGCGTGCTGGCCTTTGGCCTGATCGTTTTTCTGATAGGATCTGCCCGGCGCGCGGCACGCAACAAAAACGCGAACGCTTGACAGCATTTATAGGGCTGAACTATAATCTGTCAGCAGGTCTGAGAGGGATAATCCACACGATGCATAGACGATCTGATTTGTCGCAGAGGTGCGCCTCAAATTTGGACTTGAGGGGGGGTGATTCCTGGTGACGCAAGTCAAAATTGGCGAAAACGAGACGTTTGAGACGGCCCTGAGGCGTTTTAGCCGCAAGATCCAACAAGAGGGGGTCCTGGCAGAGGCCCGCCGGCGCGAACATTACGAGAAGCCGAGCGTGAAACGCAAACGTAAAGATGCAGCCAAGCGACGCAAGATGGCTCGCAAGAGCTAGAAGGGTCGCTTGTTTCGGCTCGCCTCTCCCACTGTAATTCACAATGCTGGTAGAGAGGCGAGCCTTTTTTGTACAAAGACCGAGGAATATATGGCTGAAGCTGAAGCAGAAAGACATCTGGTTGAGGTTTACATAGATACGGACAGCGACGAGGAGAATGAGGCCGCAACGCATGTGCTGGAAACGCTGGATATCGAGGGAGCGGTCAGGCAGACGCTCAGGGCCGTAAACATAGAACAGCCGGTGACGCTCACGCTGGTCATCAGCGGCGATCAGGCGATTCAGGCATTGAATAAACTATACCGCCGGCAAGATAAGCCGACCGACGTGCTCTCGTTTCCGCTGTTGGACAAACCGCTGGTCAGGGCGCCCGCCGAATGGCTATGGCAGGCGCTAGAGGAAGCGCCGACAGACACATCCGCTCAGGCGGAAACCAGGCCGGCTTTCGTCACGCCGGGCGAGCTGGGCACGAACCTGGGAGATATCATTATCTCCTGGCCAACGGCGCTGCGCCAGGCTCATGAGGCCGGCCATTCTGTCGCTTACGAACTGCTCTTTCTCCTCTGCCACGGCGTCCTGCACCTGCTTGGCTACGACGATCAGACCGAGGCCGGCTATAGAGAGATGGTGCTCCGGCAAGAGGAGATTCTGGCTGCCATCCTCCAGAAAGGCTAGGCTATGGAGAACGAATCATCCGGGCCGGAAGATCCCCGGCGGGGCGAATTTGGCAAATTTCTCCTCGGCTTCAAGTATGCCTTTCGCGGCCTCTGGCATGCTCTGCGCACCCAGCGCAATATGCGCGTCCACCTCGCCGCTGCGCTTGTCGTGACCATCGCGGGGATTCTCCTGCACATCTCAGCCATCGAATTTGCCATGCTCTACGTAGCCATCGCGGGCGTTTTCATCGCCGAGATGTTCAATACGGTGATTGAGATCTGCGTCGATTTAGCCAGCCCGGAGTATCATCCCCTGGCACGCACCGCGAAAGATGTGGCAGCCGGCGCGGTTCTGCTGAGCGCGATCCTTGCCGTAGTGATCGGGGTGTTTGTGCTGGGACCGCATGTGTGGGCGCTGCTGGCCAGGTAACGTGCCCGGGCCAGATATTTATTTGACCCGCTCAACATACTGACCGGTGCGCGTATCCACGCGAATACGGTCGCCAGGATTGACGAAGAGCGGCACGTTAATCACGGCCCCGGTTTCCAGGGTTGCCGGCTTGGTCACGTTGTTCGCGGTATCGCCGCGCACGCCCGGCTCGGCGCTCTCCACGGTCAATTCCAGGAAGTTTGGTAGCTCGACGGCGACGATATTCTCTCCATCGACCAGCATCTCCACCACATCCCCCTCTTTGAGGAATTTCACGCCATCGCCCAGCAATGCCTTGGCGACCGGCTGCTGGTCAAACGTTTCGGTATTCATAAAAATGTAGTCGTCGCCATCGATGTAGAGGAACTGCCAGTTCTGGTGCTCGACGCGCACCGCATCGATCTCCTCGCCGGCGCGGAAACGCTGCTCCATCACACGGCCAGTCCTCAGATTTTTCAGGCGCACGCGCACAAACGCACGCCAGTTACCAGGACTGACGTGATGAAATTCAGTGACGGTATAGAGTTCGTTATTATAACGGATAACCATGCCGTTATAGAAATCAGCGGTTGTTGTTGCCCCCAAGGGAGTGTTCCACCTTTCTTCTACGCTACTATCGTGTCTTGACTGATTGGCTATGAACCAGCTTGCACAAGGCACTTCGTGATTCCCCATTATAAGGATTTCGCGGCCAGAGGGCAAATTGGTCAGGCCATCAGATCGTTAACCTTCTCAGCATAGGCGCGAAACCTGGCGAGGCGGCGCTTCTTCAGATTTTCGCGCAGCACCCAATTGATGTCGAAGTCGTTCCAGGTGGCGATTTCGCACATCAGTGCAAAGCCATCCTCCGGGTTGGCCGCAGTCACAACGCTCAGGGTATAGCCGAGGGCCTGGCGCAAGACGCGCACATCTGCCCGTTTGCGTTCGGATGGTGGCAGATTGTGCAGGTATTCAAGCGCAACGCGCTGCATCAGCAGGGCCGAGGCGATAATGTGAGTGGAATTGAGCAGAGCGGGCTCAGAGACGGCTGCCAGGCAGGCGCGCATCTGCAAACAATCGCCCCTGTCGAGCAGGTCCATCAGCCAGAGCAGCGTTTCATCAGGAGCCACCGCCAGGAGCTTTTGCAGCGCCATCGCCGCGCTCTCGCGAACACGCCAGGCGTGATTTTGAGCGTACCGCTCAATCCGCGAGAAT
>Ga0070740_10004397_pt1 | contig 13889 bp, 7 predicted proteins | sample Coa_R2_FD_67286 | JGI IMG/M metagenome (GOLD analysis project Ga0070740, IMG submission 67286) | Surface soil microbial communities from Centralia Pennsylvania, which are recovering from an underground coalmine fire - Coalmine... | ecosystem: Environmental > Terrestrial > Soil > Unclassified ... | reverse complement strand
AACGCTGACGCGGATTTCGGTGATGTTGACCCGTCATGGCGAACGCACCGCCAGCGTGGCGACGCAGTCCGAAATCGGACAGGCCCGTTCGTGCTTGCGTCGCCATCCCCGCGTGCCTCGCATTGAGGGTGCCGATCCGATCGGGCCCCGTCTAGCGTCGGCTGAACAGGCGATCAAGCAGCCAGCCGTCGAGGCCGCCGCGGTTCATCGTCGTGTGACCGGCGGCAGGGCCGACCGGCGCGGGCGGCCGCACCGGGTCGACGGGCGCAGCGACCGGGACAGGCGTGCCATCGCCATGACGATTGGCGAGCAAGCCCGAAACCAGCATGTCTGCCGGCATGTCGGGCAGCGGCAGGACCGGCACGTTGCGATGCGCCGCGCGCATGAAGCGGCTCCATACCTCGACAGGCAGACTGCCGCCGGTCACGTGTCTCGTCGGTGTTCCGTCATCATTGCCGAGCCAGACGGCGGTCACCAGGTGCGCCGTGTAGCCAACAAACCACGCATCACGGAAATCCTGAGACGTCCCAGTCTTGCCGGCTGCGGGCCAGCCGGGCAGCGAGGCGTTGCGTGCGGTGCCGACAGCGAGAGTCTCCCGCATCATCGCATTCATCATGCCGACATGGCGCGCATCCACCACGCGGCCAAGGGGCGCCGCCTTGTAGACGTAGAGTGGATTCCCGCTGGTGTCGGTGATGCGGGCAATGACGTGCGGTGTCACGGCAAAGCCGCCATTGGCGAAAGTTGCGTAGGCCCCCGTCAACTCGAGGACCGAGACTTCGGACGTACCGAGCGCGATCGATGCGTTCGGCTCGAGATGGGAGGCAATGCCCAATCGATGCGCGGTACGCACCACCGATTGGGGGGTGACCTCGAGCGTCAGCCGCACCGATACCGTGTTAAGCGAAAGCGCGAGCGCCTGGGTGAGGGTCACCGGACCGTAATATTGATGCTCGTAGTTTTCCGGCTTCCATCCTCTGACGCTGATCGGCGCGTCCTGACGCACGGTCTCCGGCGTCAGCCCGTGTTCCAGAGCAGCGAGATAGACGAAAGGTTTGAACGCCGAACCGGGCTGACGTCGCGCGGAGACCGCCCGATTGAATTGGCTTTCGGCGTAATCGCGACCGCCGATCAGCGCCCGCACCGCTCCGTCTGGCGACATTGCGACGAGCGCCCCCTGCGAAACCTTGTTCTTGTCGCCCTTTGTCCGCAGTTCATCCACGAGCGCCTGCTCGGCGCTCGCCTGCAGGTCCGCATCGATCGTCGTATGGACGACGATGTCCTGATCCACGTGCCCGATCGCGTCGTTTAGCGCGTCCATCACCCAGTCAGCCACGTAGTTGACGGAGCCGTTCCCCGATTTCGCGATCACGCGCGGCGGATGTGCTAAGGCCGTAGTTTCGCTGGTCTTGGTGATAAAATTGAGCGCCGCCATGGCGGCAAGGACGACTTTCGCGCGCTGTTCCGCACCGTCGAAATTGCGTGTCGGCGCGAGCCGGGACGGCGACCTCACGAGACCGGCGAGCAGCGCGGCTTCCGCCAGCGTGAGATCGCGCGCCGACTTACCGAAATAACGCTGGGAGGCTTGTTCGATGCCGTAGGCGCCGGCACCGAAATAGACGCGATTGAGATAAAGCTGCAAAATTTCCGCTTTCGAAAATTTTCTCTCGAGCCAGAGTGCCAGCAGGATTTCCTGGATTTTGCGCTCGAAAGTGCGTTCCTGGGTCAAAAAGAGGTTCTTGGCGAGCTGCTGGGTAATGGTCGAGCCGCCTTGGCTGAGGCCGCGATGCAGAACGTTGGCGACGAGCGCGCGCATCATGCCCAACGGGTCGATTCCGTAGTGTTGATAGAATCGCCGATCCTCAATGGCGATAAACGCCTTCGGGACATAGGGCGGAAGGTCTCTTAGCGTCAGCGGTTCGCCCGCCACATCGCCGCGACGCGCGAGCAGGCGTCCCTCCGCGTCCACGATCTCGATCGACGGCGGTCGCTTGGGAATTTCCAGAGACTGAAGCGGTGGCAGGTGTGCGCCGACATAGGCAACGGTCCCGATGCCGCCGATCATGAGCCACAATACGGCCACCAGCGTCCAATAGAGGAGGCGGCCGGCGAGCGGACGACGTTTTCGGGATGGACGCCGTTTGCGTGCGCGGCGTTGGCGTGTCGGCGCGTTGCCATCCTCGCGTCGGGCCTGAAGCGGAGGGCTTTTGTCAAACACCGGCTCCCGGCGTGATGCGCGTTCCCGTCCCGACGCCATTGCCAATCCGTTCCCGCGTCGACCGGTTTGCCGCCGTCGACTGCCCCAGGGCGGACGCTAAAGGGCACGGCTTAAAGCCTTGTTAAACGCGGATTTGCCGCGCCTTGCACGGACTTGTCAGGCGGACCTGGCGAGTTTCGGGTCGCCGTCCGGCTTCGCGAAAAGCGCGATGAGGGCGCGCTTGATCGCGGCCTGCCGCGTGGGCGACGTTATCTGCGCGCCCATGAGATCCGTGACATAGAACACGTCCACGACCCGCTCGCCGAAGGTGGCAACGTGCGCACTGGCGATATTGAGATTGAGCTTGGAAAGCGTTGTCGTCAGCTCGTAGAGCAGTCCGGTGCGATCAAGGCCAGTGACCTCGATCATTGTATAGCGATGCGACCACTGATTGTTGATCGTGATCGTCGGTTCGAGCGCAAAGGCCTTGATACGCCCTTTCAACGGCGCCCGCTTGGCCACGACGTCGGGCAACCGAATCTCGCCGCGCAACGTCTTCTCGACAATCTCGGCGATGCGTGTCGCGCGCCGTTCCTCATCGTCGTCGCGTTCGAATTCGCGATTGAACGAAATGGTATCGAGTGCTCGCCCGTCGGTTGTCGTCGAAATCTGCGCGTCCACGATATTGGCACCGGCGACGGCGCAGGCGCCCGCGATCATCGAAAGCAGCCAAGGGTGGTCGGGGCAGAGTACGGTCAGTTCTGTCGCCTCGCGGTCGGGATTGAAGCTGATGCGCGTAGCCAGCGTCTTGCCGGCGTCTTCTGCAGCGGCCACGAAACGCGCATGCTCGATCTTGTGCGGCAGGTCGACCTTCAGCCAGTAGGCGGGGTAGAGCTTGGAGATGTAGGCGTCAAGACGCTCACGCGGCCAATCCTTCATGGCCTCGCGGAATTCCTCCTGCGCCATGGCAACGCGCTGGGCGCGATTCACCTCCGAGAAACCGCCCGTCAGGACCGGTTCGGTCTCGTAATAGAGCGAACGAATGAGCTGAGCTTTCCATCCGTTCCAGACCCCCGGACCGACCGCCTTGATGTCCGCCGTCGTTAACACGGTCAGCAGCTTGAGACGGTCGACCGACTGCACCACCGCGGCGAAATTCTCGATCGTCCGACGGTCGGACAAATCGCGCGATTGCGCGACGCTCGACATGACGAGATGGTTCTCGACGAGCCAGGCGGTCAACTCCGTGTCGGCGGAAGAAAAGCCGAGCCGGGGACAAAGCCGCCGCGCAACACGCGAACCGGCGATCGAGTGGTCCTCGATCCGGCCCTTGGCGATATCATGAAGAAACAAGGCCACGTAGAGCACCGTTCGATGCTCCGGCACGATCGTGCGCATGAGCTCGTTGGCCAACATCGTGTCTGCGCTGCCGCCGCGCTCGATCTCCTGAAGCGCACCGATACAGCGCAGCAGGTGTTCGTCCACGGTGTAGTGATGATACATATTGAACTGCATCATCGCTACGATCTTGCCGAAGGCAGGCACGAATTTTCCGAGCACGCCTGCTTCATTCATGCGCCGCAGGACCGTTTCCGGATCATTGGGCGAAGTCAGAATGTCGACGAAGAGACGATTCGCCTCTTCATTTTCCCGCAGGCGTGCGTCAACGAGGTCGAGCGAGCGCGTCATTGCGCGCATCGCATCCGGATGGAAAGCAAGGTTGTGCTTCTGTGCGAGATAAAAGATGCGTAACAGGTTGACGGGATCGCGCTTGAAGACGTTGCTGCCGGCAAGCCGTATGCGATTCTTTTCGACGATGAAATCGTCGCCTTCGGAAAGTCTCGCGCGCCGGACGGGACGGAAGCGCGCCATAAGTCGGCTTAGCACGGGCACGCTTTTGGCGTGACTGTCCTCGAGCTCGGCGCAAAGGATCGCAGTCAGATCACCGACATCCTTGGCAATAAGAAAATAGTGCTTCATGAAGCGTTCGACTTCGCTCAGACCCGGATGTGCGGTGTAACCAAGGCGCTGGGCGATTTCCCGCTGGATGTCGAAGGAAAGACGTTCCTCGGCACGGCCGGTGAGGAAATGCATATGGCAGCGCACCGACCAGAGGAAATCTTCGCAACGGCGGAAGAGCTGGTATTCCTGCTTGTCGAATACCCCGCACTTGATCAGCTCGATCGGCTCGCGCACGCGATAGACATATTTCGCAATCCAGAACAGCGTGTGGAGATCGCGCAATCCACCCTTGCCGTCCTTCACGTTCGGCTCGACCAGATAGCGCGACTGTCCCGCTCGCCGATGGCGCTCTTCGCGTTCCGCGAGCTTAGCCGTGACAAATTGCTGCGCGGTGTTACGCACGACCTGCGCATCGAACCGTGCCTGCAAGTCGTCGAACAATGCTCGGTCGCCAAACAGGAAGCGCGCTTCGAGCACGGCGGTCCGAATCGTCATGTCGGCCTTGGCCTGACGGATGCACTCATCGACGGAACGTGTGGCGTGGCCGACCTTGAGTCCGAGATCCCAAAGGCAATAGAGAATGGCTTCCACGATCGATTCGCCCCAAGCGGTCTGCTTGTAGGGCAGGAGAAACAGCAGATCGATGTCGGATCCGGGCGCCTGCAGTCCGCGGCCGTAGCCGCCGGTGGCGATCACCGCCATGCGTTCGGCCTCCGTCGGATTTTGCAGCGGGTAAAGATGCCGACGGGCGAAGTCGTGAAGCAGGCCGATGATGGCGTCCTGCATCCGGCAAAGGCGTTCCGCGCAGCGCCGTCCATGTCGGTCCTTTAGCAGCAGTTGCTCGGCGCGGGCGCGGCCTGCCTGAAGCGCCACCCTGAGCCGCTGGGCGACCAGGCTGCGCAGCTCGCGCTCGTCATGGGGTCGGGTGGCGGCGAGTCGATCGAGCTCGGCGGCCAGCGCGTGGGCATCGATCAGTTCGATGGCGTGGCGCGGACTATGGTCCGCGCCGGAACGGCCGCTGCGATCGAGGGCAAGCGAAGTCATGGCGGCCTAGGGGATAGCGGAGGTCGGGCAATAAGTCACCCGACCGACAAGCCCGCCGCCTGCCCGGTCCCGAGCGCTTTTGAAGTGCAGCCGGCGATACTCTATGCTTCCGGGGACGGCCGGCTCGTTCCTTGCGCGCGGAGATGCGGCGCGAGCAGGGTTTCCTGCGGGCCAGCGGCGGTGAGCGTGGCGCGCGGGCCCGGGGATGGGATTTCCTTGCCCGTGCATCCACGAGCTTCGGTGGTGGCCGGCGATGACGGCGGCGGGGGAGTGAGACGATCATGCGCATGTTTCAGATCTGCGTCTGCGGGGAACCTTTGCAACTCAGGGAGCAACCCATTCCGGAGCCAAAGGGAACCGAGGTTCTGCTCAAGGTGCTCGCGGCGGGCGTTTGTCACAGCGATCTGCATCTTGCGGACGGTTATTTTGACCTCGGCGGTGGCAAGCGCCTGAGCCTCGAAGATCGCGGCATGAAACTGCCGGTGACGCTCGGTCACGAAAATGTCGGAGAGGTGGTGGCTCTCGGCCCGGATGCGAAGGGCGTCAAGATCGGCGACAAGCGGCTCGCGCATCCGTGGATCGGGTGCGGCGCCTGCGGGCCGTGCCGCCGCGGCGAAGAAAACCTCTGCCGCACCATGAAAAGCCTCGGCGTGTTTACCAACGGCGGTTATGCCGATTACATGATCGTGCCTCATCCGCGCTATTTGTTCGACATCGGCGATCTTGATCCGGCGCATGCGGCGCCGCTTGCATGCTCCGGCGTCACCACGTTCGGTGCCTTGAAGAAGGTGACCACCCTCAAAACCGAGCCAACCGTCATCATCGGCGCCGGCGGGCTCGGGCTGATGTGTCTTGCCCTTCACCGCAAGATGGGCGGACACAGCGCGATCGTCGTCGACATCGATCCCGTCAAACGCGAAGCTGCGAAGAAAGCCGGCGCCGCGGCCGTGGTCGACGGCGGCGCCGCCGATGCCGTCCAGCAGATCGTCGACCTTACCAAGGGCGGAGCCTGGGCGGTGATCGACCTCGTCGGCTCCTCAAGGTCCGCACGCCTTGGCTACGATTCACTCATCAAGGGCGGTAAATACATCATCGTTGGACTGTTCGGCGGCGACCTCACGGTGTCCCTGCCGCCGATCCCGATGCGCGCCTTGACGATCCAGGGTTCCTATGTCGGCAGCGTGCCCGAGATGGCCGAACTCATGGATCTCGTTCGCCGCACGGGGCTCCCCAATCTGCCCATCACGACGCGCCCGTTGAAGGACGTCAATGCCGTTCACGAGGACTTGCGGGCGGGCAGGGTCGTTGGGCGCGTCGTGCTCACTCCGGCGACCGGTTGATCGCCGATTGGGGCGATGGCGCAAGCGGCAAATCTCCGCACTGCCGCGGCGTCCTGCGCAAATTCATATGTGATCTGCCGGTGCTCCGCTTGCGCGGCGCGGGACAACGTGCTGGTCTCCGCCGTACCCGATGCCCCCCGAGCTGTATTTTGCTCTTACGCTGATCGTGAAGATGGCTGTCACCGCCGCCTTTGTCGTGGCGGCCACCGTCACCGCGGAACGCGCCGGCCCCGTGATCGGCGGCATGGTGGCCACGCTGCCGATCGGCGCCGGCCCGGTCTATGTCTTTCTTGCGATGGATCACGATGCGCATTTCATCGCGCAGAGCGCGGTCATGAGCCTGGCGATCAACGCCGCAAACGCCACGTTTGCCGTCGTCTACAGCCTGCTGGCGCAGCACCGTTCGCTGATTGTAAGCCTGTGTGGTGCATTTCTGGTATGGACGGTTTTTGCCCTTGTCATTCGTTCCGCCGCGTGGGATTTTCCCGCCGCGGCGGTGATGAATGCGGTCGTGTTGGCGTTGTGTAGCTGGTCCGCACGTTCGTTACGCCACGTGCGCATGCCAGCATTCCGTGCGCGTTTTACCGATTTGCTCGTACGCGCCGCGATGGTTTCGGTCCTCGTTGGCGTGGTGGTGACGTTCAGCTTCCAGCTCGGGCCGCGCGGCAGCGGCCTGCTTGCCGTGTTCCCCGTGGTGTTGACCAGCATCGTGCTTGTCATGCATCCGCGCGTCGGCGGAAAAGCTGCGGCCGCCGTGCTGGCCAATGCTCCGATCGGCCTCGTCGGCTTTGCCTTTGCCTGCGCGGTGCTGCATTTTTCCGCCGAACCGCTCGGCAATCCTGCCGGTCTCGCGCTCGCTTTGGCGATGTCGGTCGGATGGAGCCTGCTGATGATGTTGACGCATCGTCCGCCCCCTCCCGAGCTAACTTAACAAACCGACCTCCAGGGCCTTGATCTGCAGCGCGAGATAGCGCGAATAGATCCGGCATTGCGCCAGGCTTCCGGCCGTGAACCACAGACCGGGCTGCGCCGTGCGGCGCCACATGTTGCGCAATTCGCCACCCTCGTCGAACCCCCATACCGGGCCGACCCGCTCGGCCACGGCATCGCCGAGATAACGCCGGACTGCCTCCTGCTGGTTGTGATAACCGGTTGCCAGAACCAGCAACTCGGCCTCTTTGACCTGGCCGTCGCGCATACGGATGCCCGCAGGGACGAAGCGTTCGATATCGGCAAATTGGATGAGATCGATCGCGCCGGAAATAATGAGCTCCGAGCATCCGACATTAAAGTAATAGCCGCCGCCACGGCGCAGATACATCATCTGGAAGCCGGTATTGTCCTCTCCCGCCCACAGCCGGAACCCGCGTTGTTCCAGCGCCTTCAGCAGCGCCTTGTCGATCTCGAGACTCTTGGCGGTGGACAGTTGATACGCGCGCTGCAATACCGGGTAGGGAAATGATGTCGCGAGCAGGTCACAATCGTCGAACGGAATTCCTTCCGAATAGATCGCGTACACGCTTTGCGCCTCCCTCAGGCTGACCACATAGGTCCGACTGCGCTGTATCATGGTCACGTCGGCGCCGTGGGCGTGCAGTTCCTGGGCCACATCGTGGCCGCTCGTCCCCGTTCCGAGCACCAGCGCCTTGCGACCCTTCCAGCGTGCCGCGTTTTTGAAGTCGCCGGAGTGCACGACGGTCCCGCTGAAATCGGAGAGGCCGGGCAAGTCGGGCGTGTACGGAATGCTGCTGACTCCGGTGGCAAACACGAGATGGCGCGGGTGCATGACGCGTGTCTTGCCGTCGGCCTGCCCGAGCGTGACGGACCATTCCCCGCGCGTGTCGTCGTAGCGACCGGCCGCGAGCGTCGTGCCGGTCCAATAATTGAGGTCGAGCGCGTCGACGTAGAACTCGAACCAGTTGGCGAGTTTGTCTTTCGGGATATAGACGGGGAAGGTAGGCGGAAATGGCAAATAGGGAAGATGGTTGACATGCACCTCGTTGTGCAAGGTCAGTGATTGGTAGCGCGTGCGCCAGTTGTCGCCGACGCGCGCGTGGCGGTCGACGATCAGCGTATCGACGCCGAGCTGCCGCAGCCGAGCGGCGACCGAAAGTCCGGCCTGACCGCCGCCGACCACGATCACCGCCGGTTCGCGATCTTCATAGGCAAGCTGCTTCCTGCGCCGGTCACTCCAGCTCTCCGCGCTGAAGTCGCGCTGCGTATCGGGTTCGCCGCGTCGCTTGAACTCCTCCTCATGGCCACGCAGCTCCTGCAAATTCGTGTTAAGTGTCCACGCTCGCAGGTCTGCCCCGCCATCCGGCACCAGCCGGAGGACGCCCGCGCAGGCACCGAACGCAGTTTCGAACTCGAAGATCGTCTCGATGGCATCTCTGCCCGCTCGTTTGATCCATCGCGGAGGTGTCCGGTGCGGCGGGACGGTGAAATTTCTCGGCATCACCCGGGCGAGAGACTCCTGCAACATGCGTTGGATGGCTTCACGGCCCGCCATGGTGCAGATGGTCCAGGTGAAGGCGAGCACGTCGCGCCAGAGGCCGTCGTCCAGGAAAAGGGCAGCCGCAGCCTGCGTGTCATGCCGCCGCAATATTGCTTCGAACCGCGCAAGCCAACCCCGCACATCGGTTGACGCCGTTATGTGTGCGCGTTCTGCAATATTCATCGCATCACTCGCTGCTGCGGGCCTGCGCCAATGTCTGTTTCAAGCGGTAAAGCGTATTGATCGCTTCGCGTGGCGAGAGCTCGTCGGGGTCGATCGCATCGACCGCGGCGGCCAGAAGATCGAGCGGATTCTCATGCCGCGGAGACTCGATCGACGTGGCAAACAAGGGCAGATCCTCGAAGCCTTTTGGCATCGAGCGATCTTTGCGTTCAAGCCGGGCGAGCACGATCCTTGCGCGTTCGACGACGCGCCTCGGCAATCCGGCAAGCTTTGCCACCTGAATCCCATAGGAGCGATCGGCCGCCCCGGGGACCACCTCGTGAAGGAACACCACGTCGCCCTGCCATTCCTTGACACGCACCGTGGCATTTTTAAGCCGGGGCAGGCGCGCCGCAAGCGCCGTCAACTCGTGGAAATGGGTGGCAAAGATCCCGCGACAGCGATTGACTTCATGCAGATGCTCGACGGTCGCCCAGGCAATCGACAAACCATCGAACGTGGCGGTGCCGCGGCCGATTTCGTCCAGAATCACCAGCGAGCGCGGGCCCGCTTGATTGAGAATTGCGGCGGTTTCCACCATCTCGACCATGAAGGTCGAACGGCCGCGCGCAAGATCGTCGGCCGCGCCAACCCGTGAGAAAACACGATCGACGACACCGAGATGCGCGCGCTTCGCGGGTACGAAGCTTCCCATCTGCGCCAAAATCGCAATCAACGCGTTCTGCCGCAGAAATGTCGATTTGCCGGCCATGTTGGGGCCGGTCAGCAGCCAGATACGTCCGGTTTCATCTTCCGTCGGCGGGGACAGATCGCAGTTATTGGGAACGAATGACGAGCCATCGCGCGCCAACGCCTGCTCGACCACGGCATGGCGACCACCTTCGACCACGAAGGCGAGCCCGTCGTCGACCTGCGGCCGGACATAATCTTGCTCGACGGCGAGTTGCGCGAGTGCACTTGCGACGTCAAGCCGCGCCAAGGCATCGGCGCAGGCGTTTATGGCAGTCGTCTCGGCAAGTACCACGTGCACGAGGCGCTCGAAAATCTCGAGCTCCCGCCCCAGCGCGCGGTCGGCGGCGGTGGCGATTTTCGCCTCGAGCTCGCCGAGCTCGGCGGTGGTGAAGCGCGTCTGCCCGGCAAGCGTCTGACGGTGAATGAACGTTGCATTGAACGGCGCAGCCATCAGTTTCTCGCCATGCTGGGCGGTGACCTCGACGAAATACCCCAGCACGTTGTTATGCCGAATCTTCAGCGTTTTAATGCCCGTCTGTTCGGCATATCGCGCCTGCAACGCGGCTATGACGCGGCGCGACTCGTCCCGCAGCGCGCGTGCTTCGTCAAGAGAGGCGTCATAACCATTCCGCACGAAGCCGCCATCGCGCTTGACGAGCGGCAGATCCGCGGCAAGCGCGGCCGACAATTCGGCATGCAGAGCCTCACTCGGCCCGGCGCAGTTCCGCATCGCCTCGGCAATCTCCGTCGGGCGTTCCTGCGTCCGGCACAGCACTCGCGCAAGCTCTGCTGCGGCGCGGACAGCGTCGCGCACGGCCGCAAGATCGCGGGGACCGCCGCGTCCGACCGTAAGCCGCGCCATCGCGCGGGCGACGTCCGGCGCCGCTTTGAGACGCGATCGGGTCTCGCTTCGCAGCGCGGCATTCTCGACGAAGAAACCAACCGCATCAAGTCTGCGCCGTATTGCATGCGGGTCGGTAAGCGGCGCGGAAAGTCTTTGTGCCATCAGCCGCGAACCGGCGGCGGTTACCGTCCGATCGATGGCTTCGAGCAGCGATCCGCGCCGCTCTCCGGCAAGCGTGCGCGTCAGCTCGAGATTCGCGCGTGTCGCGGCGTCGATGCCCACGGCGGCGCCGATGCCTTCGCGCGCCGGCAGCGAGAGCAGGGGGCGTTTGCCGACCTGGGTACGCTCGATGTAGGTCACGCACGCGGCCGCCGCGATCAGCTCGAGCCGGGTGAACACTCCGAATGCCTCTGTGGTGGCGACGGAGAAAAAAGACGCCAACCTCTGTTCGGCGGATGCACCATCGAATACGTCGCGTGTCAGCGGCGTCACGGCTGGCAGCATGCGTCGATGCACGGCAAATTCTGCGTCGGAATGTAGCGAATCCGAAACGATGACCTCGCTCGGTTCAAGTCGGGTCAATTGTGCGCCTAGCTCGCCGCTGCGACATTCCGCGACACGAAACTCGCCGGTCGAGATATCGATCCAGGCAAGTCCGAAACGCGTCTCATCGGGTGCGCTCGAAGCCTGCATCCGCGCGATTGCCAGCAGATAATTGTTGCGTCGCGCGTCAAGCAGCGAATCTTCGGTCAATGTTCCCGGCGTGACAAGTCGCACAACGTCGCGTCGGACGATGCTCCTCGTGCCGCGTTTTTTCGCGTCAGCCGGATCCTCGATCTGCTCGCAGACGGCGACACGATGTCCGAGCGCAATTAAACGATGCAGATATTCGTCGGCGCGCTCGACCGGCACGCCGCACATCGGAATATCGCGACCGAGATGTTTCCCCCGTTTGGTGAGGACGATACCGAGGGCGCGGCTCGCGATTTCTGCATCGTCGAAAAACAGCTCATAAAAATCACCCATCCGATAAAACAGCAGGCAATCGGGATTGGCCGCTTTGAGCTCGATATATTGCTCCATCATTGGCGTGACGCGCCCGCCGCCGTCGCCCGGCGGCGGCTCGGGCTCCTCCAAGCCGATTGGACGCGTCAGCGCCATGAGCGCAAACCTACACCAACAGTGACGGCGGCCGGAAGCGAAGGACCTGTTTTCTCCCGGCCGTGCCAGGCGGCGACCGGATTGGCCGACCGCCTGCCGCCTTCGTCGCCGACAATCTCGCGCGGCTCACCGGGAGAACGTGACGCCCGTGATCGCCTCAAGGTTGCCGTGGAACAGCTTCTCCTGCCTTTCCTTGGAGAAATTGATGCCGTCGAGGATACGCAGGGTTTCGCGAATGTACATCGTGCCTTTTTCCGGGTCGAACGGACAGTCCGAAGCGAACACGATCTTGTCGAAGTCGTAGAAGGCAAAACCACAATGCGTCGCCGGCTCGCCGCCAAATACGGCCGTGTCGGTATAGAAGGAATGCTTGAAATAATCGAGCGGGCGCTTTCGCAGCCGCTTGAGGATGATGCTCAGATCCTCATCCGAGGTTCGCGCGCCGAGCTGATCCCAGCCGGGACCGATACGGCCCTCGAGCATCGGCACGATGCCGCCGAAATGGTGAGTAATGACCTTCAAATTCGGATATTTATCCATGATCCCCGAGAAAACGAGTCGCGCCATTGCCGCAGCGGTCTCGTAGGACCAGCCGAATGCCCACCAGATTTCATACTTCGACTTCTTCTCGGAGAGGTAATCCGGGAAATTGGCGGCGCGCGCCGGATGCATCCAGATGGGCTTTCCCAGCCTGTTCATACAGGCGAAGAAAGGCTCGAATTCCGGGGCGTCGAGGGGCTTGCCCGCGACATTGGTGAAGATTTGCACCCCGAGCGCGCCCATCTTGATGGCACGCTCGGCCTCGCCCACGCCGGCGTCTGGGGCGATGAGCGAGACCTGCGCAACCCAGCCCGGGAAATGGCTACGATTCTTTTCAACGATCTCCGCGAATCCGTCGTTGATGAGCTTGGCATGCTCGTTGGCCGACACGCCGTCGCCCTTGGTCATCACCTCCAGCGGCGGCTGCGGGTAGGAAAGGATTTGCGCGTAGTCGGGGAAGCTGTCGACGATCCTGCGTCGGATATCGAGGTCATGGATGCAGGGAATTTCGCGAACGCGCCTTCCGATGTCAGCATGACCGCTTTCCACGATCTTGTTGAAGAATTTTTCCGGAATGAAATGGGTGTAGGCGTCGATACGCATGCAGTCCTCCTTGGTGGATTGTACGATTCTCGGCTCAATAGGGTGTAATGACATTCACCAGCGCTTGCCGTCGATCGTTTACGACGACGTCGCGTGCGCGCGCCAGTGCAGCCGGTAAGTCCGTTGGCTTCTCAACTCGCTCCGCATGTACACCCTGCGCCTTCGCTATGGCGTCATAGGGGGGAGCCGGATCGAGGTCGGCAAGAAGGCGCCCGTCCGTTTCACCCGCCACGCCATCCTTGAACATCGAAAGTGTTGCCCGTCGCACCGCGCCGTAACGGCTATTGTTGAATATCACGACAAGAATGGGAAGCTGATGCGCCGTCGATACCCAGTGACCTGCGAGCGGATTGGCGAACATGTAGGCTCCGTCGCCCAGAGTTGCGACAACAAAGGCATCCGGCTTGGCAAGCTTTGCGCCCAGCGCCGCGCCGAGACCCCACCCCAGCCCGCCCGCCGGCCCGAGCGAGAAGAAGGTGCCCGGCTTTTCGCGCGGGCAGTGGTCGGCGCGCAGGGGATATTCGTTGAAGATTACGGCCTCCTCGCCGATCGTTTCGCCGATAACGCGTGAAAGATATTCCGGCGAAATCATCCCGCCGGGCGTCGAATCCTTGGCGAGTTGGGCACGTCGATTGCGCATGCGCTCGGTGAGGCGCGCGCGTCGCGCCGCGATCCGCGCAGCGGCCACCTGGATGCGCGGCTCGATCGTGTCGTTGAGTGCCGCCAGGGCCTCGGTCGCGCCGCATTGGATGACGAGGTCGCTCGGAAATGAACGCATCGGATAGCGCA
>Ga0070740_10004395_pt1 | contig 13889 bp, 13 predicted proteins | sample Coa_R2_FD_67286 | JGI IMG/M metagenome (GOLD analysis project Ga0070740, IMG submission 67286) | Surface soil microbial communities from Centralia Pennsylvania, which are recovering from an underground coalmine fire - Coalmine... | ecosystem: Environmental > Terrestrial > Soil > Unclassified ... | reverse complement strand
TCCATGACCCTCTCGCTGGTGGCGGTGTTCATTCCGGTGCTGTTCATGGGCGGCATCGTTGGCCGGCTGCTGCACGAGTTTTCCGTGACCATCGCGCTTGCCATTCTCATTTCGGGATTCATTTCCCTCACCTTCACGCCGATGCTCGGCAGCCGCTTCTTGAAAATGGATCACGGCGCGCGGCATGGGCGCCTGTACAAAGCGCTGGAAGCGGGATTCGACTGGATGGCCCGCACCTATGATCGTACGCTGCGGGTCGCGCTTCGCCGCCAGTTTGCGACGCTCGCCGTCGCCATTGTGCTGCTGGCGGGAACGGTATGGCTGTTCCGGATCATGCCGACCGGCTTTATCCCCAGCCAGGACAGCGGCTTCTTTTTCGCGTTCACCATGGCCGGCCAGGATATCTCGTTTGAGTCCATGGCGCAGCATGAGTACGCGGTTGCCGAAATCGTACGGCGCGATCCCAATGTCGCCGACGTCGGCGTGTTTCTCATGGGCGGCAATACCGGCGGATTTTTCGCCAAAATGAAGCCCCGCTCGGAACGCAAATTGTCGGTCGACGAGACGATTGCGGAGCTGCGCCCAAAACTCTTCATGGTTCCCGGCATTCTGGCCTTTCCGCAGAATCCGCCGCCTGTTACGGTGAGCGGCCAGTTCTCAGCCAGCGCGTACCAGCTCACGCTTCAGAGCACGAATCTCAACGATCTGTATGCCTGGACGCCGCGCGTTGTTCAGGCGGTGTCCACTCTGCCCGGCTTCGTGGATGTGAACAGCGATCTCCAGATCGCCAGCCCGCAAGTGATGGTCGACATCGATCGGGAGCGCGCGCACTCGCTCGGCGTGACCCCGCAGCAGATTCAGGATGCGCTCATGAGCTCCTTCGGCAATCGCCAAGTGTCGCTGATTTATCAGCCCGCCAACGAATACCAGGTGATCCTGGAGCTGCTGCCCCGGTATCAGCGCTCGCCGGATGCGCTTTCTAAGCTGTATATCCACTCTTCTCAGGGGCCGTTGGTCCCTCTCGATTCCGTGGTGCGAATCCGCCGCAGCGTCGGCCCGCTGAATGTCAGCCATTACGGTCAGCTCCCGGCTGTGACGGTATCGTTCAACCTGAAACCCAGCTACTCGCTGGGCCAGGCGGCGCAGCAGGTCGAAGAAAAGCTCCGCGGCATGGGCATGCCCTCCTCGCTCACCGCGCATTTCCAGGGCACGGTCAAGGAATTCCAGGAATCGTTTCGTAATTTGACCGTGCTCCTGATCGTCGCCGTCCTGGTCATCTACATTGTGCTCGGCATTCTCTACGAAAGCTTCATTCACCCGATCACCATCCTCTCCGGTCTGCCCTCCGCCGTCTTCGGAGCGCTGCTGACGCTGCTGCTGTTTCACAAGGAGCTGGACCTGTACGCCTTCGTGGGGCTGATCATGCTGTTCGGCGTGGTGAAAAAGAATGCCATCATGATGATCGACTTCGCCATCCAGGCGCGGCGCGAGGGCCGTACGGCTCACGACGCCATCTACCATGGCTGCCTGTTGCGCTTCCGCCCGATCATGATGACCACGGTCGCAGCGTTGTTCGGGACCCTGCCGATCGCGCTCGGCTACGGCGAAGGCGCCGACGCGCGCCAGCCCCTCGGTCTGGCGGTCGTCGGCGGCTTGATCGTTTCGCAGCTTCTGACGCTCTACATCACGCCCGTGATCTACCTGTATCTGGACCGCCTGCAGAGCTGGCGCAGGCCGGTTTTTGCGCCGGCGCCTGAGGTCAGCTACAAGTTGTAAGCTCTGGCGACACAACGCGCCCGGCGTTAGCGCCTGTGACACCGTTACGGCGCTTACGTTAAACGTTTTCAATGCATCGAATTAACTGGAGGTGAACGAACCGTGACACCAAATCAAAACGCCACGATGCACGCCGGCGCGGTTAAGATCGCCAGCGGGATCAATATCCTGGCCGGCATCTGGCTGTTTGTGTCTCCATGGGTTTACGGCGCGTACACCAAGCCGAATGCCTGGAACAGTTGGATTGTCGGCGCGATCATTGCAATTCTCGCCGCCATCCGCCTTTCCTCGCCAGCCGGACTCGCGGGATTTAGCTGGTTCAACATGCTGCTTGGCGCCTACACGTTCGCATCCCCATGGATCTACGCCTATACGGGAAGCACTGGGCGCTTCATCAACAGCCTGTGCGTCGGCGTCGTCGTCTTCTTTGTCGGGTTGTGGGCGGCAACGGCAACTCGCAGGAACGCTTCACCCGTGCCTAACCACACGTAAGCGCAGCCATCCGGGCTTTTGCGAGAGCCCGGATGGCCCTCCCTTCAGCGCTTCATCGTGCGCGCTGAGGAATGCGACCGGGCGTAGAGTCAACCCGCGCCGATTTTTGCCAGCGCCCTCCGGACCACCGGATCTTGTCTTGCCTCGATCTCATCGCCTTTTTCCACGCCGAAGGCCAGATTCACGATTTCCTGCTGAAGCCGGCTTTCAATCCAGGGCTTGTCGCGCAACCAGTCCGCCACCGGCGGTCTGATGTTGCGTTCCGAAAGATAGAGCTGGAAATCGTCAAGCAACTGCGGCGTGACCGCGAAGTCTGGAACAATCTTGTGCTTCTGAAGATAGTCCGTTGCAAAGCCGGTGAACGATCCGCTTGCGTCGAGCACAATTCGCAGCCGCGTCGCCGCCTCCGGCTCGACGACCTCGTCGGGCTGTATGCCGCCGCCGCCCTGGACCACCCGGCCCGAATCGGTGTGGAACACGCCCTTGGGCGCGAACTTCTCCGGGTCAAGCTGGCCATCCCGTAAAGGCTTCTGAATCGACCGGCCGCTCGGCGTGAAGTAAAATGCGGTGGTCAGCGCGAGAGCCGAGTTGCCGGACAGGCTGTAGACGTTTTGAACCAGTCCCTTGCCGTAGCTCGGTTCGCCCAGAACAGTCGCGCGGTCATGGTCCTGCAGCGCGCCGGTCACGATCTCGGCGGCGCTTGCCGTCTTGCCGTTGATGAGAACCGCCATGGGGAATGCGTAGGGTTTCGCGTTGTCGGGAACCTTCGCGTCCTCGTCCTGAATCGCTCTGCCTCGCACTGTCAGAATTTTCTGCCCGGGCTTCAAAAACAGCGAGGCCGTCTGAAGGGCCGATTGCACCACTCCGCCGGGATTGTTTCGCAGATCGAGCACCAGCCCTTTCAATGCGGCCCCGCCCAGCTTTTCAATGCTGTCATGCAGCAGTTCGCCGGTCTTGGCGTCGAAGTTCGACACGCGTACGTAGCCGAAGCCCGGCCGCAGCAGGAACGCCCGGTCTACGCTCGGCGCGTCCATCAACTCCGGCGTAAGCGTAAACTGCAACAGCCGCGCGTTGCCGGGACGCCGCACCTCAAGATGGACTTGCTGTTGCCGCGCCTGAGTCAGCAATTGCACCAGCTGATCGAATTCCAGCCGGTTGAGCGGAATGCCGTTGATCACCAGGATTTCGTCGCCCGCCGAAAGCCCCGCCTTGGCTGAAGGCGTCCCCGGCAGCGTCTGGAGCACGATCACGCGGCCTGGCAGCACGGAAACGACGCTGCCGAATCCTTTCCGCTCGGCCTTCTCCATCTGCTTCAGTTGCTCGGTCTGCTCCGGGTCCAAAAATACCGAATGCGGATCCAGCCGTCGCAGCATCCCCGGGATTGCGCCGCCGTAAATGGCGCGCTCGGAATTGACGGGATCGGCAGCCTGCGACTCCACTGAGGCGAACACATCGATAAACCGCTTCAGCTCGCGTTCGACGGGATTCCGCGGCGGCTCCGACGCGAGAGCGGCGGCTGCCAGAATAAGCATGAAAACAACGGCCATGCGCGCGGGTATAACACTGCGGCCGCTCCCGGGCGGCCCTTTCAATCGACGTACATCCTGCAAAACCGTTCCTACCTGCTGTACCGCAGCGCCCTCCGGCGGCTGGCGCGATCCATCGCCAGGCCGATCAGCCGGTCCAGCAATTCTCCAAAGGGCACGCCCGCATGCTCCCACATTTTCGGGAACATGCTGATCGACGTGAAGCCCGGAATGGTATTGATCTCGTTGATATAGATCCGCCCGGTGGCGCTCTCCATCAGAAAGTCGACGCGCGCCATGATCTCGCATTCCACAGCGCGGTAGCATTCAACCGCTAGCCGCCGGATCTGTTCGATCTGCTCCGGCGGCAGCTTCGCCGGCAGCTCCGTCCGCGCCGTATCCAGCAGGTACTTGTCCTCGTAGTCGTAGAATTCACGCGAGGGGAGAATTTCGCAGGGCGTCGCGGCCTCCGGATGATCGTTGCCCATCACCGAGCATTCGAACTCCCGTCCCTTCACGCCCCGTTCCACAATCACCTTGCAATCAAACTGCTGCGCGCGCCGGATCGCCGCGTCCAGCTCCTCATGGTTGTTCACCTTGGAAATCCCCACCGAGGAGCCGAGATTCGCGGGTTTTACGAACACAGGGAACGGAAGATGATCGACGACCTTGGCGATATCGCGGCTGTTATGGTCCAGAACAACATACTCCACCACCGGTAATCCGCGTTCTGTGCACAGCCGCTTCATGACCGCCTTATCCATCGCGGCCGAGGACGCAAGCACGCCGGCGCTCACATACGGCAGCTCCGCCATCTCAAGAAGCCCTTGCATCGTCCCATCCTCGCCGAAGGTGCCGTGCAGCGCCGGAAACACGACGTCAATATCCGGATTGCCTCCCGGCTCCGGCAAGATCGGGCGGGGACGCCAGCGCCCCTCCGGCGTGATGAAATACTCGGTGATTTCATATTTGGCGCGGTCCAGCGCGCCAAGAATGGATTTCGCTGAGCGGATCGAAATTTCATGCTCGCCGCTGCGGCCGCCATAGATCACTGCAACTCTCAGTTTCATCTTCGGTCCGATAAGGGCAGCAGCGTCAGCCGGAATCCCGTCGTGAGCAGCAGATCATTCGGCAGCGTCCCGGGAAGCGGATTGCTCAGATACCGGTCGCTGACGCTCACCTGCCAGGACAGCCATCTGAGCAGCGTGGTCACGGCGGAGCCGTCGAACGTGATGCGGTAGTTGCCGGCGTCGGTGAGATTCGGATAGAGGACGAACCTCTGCTTCAGGGTGAGCGAATGATTGATGATGTGGGTCGATTCCTCGCTGAGCAGGCCTTCGCTTGAAAGCCGCCGCAATCCGGTGGTGAAGCTTTCGCGGTTGGCGGTGGTTCCGATGGACAAATCGAACGTATTCCGGCGGGTTTTGACCACATGGAGGCCGTATCCCAGGCCGCCGACCGCCCGCAGGTGCAGCTTCTGCAACTGGTCGTACTCCAGAGAGGTGGTTACGAATCCGTACTGCAGCGGGCTGATATTCAGGTCCCACTCGGCGTTGCCGCGCCGCAGATTTGCCGTCACCGCCGCAGGCGGCGTGGTGTTGTTGCGCGCATAGAGCGAGGTGAAATTCAGAGTGAGCTTGTGATGGGCTGTAGCGCGCACGCCGTTCAAGCTGGTGGAATAAGTCGCCACCTTTGCATTGCCGCGCGTCAAGCTCAGCCCCAGGTCGATGTAGCCGGACCAGGGATCGAAGAAGTGCGGCGCAAGCCGCCGCTCCTCGGCGGCTTGCCAGGCGGCCTGCTGTTCGAAGGAACGCAGAATCACGACATCATCCTTGGGAACAACCAGGGTCCGCTCTGAATTCTGCAAAATGAACCCGCGATCGGATTGGAGCAGCGATCCCGTAAAGACGTCGCCGTTTTTGAGCACGATGTACAGCGGCTGCGTGGACACAATCGATCGCACGTTTTTCCACGGCAGCGTCACCTGGCCGATCATCTCGGAGCGTAGAAAGAGCTTCTCGTCCTGGAGTTCCTGAATCGCCCCCGAGATCCGGTCCCCGTTCATCAGAATGACCCGGTCGGCGCGCGCCGGCGCCATCGCGCACAACAGCAGGACTGCCGCCCGGATTGCCCATCCGCCTTCGCTCGCCTCCCTTGGCGGCTCAAAGAATTCGCTTTCCCAGCGCTGACATGACCAGCTCCACCGCCAGAATGCCCGTCCGGTTGGCTTCATCGATTACCGGGTTCACCTCCACCACTTCCAGTCCCACCATGCGCTCGCAGTCACAGATCGTCTCCATCGCCAGATGCGCCTCGCGGTAGGTGATGCCGCCCTTGACCGGCGTTCCCACGCCGGGCGCCTCCTGCGGGTCGACCGAATCCATATCGAACGACAGGTGAAACCCTTCGGTTCCATCATTCACCACCTCCAACGCCTCCTGCATGATCGCCCGCAATCCGCGCTCGTCAATGTCGCGCATTGTATAGGCGTGCACGCCGGTTCGGTGCACAATCGAGCGCTCGTCGCGGTCCACCTGGCGCAGCCCGATGATCGCAACATTGTCGGGCGCCACTTTCGGCGCGTAGCCGCCAATTGTCACCAGCTCCTCCGGACCGAGGCCGATACAGCAGGCGAGCGGCATCCCGTGCACATTGCCGCTGGGGCTTGTCTCCGGCGTGTTCATGTCCGCGTGCGCATCGATCCAGATCAGCCCGATGCGCCGGCCCTGCTTGCGGTAATGCTGTGACAGGCCCGCTACCGTGCCGATCGCCGCCGAATGGTCGCCGCCCAGCACCAGCGGAAACTTGTCCTCGCCGGCGGCGGTCTCCACCATGCCCGCAAGCCGCGCGCAGGTCTCGGCGATCTCCCGCAAATACCGTGCGTTTGGCCGGCCTTCCTCCACGCTCTCCGGCTGCGCCACCGCGACATTGCCCAGATCCTGCACGTGATAGCCAAGCGACGCGACGCGCTCGTTCAGATTGGCGACCCGAATGGCCGACGGTCCCATGTCCACGCCCCGGCGCCCGGCCCCCAGGTCCATCGGCGCGCCGATAATAGCGATGTGCGACCGGCGCATCTAGGGACGCGTCCTGTACAACATGCGCGGAAATGCGATGGTCTCGCGAATGTGCTCGAGGCCGCACACCCAAGCCACGAACCGCTCGATGCCCATTCCAAAGCCGGAGTGCGGGACAGAGCCGAACTTCCGGAGGTCGAGATACCAGTCAAAGGCCTCTTTGGGAAGGTGATGCTCTTCCATGCGCCTCAGCAGTAAGTGAAAATCGTGTATGCGCTGGCCGCCTCCCACAATTTCTCCGTATCCTTCCGGCGCCAGCACGTCCATGCCCAGCGCCACTTCCGGCCGGTCCGGGTCGGGTTCGAAGTAGAAGGCCTTGACCTGCGTGGGAAAGCGATCAACGATCACCGGACGGTCCAGGTCCTCGGTGAGCAGCGTTTCATCGGTACCGCCGAAATCGCCGCCCCACTGGATTTCGCTGCCTTTGGCCTGCAACTTCTTGACCGCGTCGTCATAGCTCATGCGGTGAAACGGCGCTTGCACCGCTTCCAGCCTGCTCAAGTCCCGCTCGAGCTCTTCCAGCTCCCGCCGGCGGTTCTCCAGCACGCGGGCCACGATGAACACGATCAGCTCCTCGGCGACGCGCTTGATATCTTCCAGGGTCGCGTACGCCATTTCCGGCTCCACCATCCAGAATTCCGTCAGGTGGCGCCGCGTTTTCGATTTCTCGGCGCGGAAGGTCGGACCGAAGCAGTATACTTTGCCGAACGCCATGGCGTTGGCTTCGTTGTACAGCTGCCCGGACTGCGTCAGGTACACCGTTTCATCTTCGAAATACTGCACCGGGAACAGCGTGGTGGTGCCTTCACAGGCCGACGGCGTGAAGATCGGCGTGTCCACCAACGTGAAGCCGTGCGAGTCGAGGTAATCGCGGCTCGCCCGCACCACCTCATGGCGCACCCGTATAATCGCATGCTGGCGCCGGCTGCGCAGCCACAAATGACGGTGATCCATCAGGAAATCGACGCCGTGCTCTTTGGGCGTGATCGGATAGGGATCTGACTCCGGAACCCGCTGCACGATCTCAGCGCTCTTTACGTCCAGCTCGTAGCCGCCTGGCGCCCGCCGCTCCGCGCGCACCGTTCCGGTCACTTTGAGCGACGATTCCTGCGTCAGATTCTTGAGCGCTTCGAAGGTTTCTTCCGGCAGCTCATTTTTCATCGCCACGCACTGGATAATGCCGGAGCCGTCGCGAACCAGCGGGAACACAATCTTGCCGGATTTACGCAGGTTGTACAGCCAACCAGCAATCTCGACGGTTTCGCCGGCGTGCCGGCCCGCTTCCGCGACCATGATGCGCGGAACTTTGGTTTCAGTAGTGGTCGGTTGCATGCGCCTTATTCACGTCTTCTCCGGCGCCGGAAGATTCTCGAGCTTCTCAAATACTTCGCGAACCGCCTCCAGCGGGTGAGCCAGACCGGGAACCTCTCTCAGCTCCAGCAACAGCGGATATTGGTCCTGGCCGGAGCGCAACAGGTTCATGGCGGCGTTCCAGTTGATGGTGCCGCCCTTCGACGCCAGCGGAAAAAGGTGTTGGTCCTCTCTCCCATTATTGTCATGAATGTGCGTCGAACGGATGCGGCGCTTCATCGCGCGAAACGCATTTTCCACCCCCTCGTTCATGTGCGCGTGTCCGATGTCAAAGCAGTAATGCAGATTCAGGTGGGTCTGCTCCAGAAACAGATTCAGCCGTTCCGCGCTCGACAGCGCATTGGGCGTGTTCTCCAGCAGCACTTCCACGCCGCGCTGCCGCGCAAATACGCTGATTTCTTCGAGCGCCGTAAAGGCCGCCTCCAGCCGGCGCTCATCATATTCCTGCCCGGCCACGCCGACATGCTGGATGAGATACTTGAACGGCACGGTTTCAGCAAATTCGATGGCTCTGCGCACTTCATCCACCATGGCCAGCCGCTTGGATTTGACCGGCTCCGTGATGTCGATCACCGCGTGCGGGCCGGAGCGTCCCCAGACATCGTCGGTGTACATCGGCGCATGCAGCGAATGGACTCTGAGCTCCGAATCGTAAAACCAGTGGCCCAGCTCGCGGATTTGCGCCTGGTCGCGATAGTCAAAATGCTGCCGGGCGCAAAAAATCTCCACGGCGGAAATGCCACACGCCCAGATCTTGTCCAGCCAGACCGTAGTCAGCCTGTGGTTTGCGAACAGATGAGTGGAAAGAACGCGCTGCATCAATATCCCGCCGCTTTGCCTGCGCCGCGCCCGTCGTGGCCGCCCTGAAGCCAGCCGCCGTCGATCAGGATCGCTTCCACGCGCGCAATCACCACCGGTCTCGCCTCGTCAATGTGGTGGCCGCGCTCCTTCAACAGCGCGATCGTGTCCGGTGAAACGCCCTTCTCAATTTCGAGACGGTCCGGTTTCCACTGGTGGTGCACTCGCGGCGCGTCGATCGCTTCCTGGATGTTCATGCCGAAATCGATGACGTTCAGCAGGACCTGGAGCACGGCGGTAATGATGCGCGAGCCGCCCGGCGCTCCCAGCAGCAGGTATAGCTTGCCGTCGCGCAGCACGATGGTCGGCGTCATTGAGGACAGGGGCCGTTTGCCGGGCTGAATGGCGTTGGCCTCGCCCTGCACCAGGCCGAACAGGTTCGGCGTTCCCGGCTTCGCCGCGAAATCATCCATTTCGTCATTCAGCAGGAACCCGAGTCCGGGCGCGGTGACGCCGCTGCCGTAGCCGTTGTTGAGCGTGTACGTCACGGCTGCGGCGTTGCCCTCCTCGTCCACGACGTTGTAGTGCGTGGTCTCCGTCGATTCCGCAAACGGGCCGCCGGGCCCGATCCCGTCGCTGGCAGTGGCGCGCCCGGGGTCGATCGATTGACGCCGCTTGCGGAGGTACTCCGGATCGAGAAGCCGCTGCACCGGATTGCGATAAAAGTCCGGATCAGCCAGATACTCGCTGCGATCGGCGTAGTAGCGCCGCATCACCTCGGCAAGATAGTGCAAGGTCGCCGCAGATCCGGCGCCCCCCTTCTCATAGCCGGAACCTTCGAGCATTCCCAGCATTTCGAGCAGCCCGACTCCACCCGAGCTCGGCGGCGGCGCTGTAATGATGTGGCGGCCCCGATAATCGCCTTCCAGCGGGCGCCGCTCCACGGCGTTGTAGTTCTTCAGATCTTCCGCGGTGATCAGACCGCCATGCTGCGCCATCTCCAACGCCAGCCGGCGCGCTGTTTCTCCCAGATAAAACCCGGCGGCGCCCTGTTTTTCGATCCGTTCCAGCGTGCGCGCGAGCTCCGGCTGGATCAGCAAGTCCCCCATATCGTACAATGCGCCGTCTTTCAGAAAAATGCGCTTCGATTCCGGAAATTTTTCCAGCAGTTTCGCCGAATGCCGCAGTGACTGGGCCAGCTCATAGGAGACCGGAAATCCCTTGCGCGCCAGCTCGACGGCGGGACGCACTAGCTCCGCCCAGGGTTTGCGGCCGTATTTTTGATGCGCCAGCTCGAATCCGCGCACCGTTCCGGGCACGCCAGCGGCGCGCCATCCCTCGATGCTGTCGCGCGTCACCGCGCCGCTCGCATCGAGGTACATATTGCGCGACGCCGCCGCGGGCGCCTTTTCTCGGAAATCGATAAATGTCGTCCGGCCGTCAGCCAGGCGGATCAGCATGAAACCGCCGCCGCCGATATTGCCCGCAAACGGATGCGTGACCCCCAGCGCGAACCCGACCGCGACCGCCGCGTCTATTGCGTTCCCTCCGGATTTCAGAATTCCGAGCCCCACGTCAGCCGCTATCGGCTCTTGGGCGACCACCATCGCCCGGCGCGCATACACGGGCTGCCGCGCCTCGAGAGCCAGCGGAATGGCCAAAAGCAGCAGAAGAGCCGGCTTGCGCACCGGATTAATTTTACTATGTCGTGTATTTCTGAACCGGCGACGACAAAATCACCGCTACCTGAGTCGCCCCGAAAGCCCGGAACTGATCCACGATATCTTCCAGCTCCGCTGCCGAGGTCGCCGCCACCCGCAGATAGAACGCCTCATTCCCGTCCACGTGCACGCACTCGCGCACACCCCGCAGGCTTCGGGCGAGCGAAATGATCTTCGCAAAGTGTTCGCGCGGCGCCTGGATGCGAACAAAGGCGCTTACGTGATACCCGATCTTACCCAGATTCACGTTAGCGTGATAGCCCGTAATCACGCCCTCTTCCTCCAGGCGCTTGACTCTTTCGGTAACGGCTGGTCCCGACAGTCCTACATTCCGGGCTAGTTGGGCGAACGAAATCCGCGCGTTTTCCTGCAACGCGGCCAGGATTTGCAGATCGATCTCATCGATCAGCTTTTCCGGGGGCATCAGACAATTTCAAACACTCTGAGTGTGGATTGCGCAACGGCGCTTCGAGGCAGGCGACGGCGCGGCGTTCCGGCCGGGGCGTGGTTTGTTGCGGGAAGCCATAACTCCTCTACTTTAGCCCGGTTCCGGCGCTGCGGCCATGGTGCGCCTGCGCCATTCGAACAGTGCGACGCCCGCCGCCACCGAGACGTTCAGCGACGAAATCCGGCCCGACATCGGAATTCGCACCAGCGCGTCGCAATGCCGTTTGACGTGTTCATGCAGACCCTTGCCCTCGCCGCCCAGCACAAATACGGTCGGACGGTTGAACTCAATTCCGCCATACAGGTTTTCGCCGCGCTCGTCCAGGCCATAGATCCAGAAACCGGCGCGCTTGAGTCTTTCAAGCGCCTGGCTCAAATTACCCGTTCTGGCCACGGGCAAGTGCTCGATGGCGCCGGCGGAAGCCTTCGCCGCGGCATCGGTAATGCCGGCGGCGCGTCGCTCCGGGATGAGCACTCCGCCGGCGCCCGCCGCCTCCGCTGTCCGAATGATCGCGCCCAGGTTGTGCGGGTCTTCCACTCCATCCAGCGCCACCAGCAACTGCGCTGCTCCGATTAAGTCTTCCACATGGCTGTACTCCCGCGCGGGAATCAGCGCGATCACGCCCTGGTGCGCCGAAGTCGACGCCGTGCGATCCAACTGCTGGCGGCGCTCAAATCGAACCGGAATGCCGCGCTCGCGGCAAGTATCAATGATCTCCTGAAGCTTGGGGCTGCCCGCGCCCTTGGCGACGACCACCCGGTCGAGCGCTCTCCCGGAACGTAACGCCTCCTGAATTGGATGGATTCCTGCCAGGATAGCCACTAAAATAATGTTATTCCCATGGCTGAGGCGGCCATCACACCGGTTGCCGAAGAGATTCCTGACAAGCTGTATTTCCGGATCGGCGAGGTGAGCCGGATTACCGGCGTCAAAGCCTACGTGCTCCGCTTCTGGGAGACGGAGTTTCCAAGTCTCGGGCCTCGTAAAACGGGCGCCGGCCATCGGCTGTACCGCCGCAAAGACGTCGAGCTCGTCCTGGAAATTAAACACTTGCTCTACGAGAAGAGATTCACGATTGAAGGCGCTCGCAAATGGCTGGAATCGCATCGGCGCGCCGAAACCGCTCCCCTTGCAGCGCTCAAGCGGGATGCCGCGCCTGAGCCCGCGCAAGGCGTCCTCTTTCCGCCTCCCGGACCGTGGCTGGATGAACTTCGCAAGGAGCTGCGGGATATTCTCAAGATCCTCAAGTAGCATGCGCGCGCTTTGCCTGGCGCTCTGGGCCGCGGTTGTCGTCGCGCAGGTTGCGCCGCGCAATCAGGCGGCGATTGCGCGAATCGGCGTGAGTCTGATGAAACTCCCCGGGCGGGCTGATGCCTCGGTCCGGCAGGCGCTCGTGAGTGATCTGATCGCAGCCGCGGATACAACCCACCCGCCCGCAACCGTCGCCCTTGTGGAATTCACCAGGAGACTGGCAGACGGGCTCTCCGGCAAGCGAATATCCGCCAGGGACGCAGCCCAGCTTGCGAACGCGATTACGATGTGCTGCACAGCGCCGGCGCGCGCGCCTTCCCGCTCGAGGATCATCTCTGGCGCGTCCAGCGCGTTCTGGTGGCCGTGAATGTCGCCCCGTTGAAGGCGCGCTCAATCGCGGAGAGTCTCGCGACGCTGGGGTTGCAGCCCCGCGAGGGTCAGGGCGCCTCGGTTCAAGAATGAAGCGCTGGACCTTGCGCGTCCGTGTTAATGTGCATCTTAGAAGATGAAAACACTCTCGCTGATTGGTACAGGGTTGGCGCTCCTGCTCGTGGGATGTTCCAATACGCCGCCGCCCGGCCCGGAGCACACCGGCGGCGGAGGCATCACCTATCACGAGGATCACTCCGCGCGGAAACAGGATGCCAGTGGAACCGGCAGCTCAGCCGCGGCCTTTGGCCAGGGGCCGGTGCCCGGCAGCGGCGCGGCCAAGGACGAACCCGGAAACGCCCAGAGCCCCTCGGAATCAAACGGCGGCGTGCCGGCAGGTTCCGCGCCGCATGACAAAGCGCTCTGAGGCGCAGTCGTTGCCGCTCCGCCGCCTGGCTCGCTCCTCGACTGGCAATCGCTGCTAGGGCTGAGGCTTGGCGTCCTTCTTCTCCGCCGCTCCGCCTTGCGCCGCAAGCGCCCGCTCCACCTCAGCCAGTTGCTTCTTGGGCGTTTCCACGTCTACGCCAGGAGGAGCGTGCTCGATGAAGGTGCGGAGCTGCGCCGCCGCGCCGTTCCAGTCCTGCTTCTGCGCCAGCACGATCCCCAGCAAATAACTGGCGCGCGGCATGCGATGGCCGGTATCCTGACTCACCAGATATGACGCGCTTTTTTGCGCCGCATCCAGCCGGTGCAGGTTGAGGTTCGCGACGCCGTTCAGATAGTAGGCGTTCGGGAAATCAACCGGATTGAGACGGATCATGCGATCCGTGATGTCGGCGACTTCTTCCCACTTCTGCTCCTGCGCCGCCATCTGCGCCAGGTTGTCATACGGACTGATGAACTTTGGGTCCGCTTTGAGCGCCTCGCCGAACGCCTTCCGCGCGCCTTCCAGGTCCTTGTTATGCTGGTGGACCTTGCCGAGCTCGTACCAGGCCACCGCATATTTCGGATAGACCTCGACAGCTTTTTCGAGCTGCTTTTGCGCCTCTTCAAACTTGCC
>Ga0070740_10004393_pt1 | contig 13890 bp, 12 predicted proteins | sample Coa_R2_FD_67286 | JGI IMG/M metagenome (GOLD analysis project Ga0070740, IMG submission 67286) | Surface soil microbial communities from Centralia Pennsylvania, which are recovering from an underground coalmine fire - Coalmine... | ecosystem: Environmental > Terrestrial > Soil > Unclassified ... | reverse complement strand
AGCGCGGCGCGGGCGTCGACCGTGTATTCGATCTGGTCGCCCGACTTGACCGCGGCCTCGTCGATGCCGAGCAGACGCGCCAGCACCAGCGTGTGCAGCACCGATACGTCCAGGCGGCGCACCTCGGGCGGCATTTGCGGCGCCGCAGAAGCCATCGCGCAGGCGTCCTTTAATCTAAGCAGGCGAAGCTTCGACACGCCCGCCATCGCGACGGCCAACGCTCCGCTGCCGCCCTCGCTAAGCCGCGCCAGCAAGCGATCGGCGTCGGTGAATTCCTCGATGGCGAAGAACTGCGCGGCGCGGCGATCGAAATCACGCATCGCCTGCGTATCGATGTGGTGCACGACGCGATGGGTAGGCAGGATGAGCAGGCCCGGATCGTCGCACGAGGTCAGGGTGATCATGACGTAGTCGTAAGGCTCAAGTTCGGGCGGGTCGTGTTCCACGGCCCGCAGCAGGCGGCGGTAGTTGAGCGCGGTTTCGTAGCGATGGTGTCCGTCGGCGATCAGCAGGCGCACCCCGGCCAGTTCCTTCTGGACGATGCGGATTTCCTGCGGGTCGCTCATCGCGCGCAGCTCATTGCCGATGCCAAGGTCGTCGCGCACCGCCAAATCGGCGGCTCGCGACGCGACGCGCTGCTTGAGCCGCTCCAGCTCCGGATGGTGCCCCGGATAAAGGCCGAAGATCGAACTGGAGTTGAGCCGCGTGGCGCTGAGCAACTCCAGCCGATCCTGCTTGGCGGCGGCAAAAGTGCGCTCATGGGGCAGAATCCGTCCCGGCGCGAATTCCTCCAGGCGCAGCGTTACGACAAATCCGCTGCGCGTATGTTCGCGTCCTTCGTAAGTGAAATTCTGCGTGTAGAGATGAATCGCGGGTTGCGGTGCCCGCTGCAGAATCCCCTCGCGCAACCATCGATCGAGCAACGCGGCCGCGGCGCCGTAGCGATCGGGTTCGCGTCCCAACTCCAGCCGCACGACGTTGTAGGGACTGCGCTCGTAAAGCTGGGCCTGGCGCTCGGGACCGATCAGGTCGTAGGGTGGCGCCACGATCGTCGCCAGATCGCCGCAGCGCCCGGGATTGTAAAACAGCCCGCGAAAGGGCTCGATGCGGTGTTTGCGTTCAAACATCAGAGGGCTCTCACTACCGGCGCAGCGCTTGATCGAGTCTATCCGGCGCGATCGCGCCGGCACGAAGTATCCTGATTCGCCCGTCCTCCAGCGCGATGACCGTGGACGGCAGCGACCCCTCCAGCGTGCCGCCGTCGACGTAGGCCGCGATCGCACCGCCGAAAGCCTCCCAGGCTTGTGCCAGCGTGCGTGCGGGCGGCTGTCCGGCGCGATTGGCGCTGGTCGCGGTCAGGGGCGCGCCCAGGCGGCGCGTCAACTCGAGCGCGATCGGATGCGGCGAAACACGAATTCCAACGCCGCCTTCGCGATTGGTCAGCGCCGGCGCCAACTCAGGACGCGCCGGCAGTACGATGGTCAACGGTCCGGGCCAGAACACGTCTGCCAGACGCCGCGCCGCGGACGGGAATTCCCTGACCACGCGCCTGGCCATTTCCACGTCGGCGGCGATCAGCGCGACGGGCTTGTCCGGCTCGCGTCCCTTGATCTCAAGCAGCCGGTCCAGCGCGACCGCATTCATCGCGTCGACGCCGACGCCGTAGAAAGTCTCGGTGGGAAAGACGATCGCCTGAGCGGCCTTCAGCGCTGCCAGCGCGGCCCCGATATCGGCGCTCGGCACAGTGCTGCGCGCTGACTGCGGATTGGTTCTGTGGGTTTGCAAATTCGTTTCAGGCCGGGTTTGCGGCAAACGCCTTGGCCGCGATATCGCGGCGCAGATGCTTGCCCGGAAATTCGATCATGTCGGCCGCTTCATAAGCCGCCTGCGTTGCTACTTCCAGTGTAGGGGCCGACGCGGCGGCAACCAACACCCGCCCGCCGTCGGTGACCAGGCACCCGTCGCGACTTGCGGTGCCGGCGTGGAACACTTTGACCCGCACCTGCTCGATGGCCCACCTGATCTTGGCGTCGCTCGGTGCGCTGCCGTCGATTCGCTCCAAGCCCGTAATCGGCAGCCCTTTTTCATAGGCGCCCGGATACCCGCGCGAGGCGAGCACCACGCACACCGCGCTTTTGGGCGAGAGCCGGAAATCGTTGGCGCAAAGGTGGCCCTGCGCGGCGGCCAGCAGCGCCTGGGCCAGGTCGCCTTCCACCCGCATCATCAGGGCTTCGCACTCCGGGTCGCCCAGGCGCACGTTGAATTCCAACACCTTAAGGCGCCCGCGGTCGACCATCAGGCCGGCGAACAGCACGCCGCGAAAGGGCGTGCCGCGCGCCCCCATCACACCCAACGTGGGCTTGACGACTTCGCTCATGATTCGCTCTTCGAGGCTTGCGTCGAATTGCGGCACCGGCGAGTAGGCGCCCATGCCGCCGGTGTTGGGGCCGCGATCGCCATCGAAGACCGGCTTGTGATCCTGTGCCATTCCCAACGCCATCGCGCCGGTGCCGTCGCACAGGGCGAAAAAGGAGACCTCCTGTCCGGCCAGCCGCTCCTCGATTACCACCCGCCTGCCGGCCGCGCCGAACACCCCGCGCGCCATCGCGTCGTCCACCGCGCGCAGCGCCTGCTCGACACCTTCGCACACCGCGACGCCTTTGCCCGCGGCCAGCCCGTCGGCCTTCACCACCATCGGGCCGCACATGCGGCGAACATGGGCGCGTGCCTGCTCGAGGTCGTCAAAGACGGCAAAATCGGCGGTTGGCACGCCGGCCTCGCGCATGATCTGCTTGGCAAAGGATTTGCTGGCCTCCAGTTGCGCCGCGGCTTTGGTGGGGCCTATCAGGGTCAGCCCGCGCGCCGCGAACTCATCGGCGATACCCAGCGTGAGCGGTTCTTCGGGACCCACCACGGTCAGGTCGATTCGCTCCTGGGCGGCGAAGTCGGCCAGCCGTTTGACGTCGTTGGGTTCCACCGGTACGGGCGTCGCCAGGCTGTTGATGCCCGGGTTGCCGATCGTGCAGAACAGCTTCCACACGCTCGGACTTTGATTGAGCCGCCAGCACAGAGCGTGTTCGCGGCCGCCCTTGCCCACCACCATCACGCGCATCGGATGACCGTCCGAATCAATGGCGGAAATGGCGCACGCCGGTGAACACCATCGCCAGGTTGTAGCGGTCCGCCGCGGCGATTACTTCCTCGTCGCGCACCGCGCCGCCGGGCTGCGCGATGGCGGTGGCGCCGGCCTCGGCGGCCAGCGTCGGACCGTCGGGGAAGGGGAACAGCGCTTCGGAGGCCAGCACGCTGCCATGGAGCGAAATGCCCAGCCGGACGGCCTTTTCGCGCGCGGCATAGACCGGATCGATGCGCGAAGTCGCGCCCCCGCCGATCGCCAGCGTGCGATCTTCCTTGACAAAGGCAATGGCGTTGGACTTGACGTGCTTGCATACGCGGAGCCCCAGCGCCAGCGCGCGCAACTCCGCATCCGTCGGCGCGCGGCGCGTCACAACCCGGGCCTGATGGGGATCTTCGTAGGTCAGGTCCGGGGTCTGCACCAGCAGCCCGCCCAGTACGCGCTTGATGTCCAGTTCGTTGCGATTGACACGCTCGGCGTGAAAGCGCATCACGCGGCGGTTTTTCTTCTTGCGCAGGAAGCTTAGCGTTTCGGGGCTGAAGTCCGGGCCGATCAGGACCTCGGTGAACAGCTCGTCAACCGCTTTGGCGAATTCCAAATCCCACGGCCGATTGGCGATGATGATGCCGCCGAAGGGCGAGTCGGGATCGGTAGCGAAGGCCTTGTCCCACGCCCCTTTGAGCGTGTCGGCGACGCCTACGCCGCATGGGGTGTTGTGTTTGAGGATCGCCACCACGGCCTGGCGGTAGTCGGAAAAATCCAGGATCAGGTTGATCGCCCAGTTGATGTCCACCACGTTGTTGAACGACAGCTCGCGGCCGTGAAGCTGCTCGGCGATCCGAAGGAAGTCGCCGTAAAGCGCCGCCTGCTGATGGGGATTCTCGCCGTAGCGCAGACCCTGCGCGCGGGGCAGCGAGATGCTGAAGCTGTGCCCCAGCGGCTCGCGCCGTTCGCCCCCGTCGATCGCGCCCAGGTAGTTGGCGATTGCGCAATCGTAGGCGGCTACCCGCTCGAAGGCCTTGCGCGCCAGGCGCCATCGCGTATCCGCCGAAATCATCCCGCCGGAGCGATCCAGCTCCTCGATCAATGGCGCATAATCGGCGGCGTCAACCACCACGGCGACGTGCGCGTAATTTTTGGCTGCCGCGCGCACCATCGCGGGTCCGCCGATGTCGATATTCTCAACCGCGGCCTGAAGGCTGGTGTCGGGCTTCGCGATGGTCTGCTCGAAGGGATAGAAATTGACCACCACCAGGTCGATCGGCTGGATCTGATGCTCGGCCATCTCGCGCCGGTCCGCCGACATGTCGCGCCGGGCCAGGATGCCGCCGTGGATGCGCGGATGGAGCGTCTTGACGCGGCCGCCCAGGATTTCCGGAAAGCCGGTGAAATCGCCCACCGCGGTGACCCGGAAGCCGGCCTGCTCCAGCGCCGACTTGGTGCCGCCGGTGGACAGCAGTTCGACGCCGTGGCGCGCCAGCGCGCCGGCCAGCGCGTCCAGTCCGGTTTTGTCGGCGACGCCCAGCAGCGCGCGCGAGACTCTTACATCGCTCATGACCAAATCAATCCCGATAAACTCTTGGCACCCGGCGTCCCACCGTGCACAACAACTCGTAGGAGATGGTGCCCACCTGATGGGCAACGTCGATGGCGCTGATGGCGTCCTCGCCGCTCCCGCCCCACAGCACCACCGGGTCGCCGGCGGCGGCGCCCGGCACATCGGTCAGGTCCACCATCGTCAGGTCCATGCAAACCGCGCCGACCACCGGCGCTCTGCGGCCGCGAATCAGCACTTGGCCGCCGTGCTGCAGGCCGCGCCGGTAACCGTCGGCGTAGCCCACCGGCAACACGCCGATCACACTGGGCCGCGAAGTGACGAAGGTGTGGCCGTAGCTTACGCCGGTGCCCGCGGCAACCCGCTTGACCTGCAGCAGGCGCGTCCTGAACGTCATCACGGGCGTCAACTTAACAGTATTGATGACGGCGGGGACCGGTGGAAGCCCATACAGCGCCAATCCCACCCGGATCATGTTGAAATGCGCGTCGGCGCGCAGCACAGTCGCCGCCGAGTTGGCGACGTGCAGGAAGCGCGGGGCAAAACCTGCCTTACGCAGCATCCCGACGCCTTCTGCGAACGCGCCGAGCTGCGCCTGGGTGACCGGGCTGGACGGGTCGGCGGCGCTGGCCAGCAATGTGCACACCCCTTCGACCTCCAGATGGCGGCAGCGCTTGAGCGCCTCGACCGCGTCGGGCAAATCGGTGGCCGTAATGCCCAACCGGGTCGCACCGGTGTCCAGCTTGAGATGGATCGGGAAGCGCGAGGAACGCAATGCCGCCGCCGAATCCAGCACCGCCAGCGCAGCGGCGTCGGCGACCAACGGCACGATATCCAGTTCAACCAGCTCGGGCGCTTCCTGGGCGAAGAACCCGCCCATCAGGTAGATGCGCTCCTCCAGGCCGCTGGCGCGCAGCTCCTTGGCCTCGCCCAGTGTGGCGACGCCGAAATGGCTGCATCCTTCGCGCGCCAGCGCGTGGCTGACCTCGACCGCGCCATGGCCATAGGCGTCGGCCTTGACGATCGCCATGAACTCGGCGTCCTTGGCCAAGGCGCGCAGGGCGCGGTAGTTGGCGACCAGGGCACCAAGGTCGATTTCCGCCACAGTTGGGCGTGCGCAGGAAAAACTTAGTATTTTCGGCTGTTTTGCGGCTTCGGTTTCCGCCATTGACCTGACTGCTCCATCGACGGCGAGCACTTTCAGTAATTCATTGTCCGGCCGCGCGTGTCAACGAAACTCAATTTTGACTGTCCCCAGCCGGCCTGATATACAGATTAAAGGCTGGGGGTGCGCGCATCAGGGCGCGCTGAGAATGAACCCCTTGAACCTGATCCGGGTAATGCCGGCGTAGGGAAGCCGCACGGTCCGTTGCTCGATCGCTGCAAACCTCCTGCATCGCCGAACAATCCCGAATCAGAAAAAAAGCGGCTCCGCCCCCGGTCAGTGTAGGCCATCTGCGACGGCTGTGAAGCTGCGAAATGAAGATAACCCTTAACGGCGAACCCCATGCCCTTGACGGTCCGACCCCGGTTGCGCGCCTGATTGCGGAACTCAAGCTCAAGCCCAACCGTGTTGCGGTCGAGATCAATCAGACCGTGGTGCCCAAGGCGGAGTACGAACACACCATCATCAATGAAGGCGACCTCGTCGAGGTGGTGAATTTTGTGGGCGGCGGCTGATCGGCGGCCGATTCGATGATGGCCAGGGAGAAGGATCGAGATGCAGGACGACAAGCTTGAACTGGGCGGGCGGGTTTTCCGCTCGCGCTTGATCGTGGGAACCGGAAAGTATCGCGATTTCGACGAGACGCGCCGCGCGGTGGAAGCCAGCGGCGCCGAAATCGTCACGGTGGCCGTGCGCCGGGTCAACATCACCGACCGCAGCCGCGAAAACCTGCTCGACTATCTTGACCCGCAGCGCTTGCTGATCCTGCCCAACACCGCAGGATGCTACAGCGCCGAAGAGGCGATTCGCACCGCGCGTCTGGCGCGCGAGACCGGGGTGAGCGACTTCGTCAAGCTTGAAGTGATCGGCGATCAGCAGACCCTGTTCCCCGACATTCCCGCCACCATTGAGGCCGCCCGCGTCCTGGTCAAGGAAGGCTTCAAGGTAATGCCCTACATCACCGACGATCCGGTCACCTGCCTGCGACTGGCGGAGCTGGGATGCGTGGCGGTGATGCCGCTGGCGGCGCCGATCGGCAGCGGACTGGGCATCCGCAATCCCTACAACCTGCGCATCATCCTGGAGCAGATGCAGCGCCTCCAGGTGCCGGTGGTGGTCGACGCCGGCGTGGGCACGGCCTCGGACGCGGCGCAGGCGATGGAGCTGGGATGCGACGCCGTGCTGATGAACACCGCGATCGCCGGGGCGCGCGAGCCGATCGCGATGGCGCACGCGATGCGGATGGCGGTGGAGGCGGGCCGCCTGGCCTATCTCGCCGGCCGCATCGAGCGCAAGCTTTACGCAACCGCATCAAGCCCGCTGTCGGGACTGATCGAATAAAGCTTGTGTCACTCTGCCTGTTTGTCCCCTCCACCACAGTGAGTTGTGGGCGAGGGCGAAGATGACTGATACACCGCGAGTAAAACTCCGGTGCCCCGGCAATGTCCCGCGTCGACTTCAATCTCTACCTCATAACTGACCGCAAACTGGCCGCCGCGCGCGGCCTGGCCGCGACCATCGAAACCGCGCTGCAGGCCGCAACTGAAATCGCGCCGCACCCGCCAATCGCCGTCCAGTTGCGCGAAAAGGACCTCGAGGGGCGCGCGATGATGCAGCTTGCCGCGGAACTGCTCCAGGTTTGCCGCCGCTACCGGGTGCGGATGCTGGTCAATGGGCGCGTCGACGTGGCGCTGGCGTCGGGCGCCGACGGCGTCCATCTGCCCGCCGACGGCATCAGCCCCGAAGACGCGCGCAGGCTGCTGGGACCATCCAAGCTGATCGGCGTATCGGCGCACAGCGCCGGTGAAATCACGCGCGCCGAGGCGCTGGGCGCCGACTTTGCGGTCTTCGGCCCGGCCTTCGCACCGATCTCCAAGGGCAGCTACGCCGCGCCGTCGGGCCCCGAAGGCCTAGCCTCGGCCTGCGCCGCCGCATCGATTCCGGTCTTCGCCCTGGGCGGCATCACCGCCGCCCGTGCCGCCAATCTGGCCGACACCGGCGCCGCCGGCGTCGCGGTAATCGGCGCGATCATCGGTGCCAATGATCCCGCCCACGCAACCGTCGAACTGATGAAATCCCTGCGCGAGTGGGATTAAACCCGTAAGGAAGAAGATGGCTCCCCCGATTAGCTCGACGCATCGTCGATCCAGCCTCAAAAGGTGCCACCAGCCAACGTCCTAACAACGAGTGGGGCAGGCGTCTGCTTGTCATTGACGCCCCAGCCCGGCTCGCGCCGCCCAGAGGTTCATCGCCTTGCTCATCGGTGCGGTTGAGGATCGAGACCCGGGTCGCGTTGGGCATTTAATCGGTAGCGCTTCGCGCGTCCGTGACAAGCAGGGACGCTTGTCCTATGGCTTAGCGGCCAGCAAACCCTTGGGTTGTGATGCGAAACCTTGCTTAGCGCTTCAAGTGGAGAGCGACCAGGATTCGGCCGAAGATATATTTTGCTCGTATGAGCGGTTTCGGATGCGACGCTAACGCCTCGGGGTCGTGCGCATCTCCGGATTCGCGCGCAGCTGTCCCATCCTCGTCACGCGTCGCGGCGAGGCTGCGCATGCGTGCCAGCCGGGTACTGATTACGGCGCGCAGAGCGAGCAGCGCCTGCTCAACGTCGGCCTCGCTCATTGCCTTGTGTTAGCGCTGGTTTCTCCGGGCGGCAGCCAGGCATCGCACTCACTGCGGGGCGACTGGTAAAAACGGCCTTCAACGGTGCGCAGGAGGCGCTTGTATAAATCCTTTTCGTCCGGTCCGGTAAGATCGCACACTCGGACGTAAAAGCGGCAGTCGTTGTGATTGCTCCAATCAAACAGAGGCTTGGTTTCGGCAGAAAAACTTTCCTCGCTCAGTTGACGCCCAAACTGGATACCGCCCAACGGGAGCGTCCTGGCCTCGTCGACCCGCTCTGCTGCCTCATCCTGCCGAAGCTCAATTCCGCCGTTTGTGAGAGCCACATCAAAAATATACCTGACCTTGCCGTTCGCGTCGGTCCAGCAAGGCTTCTTGTCACGGCCGCCACCGATTAGTGCCGCGACCCGCTCTTCGCGGTTCCTAGTTTGACCCCTGGCCAATTGTAATTCTTGCTCCAACTGCTTGACCTGCCGCTCAAGCTGGACAGCCTGTTGGAGCAGGTTGCGCTTTCGGGCCTCGGCAACCTGCTTGAGGAGTTGTCGTATCTTGTCGGCCGCGGAAGCACCGGGTGTTGCAAGGATCAGGTCGTGAAAGTCGTCCTCCATTTTCTGATAGGGTTCGAGTTCGCTCAAAAGCTCTTTATTTTTCTCAATTAGCTGATTGCGCTGCTGTTGAGCTTTTTTCAGTAAGTCGCGAAGCCGCTGATTTTCCGCCTCCAAATCGGGCATTTGGGGAGGGCTCCGAAGAAGCTGCGCAGTGAACGCGAACAGGAGCGCGAACACGATGAGAAGGAATATCTCACCCAGCGTCCATCCGAGGATGAGACCGCGGCGATAGAGTCGATTGCCCGCTTCCCGGCTAAGCATTGGCGAGGTTGTCGCTGATGAACCTGATCAGCGAGACCGCGTTATCGTGCAAGTGCGATCTTAAAGCGCGGGCCTTTTCCAGTTCGCGCTCGAGCTCGGCCCGGTACTGTGCCGAGAGTTCGGCGTCCTTTTCGGCCCGCTCGCGCAGACGTGCGCCCGCCGCCTGCAAATCGTTGGCCAGCGTCTCAAGCATGGATCGGCTGCGCTGGAGTTCCTGCTCCAGACTTTGGCGGTAACGCGCAGCGAAATCGGCATCCTCACCCGCCTGGCGGACCAGCCGCGTCATGGTGGAGGCGCAGTCGCCAGCCGACGCGATTATGGTGTCGCCTGCTTTTTTCAGCGCCGCCGGCAGCAGCGCCATTTCTTCGCGAATCTGCTTGAAGAGGAGCACCAAACCGCCCAACTGGTCGGTAATTTCGGCGAGCTTTAACATCGCGTTGTTGATACGGACCACGTTGCCTTCGATTCGGGAGAGCGAAGCGCTGAGACGGTCGTTGCTGTCGCCCGCCGTCCGCGCTGCCTGAGCGACCTCTTCCAGCGCTTGCGCAACTCCATCAGCGAAAGGATTCAACCGCTTCGTAATCAAGTCCGCTGGGACTTCAACCTTGCCGATGCGCTCGGTCATCTGCTCGAGCGCGCCGACCACCGCGTCGACCCGCGTGCCTACAGCGTCAATGCGCTTGTGCAGGGCGGAGAGGTTCTGCCGTAGCTCGCCGGCGATATCAGCGGCAGCCGCCTTCAGGCTACCGGCACTGTCATTAAACGTCTCGCGGACCGCGCTGGCTGCTTCAGCCAGAGATTCCCGGATGAACAGGCTGGTCTCGGTATAACTGCGGCGGATCTCCTCAACCGCTTGCCGGGCGGTGACACTGACTTCGGCAAAGAACTCCCTGGTCGACGCAGTGCCTTCGACGGTCGTATAGCGTATCCGCTCAACCGCCCGGTTCAACTCCTGGCTGGCCTGGCGGGCGCTCTCGCCCAGGCTTTGGAGCGAGACTACCGGATCCTCGTGAGGCTCGCCGTAGAGCTGGTACAGAATGATACGTCCGAGCAGCCCGACGATGGTCGTGGTGAGGGCGATGCCGAAACTGTAAACCAAAATTGAAGACAGCTTCGCATTGCTTGCATTCAGCGTGAGCAGCGAAACCAGCAGGCTTGTCAGCGTAAACAAGAAGCCCAGGTAGTAGACGTTGTCGCCGAGTCGATCCTCATGGCCCTGATAGCTTTCCTTCCACCACTGGGCGCTGCCGTACAAAACCATCAGCCCCACCGGTACCAACTCCGCCGCAAGCCTGGGGCCGTAAAGCCGATGCAAAGCGAGGATTGCGAAAGCGCCGGCAATGAACGCGCCGACGAAGAGCCGGTCAAATCGTCCCTGCCACGCCGAACCTGCTTGTCTTCCAGTCGAATCGTCCGTCATTAGTCATTAGCCCTCGATCGCCGCGACCTCGACCAGCCTGGCCCTGGCGTCGGTAAAGAAGGATTGCCAGAACTCGACATGTCGCCCGCCCTGCAGATGGCTGAACTCGGGACGCCGCAGATAAAGAATAGTCACATCCACTCCGTCTAACTGCGGACGTACCTTGAGGTAATAGGGGCTGGCGCGAAAGCGTGAGAACGACTCGTCACCGCGATACTGCGAATAGCCAGCCGTGTTCTGAAGCATGTCGGAGACGATGATCAGCCTGCGCTTGCCGACGTGCTCCAGTTCCGGACGCTCGAAGACGCTCACCGCCACGCTCTGGATACTTTCCATGATGGGAGAGTCTTTCGCGGTTCCGCTCTGCAACATGTGGGTCAGAGCGGCATCGAGCGGCTGCAGAAATTTGCTCTGCCAGCGGTTTTTCATTAGGTCGGGATTCGAAGTCCATTCGCTGGCGCCCTCGCCACTGCCCGGGTTGCATACATCCGCCACCGGTTGCAGGAGACGGTCTGTTACCTCCCCGATGGCGAAGAGTTCGATTTCGGTATCGGCAGCGCTAGTTTGGATAGCACCTTGAAGACGATTCGCGACCGCGGTGCGCTGTACAATGCTAAGAGGATCGCTGGCGTCAATTAAGACGATTAGCAGCGCCTGAGGCACCGCGTGCTCGATACACAAGGTTCTGCGGTCGCGCTCCCGCGCGTTCTGACCGCTGCCCAAATACCAAGCGCCTGCTCCAAGCGCAAACAGCGCTATGATGCCTCCAAAGACATCGAGACGGATGGCACGCCGGCGTTGCTGTTCGCTTCTGGTCGTCACAGCTCCTCCAGCGTCAGTAGACTTTGGATCGCGGCTTCATACTCTCGCAGTATCGCCGCTGTGGCCGGCCCGAAGTCCTCGGGCGGATCGTCGCCGTCGAGCGCGACGGCGGTCACGGGGTTGTCGGGCCGCGGCATCTCGAGCGGCATATCAAAGTGAGCGGGTGCAGGCGCGGTTCGGGCTCGCCGGTTGGCCTCCCGATAAATTTCAGCCAAAACGTTGGCGGCCCGCTCCAGCCGCTCGATTTCGCGCTCCCATCGCTCGGCAAGATCGGCGCGCCGACGACCTGCGTCACGAAGCCTGCTTTCCAGAACCGGCAAGTAGTCGATTTCACTGCGAACGGCGGCAAGCGCGTCGTCTTTGCGCTGCGTCAGTGTCGCCTCTGCTCTCTGGCGTGCTGCATGAAACTCTTTGCTCGCTTCTTCCCATTTGCGCGTTACGGCTTCGTAACCCGGATATGGATCGCTCGTCGCAAAACCATCGCAAAGAGCGATGAGCGAAAAGACGAGGCCCATACTTAACAAGCTGGCCGATTGGAAGTCTCGAATCCGCCACGGGTGGGAAAAAAGGTCTTGGATTGCAACGGTCCCAGCGATGTCGGGATTATCACTGTTCAGAGCATCGCGGTAATGTGCGACGCCTAGGTTGAAGCCAACAGTCCAGAGCAGCCAGATGACCGCTAGCGTAAGACCGGCCGCCCTGATCATCACTCTGACATGGTTTATGATGCGTAGGGCCCATCTGGCGGCAAACGCGATGCCGGTGTTCAGCGCTGCAAGCGCCGCGGCGGTCAGCCAACCTGCGATTAGGCCGCCTTCGAGGCCTCTTGATAGCAGGGTCCCGTTAAGGATGCTTTCCGCAGCCAGTAATCCAGACAACAGAGTAAGCTGAGGCCCATGACTTCGATCTGTCCAAGCCTGTCGTTGGAGACGGTTTTCTGTGCGAAAGGTTTCAACTTCTTGCTTGCACCGTCGCGCAGCCTCCAGAAACAGAAAGACGTCCTCGCGCCTGGCACGCGCCCTGGCTCTTAGATCCGTTAGAGCTTCCTCCACCATTCCCCGAATGCGGGTGCGGCAAACACTGATCTCAGCTATGACTGCGGCCGTTCCCAAGCATTGAGCAGCGCTTTCGTACTCAGCGCGCGCCCTGCCTATACGCTGCTGGATAACAGCCAAGATTTGGCGCTCGACGGGATCCAGCCCGGTGCTATCGCTGGCAGGCAAATTCTTGCGGCCGTTTTCTCGCCCGAGCGCTTCCAAGTTCAGTTGCTCGGCCAGAGCCGGCAGTTCGGTTTCGGTAAAGGTTGGCTCAACTCGCGCCACCACGGTTGGCGCAATCGTGAGTATGTGGTCTGGAGGCTGCACAATGGGTTGCGTGTGATGATCAGAGCCCTGTTCAGGAGCGCGAGGGCCGAACCACTTCTTCAAAAGAAGGAGGATAGCGCTGAAGAAAGACCTGAAAAATTCCCCCATTTTTACTGATCCTCAGGCTACGAAACCGACTATTAAGGCAGTTCTTTAGTCAATTACTCAGCACAACGCATCAATGCGCGTCAATACCGACAGGGCCATGCTTTTAAGGCTTCGCGTTCAAGCAGGTTAAGGAAGCGACTCAAGCCTGCAGAAATACCTCCTTTACCAAGCCCAACAGGATGTCCAGCACATCCAGGCGCCGAATCCATCGGTGGGGCAGGTCGGCGAGGCCTTTTGATGCACCGTAGAGTTGGCCCGCTATCGATGCGGTTGAATCGCTGTCGCCGTCGTGGTTGGCGGCGATTGGCAGGACCTCGGCGAAGCCGCGGCCGCTAAGCGCGCTGTACAGCCCGATCGCCAATGCGTCTTCGCCGCACCAGCCGCCGTTGCCTAGCGAGCCGATCGCCTCGCGATGGTTGGAGTGTTCGCCGTTGGCGGCGGATAGCGCCGCGTCGATCATACCGACTGTTTCGTGTGCGCCGCGTCGAGCCGAAATGATTTGGCGCGCTTGCCGGGCGGCATCCGCCAGTTCGACGCCCTCAATCGATAGGCGCAATGCGGCGGCCATCGCGGCCGCACTCAGATAGCCGCTGGGATGGCCGTGGGTGAGCGCCGCGGCGCGCGCGGCCAGTTCCGCTGCTTCTGGCGGCGCAAGTTGGGTGAGCAGACCGATGGGCGCCACGCGCATCACGCCCCCGCAGCCTTTGCTGTCGTTTACGGGTAACTCGATGCTGCCGGTGCCGCCGCGGGCCAGCGCGTCCAGGCAGGTCCTGCCCGGCGCCATGCAGCGCCTCAGCCGCGGGTCGCGCGCGATTTTGCCGGCCAG
>Ga0070740_10004391_pt1 | contig 13894 bp, 13 predicted proteins | sample Coa_R2_FD_67286 | JGI IMG/M metagenome (GOLD analysis project Ga0070740, IMG submission 67286) | Surface soil microbial communities from Centralia Pennsylvania, which are recovering from an underground coalmine fire - Coalmine... | ecosystem: Environmental > Terrestrial > Soil > Unclassified ... | reverse complement strand
GTGACGATGAAGAACTGCGACCCGTTCGTGTTCGGGCCGGCATTCGCCATCGCGAGCGCGCCGCGCTCGACCGGGTGCCGGTTGAACTCGTCCTCGAACTGGTAGCCGGGCCCGCCGGTGCCGCGACCCGTCGGGTCGCCGCCCTGAACCATGAAGTCCTCGATCACCCGGTGGAAGATGACGCCGTCGTAGAACCCCTTCCGCGCCAGCTCGACGAAGTTCCCGACCGTCTTCGGCGCGTCCTCCGGATAGAGCTCGACGTCGATCGTGCCCTTGCTCGTCTGCATCGTTGCTCTCGTCATGCCCCGATCGTAGACGCGCGGGCGACGGTGCTCGCGGCGGTCGCACGACAGATTCTGACAGAGTTAGCACACCTTCGCGACGAAGCGACTATCATCATTCGCGTCTTGGGAGGTCGGCGTCCTGTGCGCAGGAAGCAGCTCGCGCTCGTTGCTGTCCTGGCTGCGGCAGGCGTGCTCGCAGGACTGCTCGCGACGGGGCTGCTCTCGAAGAGCACCCATGGGACCGGCGAGGCGATCCCGACGACGGCGCCGCTGATCACGACGAGCGGCGGCAAGGTGCAGCCGAACCCGCCGGAGGCAACCTCGTTCGGCCCCGCCGACTGGGGCATGTACGGCAACACGCCGGACGAGATCCGCCACTCGCCGCTGACCCAGATCACGAAGCAGAACCTGAACGAGCTCGGCCGGGTCTTCACGATCGACTTCCGCCACTACGACCCGCTGATCCCGAAGGGGCAGCAGAGCTTCCCGATCGTCGTCAACGGGATCATCTACGTGACGACGGCGTACGACTACGTCTTCGCGATCAACGGCGGCACGGGCAAGGTGCTCTGGCATTGGAAGCCCGACAACACCGGCGTGTTCGCGAACTACGGCGTCAACACGAACCGCGGCGTCGCCTACTGCGACGGCAAGGTCTTCCTGCTGACGCTGGACATGAAGATCGTCTCGCTCGACGCCTCGTCCGGGAAGCTCGTCAAGGAGGTGGCGATCTCCGACAGCGTCCCGGGCGCGGACGCCCAGTTCAGCTACTCGGAGACGCAGGCGCCGATCTGTTTCGACAACTACCTCATCATCGGGGCGTCGGGTTCGGACTACGGCGTGCGCGGCTTCGTGATGGCCTACCACCCCGACCTGACCGCGGCGTGGTCGAGCCCGTTCTGGACGATCCCGCCCGACGGCGAGGGCTGGCGGAGGTTCGGCGTCTACACCGGCGGCGGCACGAACTGGAACCCGGCGACGATCGATCCGCTGACGAACACGGTCTACGTCACGACCTCGAACCCCTCGCCGATCTTCGACCCGCAGGTGCGCCCAGGCCCCGACCCGCGCACCGACTCGCTGATCGCGCTCGACCTCTTCACCGGCCGGCTGAAGTGGTGGCAGCAGCAGATCCCGGGTGACCAGTGGGGGTACAGCACCGTGCAGCCGGCGCTTCTCTACAACCTCGTGATCGGCGGCGTCAAGCGCCGCGTCGTCTCGGTCGCGACGAAGGAAGGTACCTGGTGGATGTACGACGCGAAGACGGGCGCCCCGATCCACGAGCGGGTCAAGCTGCTGAACCAACTCGAGCATCCGGCGCTGAAGCCAGGGAAGCCGGTGCTCGTCTACCCGTCCTCGCTCGGCGGTCTCAACTACTCGCCGTCCTCGTTCGACCCGACGACGGGTTACGTGATCAACAACCAGGCGGAGACCGCGTCGGTGCTGGTCGAGAAGTCGAACCCGGCGGCGGTCAACAAGTACAAGATCAAAGGCGACGTCGACAACGGCCTCGCCGCGGGCACCTTCGGCTACGGCCCGAAGGACTGGCACGACTACGGGAGCGTGACCGCGATCAACGCCGCACTCGGCCGCGTCGCGTGGAAGCAGATCACGCCGGAGCCGGGCCGCGGCGGCGTGACGACGACCGCGACGGGGCTCGCCTTCGTCGGCGGCGGCGACGGCGTGCTGCGCGCGTACGACACGTACACCGGCAATCCGCTGTGGAGCTTCCAGACCGGCTACCAGATCGCGTCCGGGCCGTCGATCTACGCGGTTGGGGACAAGGAGTACGTCGCAGTCACGGTCGGCGGCACCGCAACGTCGTCCTACGGCGGCACCGCCTCGCAGCTGCAGGTCTTCGCGCTCAAGGGCGACCTGAAGCAGTCGCTCGCGCCGCCGATCCGCCCGCCCGGCGCAGGTCCGGGCGTCCTGCGGACGCCGCCGCTCTGGTTCAACGGCGGCGCGCAGCCGCACACGGTCACGCTCCAGCTCGTCGCCTCGCAGGCTGATCCGAGCTGCGCGAACACGCTCGACTCGACGACGAAGGGCGGTATGTCGGTTCGCGTGCCGAAGGGCTGGACGGTGTACGTCACCTTCTCGAACCAGGGCGCAAGCTGTTCCGACGGGCTTGCGGTCGTGAACGCCCCGGGCGAGACGAAGCCGGTGTTCGGCGGTGGCGGAACGCGCGCACCGGTGGCCGCCGGCGGCGTCGGCTACTTCCAGTTCACCGCGTCGACCGTCGGCAAGTACGCGATCGCCTCGACCGATACGGCGCGGGCCCGCGGCGGCGAGTGGATCCGATTCGAGGTCGTCGGCGCCGATCAGCCGCCCGAGCTGACGCTGCCGGACGGGCAGTCGTTCGCGATCATCGGCCGGCCCGGTCTCGGTGGGAGCGTCGCCGGTGGGTAGGCGAGTCGCTGTGACGGGGCTCGTCGCGGTCATCGCCGCGGCCGCCGCCCTGGCCGCGCTCGCCGCCGGTCGGACGGCCGCGCGGGTTGCGATCGTCGCGCCGCCGACCTACGCGCTGCAGGCCTGGAACGCGAACACCGACAACCTCGTCCGCTCGGTCGGGACGATCGAGGTCGGCGGCGCGCCCGTCGCCGGCGTGCGGGTTCGCGTCGACAACTACGACGTTCCAAACCCGACGGATGCGCAGGGGCACTTCGTCTATCTCGTCGACGCGACGTTGCTCGGCCGCCACGTCGTCTCCGTCACCGACGTCTCGAACGCCCGCGTCCGCGGCCAGGCGCTCACGAAGGCGCAGCAGTCGGAGCTGCTGTCGAGCCGCGCAGCGATCAATGTCGCCTACGCCGTGCGCGACGTGAAGGTGACGCGCGATTCGGCCGGCCGTCCCGTCGTCAGCGGCCGGCTCGTCAACGCCGCCGGCGGTCCGCCACCGTCGGTCGCGCTTCTCACCTACCAGCTGACCGGCACGATCACCGACGCGAACGGCAAGCCCGTCGCCGGCGCCCAGGTGAGCACGCGCACGCAGGACCGCGACTACTGGACGGTCTCCTCGATCAGCGACGCCAAGGGCCGCTACACGTCGCTGTTCACCGCCTCCGCCGAGCTGCCGGGCAACCCGGTCCCGTTCACCGTCCGCGTCTCGAAGGGCGACCTCGTCTACCAGTTCCTGTCGCAGGAGTTCGTCTACTTCCAGCGCCTGCAGAGCGCCCGTCTCGACATCCGCCTGCCGCCGCCGAACTATGCGATGGCGTTGCCGCGGCCCCGGTCGTATGCCGGCGCCGTCTACACCGGCGTCCTCGCCGGCGTCACCGCGAACGGCGTCTCCGTGCGGCCGACGGCCGCCACCTGGCCCGACGCCGCCGGCCGCTTCACGCTGACGCTGCCGAAGGAGCTTGCCGGCAAGACGGTTTCCATCTGGGAGGGCAAGGTGAACCTGTTCTCGGTCCCGGAGGCGAAGCCGGGCGGCGCCGTCGACCTGACGCACTGGCCGTCGACGCTGCCGCGCGAGGCGCCGCGCGACCTCGTCAGCGTCCGCCTGACGCCGTAGGCCGGGCGCCGGCCCCGCAGCGGAGGCTCGTCGGAACCGCAGCGGACTCCGGGGTCCGGAACTGGGGCCAGATCCCGTCACGAGCGGAACCCGGGGTCAGACCCCGTCACGAGAGCGTGACGAAAGCATCCCGAAAGCGGGTATCTGCGCCTCGACGCGGCCGAACAGGCGCTATCGTCTGCCTGCTGCGAACGTCGCGTTTTCCGGCTCTGTCAAGCGCGCCGCGCGGCTCCCGGTGGTCGCTTCGGACGGTCCGCGGCACCGGCCTGCTCCCGTGCCCGCGGCCGCGCAGCCGCGGGGTCAGACACCGTGTCAGGAGAGTCGCGTCGCGAGCTCGGTGAGGAGGCGCACGCCGGCGCCGGACGCGCCGCGGCCGAGGTAGTCGCGGTCCTCGTCGAGGTACGCGGCCGAATGGATGTCGAGGTGCGCCCAGGGGACGTCGCCGACGAACCGCTCGAGGAAGGCGGCGGCGACGATCGGGTAGCCGAACGAGCGGCCCGAGGTGTTGCGGAGGTCGGCGAGCGGCGAGTCGAGCAACCGCCGGTAGCGCGCGTGCAGCGGCCACGGCCACGCGTGGTCGCCGCTCTCGTTCCCCGCCGCGACGACCTGCGCGCGCCAGTCGTCGTCGTTCGCGAAGACGCCGATGTACATGTCCCCGATCGCGGCGCGCATCGCGCCGGTGAGCGTCGCGACGTCGACGAGCCGCGCCGCGCCCTCGCGCCGTGCGTACCAGAGCGCGTCGGCCATCACGATCCGGCCCTCCGCATCCGGGTTCGTCACCTCGACGGTGAGGCCGGAGGCGGTGCGCAGGATGTCGCCCGGCCGGAACGCGCCGCCGCCGATCATGTTCTCGGCGGCGGGGAGGACGGCGAGCACCCCGAGCTCCAGCCCGAGCTCCGCGATCGCGCCGACGGCACCGAGGACGGCCGCGCCGCCGCCCATATCCGCCTTCTGCCGCACGATGTCGCTCTGCTGCTTGAGGAAGTAGCCGCCCGAGTCGAACGTGATCGACTTGCCGACGAGGCCGAGCTCCGGCGGCCGGTCGCCGCCATGGCGGAGCACGATCAGGCGCGGCTCGTTGACGCTGCCGCCGCCGACCGCAGCGAGCCCGCCGAGCCCGAGCTGCTCGATCTCGGCCGGGCCGAGCGTCTCGACCGTCACGCCGAGCGGGGTCAGCAGGTCGCCCGCCGCCGCCGCGAGCCCGACCGGCGTCACCTCGTTCGGCGGCCCGTCGACAAGCTCGCGCGCGCGGTTCGTCCAGCGTGCCACGATCGCCGCGCGCGCGGCGACGTCCGCCGCCGCCGCCGGTGCGCCCGCGAGCACGAAGCGCTGCACCCGCGCCCCGCCGCCGTTCGTCTTCCAGCGGCCGACGTCGTGGGCCCCGAGGAGCGCGCCCTCGACAACGGCGCGCGCCTGCCCGCCGGGGAGCGAGTCGTCGAACGCCCAGGCGACCGTGCCGCCGACGCCGGTGCGGACGGCCGCCGCCGCGGCTGTGCGCAGCGAGTCGTCGTCGCTGGTGCCGACGCCGGCGAGGAGAACACGCTCGGCCGCGATCGGCTCGCCGGGTGCGACGTGGAGGAGGAGCGACTTGCCAGCCTCGGCCTTGGCGTCGCCGGCCGCGACGAGCGCTGCGAGGCGGCCGCCGAGGCGCTCGTCGAGCCGGCGGAAGGCCGCGGACGGCGGCTCTGCGAGCGGGACGGCGAGCACCGCCGCCTGGACCGACCCCGCCTCTCCCTGCTCGACCTCGACGATCAGCGCTCGCTCCTCACCCGGGCCCGAGATTGTAGAAAACCTTCTAGATTCGTATAACACTTGACACGGCCCGGGCGAGGATTTACAGTCCTGGCTGCAAGTCCATTTCCGTCCTGACTGCTAGGGGAGGCTTCCATGAAGTGGATGAAGCCGGAGTTCGAGGTCATCGAGCTCTCGTCTGAGGTCACCTGCTACAGGTACCACAGGTAGCAGCCGGTGTCGCGCGGCCGTCTCGGACGCCTCATCGTCCGGGAGGCCGCGCTTCCCGTCGTCACTTTCGCAGGTAGCGGATGGTCGTGAGGATCCTCGGTTCCGCCGCGGGCGGAGGCTTCCCGCAGTGGAACTGCAACTGCCGGGTCTGCACGGCTGCGCGCAACGGACACGGCCAGGCGCTCCCGCGCACGCAGTCGTCGATCGCCGTGCGCGCCGAGGCCGGGCCCTGGTACCTCGTCAACGCCTCGCCGGACCTGCGCCAGCAGCTCGCCGAGCTCCCGCACGAGCGCACCGACGGTCTGCGGGTGACGCCGGTCGCGGGGATCGTGCTGACGGACGCCGAGATCGACCACACCGCCGGCCTGCTCCTGATGCGCGAGTCGAGCGTGCCGCTGCGCGTGTACTCGAGCGAGGCGGTGCGACGCGCCCTCACCGATCACTACCCCGTGCTGACGATGCTCGACCGCTACTGCGGCGTCGAGTGGTCGCGGCTCGACCCGGGCGAGCGGATCCTCCTCGACGACGTGCTCGAGGTCGAGGCGTTCTCCGCCGGTGGCGACCCGCCGCTGTACATGGACGGCGCCGGCGCCGAGACCGGCGTGACCGCGAGCGGGCTGACGATCCATGACGGCGAGACGGGCGGGGTGCTCACGTATGCGCCCGCGCTCGAGGCGATCGACGACGAGATCACGGAGCGGCTGCGCGCGAGCGACTACGTCGCGATCGACGGCACGTTCTGGTCCGCCGACGAGCTCGTCTCGCTCGGCCTCGCCGAGCGAGACGCGTATGCGATGGGCCACGTGCCGCTCACCGGTCCCGCCGGCAGCCTGGCGACCCTGCAGGAGCTGCCGGGGAAGGCGATCCTGCTCCACGTGAACAACACGAACCCGATCCTGCTGGACGACTCGGAGGAGCGCGCGCTCGTCGCCGCAAGCGGCGTCGAGGTTGCGTACGACGGAATGGAGATCCGCCTGTGACGAGCACGCTCGACACGCGCAGCGAGCAAGCGCCCTGGACGAGCGAGGAGTTCGTCGCGGCGCTGCGCGCCCAGGGCGAGCGCTACCACAACCTGCATCCGTTCCACCAGCGGATGAACAACGGCGCCCTCACGCGCGAGGAGCTCCAGCGCTGGGTCGCGAATCGATACATGTACCAGATCATCATCCCGCGCAAGGACGCGGCGATCCTGATGAACTGCCCGGAGCGCGACGTGCGTCGCGCGTGGATCTCGCGCATCTACGACCACGACGGCGACGACACGAACCGAGGCGGGATCGAGTCGTGGTTCGTCCTGGGGGAGGCGCTCGGCGTCGACCGCGAGACGATGGCGAGCGAGCGGCTCGTGCTGCCCGCGGTGCGCTACGCGTGCGAGGCCTACCTCAACTTCTGCCGGCACAAGCCGTGGATCGAGGCCGTCGCCTCCTCGCTCACCGAGCTCTTCGGCCCGGCGGCGATCAAGGTTCGGCTCGAGGGGCTGGAGAAGCACTACCCGTGGATCGATCCGGCCGGGCTCGACTACTTCCGCGCCCGCCTGCAGCTCGCGCCGCGCGACGCGCAGTACGCGCTCGACCTCGTCGTCGACCGCTGCCGCACCTTCGAGCAGCAGCAGAGGGCGGTGGAGGCGCTCCAGTTCAAGCTCGACATGCTCTGGGTGCAGCTCGACGCGATCGATCGCGGCGACACGCGGCCCGGAGCCGCGCGCTGATGGAGTCGCTGCGCCTCGACGTGCCCGTGCTCCCGAACGGCTTTCGCCTCCACTGGGACAAGGTCCGGCAACGCCACGTGATCCTCTATCCGGAAGGCGCGCTCGGCCTCAACGAGACGGCGGTGCAGGTGCTCGAGCTGTGCGACGGCAAGCGCACGATCGAGGACATCGCCGACGAGCTCTCGGCGCGCTTCGGAGGCGCCGACGTCCACGACGACGTTGAGAACCTGCTCATCTCACTCGCGAACATAGGAATGGTCAAGGATGCCGGCAACTAACGGATCAACCGACGGGTCGACGCGGATCCCGAACCCGATGCTCCTGATCGCGGAGCTCTCGTACAAGTGCCCGCTGCACTGCCCGTACTGCTCGAACCCGCTCACCATCGGCGAGGCGAAGTACGCGGACGAGCTCTCGACCGCTGACTGGTGCCGGGTGATGCGCGAGGCCGCCGACCTCGGCGTGCTCCAGCTCGCGCTCACCGGCGGCGAGCCGCTCGTGCGCAAGGACGTCGAGGAGATGACGGCGGTGGCGAAGGAGGTCGGTCTCTACTCGAACCTGATCACCGCCGGCACCCCGTTCACGCGCAAGCGCGCGGAGGCGCTCAAGGAGGCCGGCCTCGACAACGTCCAGATCTCGATCCAGGACAGCGACCCGGTCAACTCCGACCGCATCGCCGGCACGAAGTCGTTCTCGAAGAAGATCGAGGCGGCGCGCCTCGCACGCGAGCTCGGCTTCCCGCTCACGATCAACGTCGTCCTGCACCGGCACAACCTCGACCGGATCGAGGAGATCATCCAGATGGCGGAGGACCTCGACGCCCGCCGCGTCGAGCTCGCCAACTCGCAGTACCAGGGCTGGGCTGCGATCAACCGTGAGTCGCTGATGCCGACGCGCGAGCAGCTCGAGCACGGCGAGGCCGTCGTCAACGCGGCGCGCGAGCGGATCGGGCCGAAGATGGAGATCCTCTGGGTGCTGCCGGACTACTACGAGGACACGCCGAAGCCGTGCATGGGCGGCTGGGCGCGCGACGCCTTCGTGATCCAGCCGAACGGCGACATGATCCCGTGCCAGGCGGCGCCCTCGATCCCCGGCATGCTGTTCGACAACGTGCGCGACAAGTCGCTCGCCGAGATCTGGTTCGACTCGGAGGCGTTCAACAGGTTCCGGAACTTCGCGCCCGAGGTCTGCAAGACGTGTCCGCTCGACCGGTTCCACCTGGACTTCGGCGGCTGCCGCTGCCAGGCACTCGCGCTCACGGGCGACGCGAGGAACGTCGACCCCGTGTGCAAGTTCTCGCCGCAGCACGCGATCGTCGCCGACGCCGTTGCGGCCGCGAACCGGCCCGGGCGGAACGGCGACGGCGCCCTGATCTACCGGACGGAGAAAGGGACGGTTCCGGTAGCGGGCTAGACTGGCCGCCGAAGTCAGTGGCAGCAGCGCCAGCTATCGCCGTCGCGGGGCTCGGCCGGGACTACGGCCGCGTCCGCGCGGTCGACGCGATCGACCTCGAGGTGCAGCCGGGCGAGTTCTTCGGCTTCCTCGGGCCGAACGGCGCCGGCAAGACGACGACGATCCGCATGCTGACGACGCTGCTCTCGCCGTCGCGCGGCGAGGCGCGCGTCGCGGGCAGCGACGTCGTCGACGACGCGCTCGCCGTTCGTCGCCAGATCGGCGTCGTCTTCCAGGAGACGACGCTCGACCTCGACCTGACTGCGGAGGAGAACCTTCGCTTCTGCACCCGCCTCTACGGCCTGTCGCGCCGCGAGAGCAAGGCGCGCATCGACGAGGCGCTGCGCCTGTTCGGGCTGAGCGAGCGCCGGCACGCGCGGGTGCGCTCGTTCTCGGGCGGCATGCGGCGCGCGCTCGACCTCGCCCGCGGGATCCTGCACCGGCCGTCGATCGTCTTTCTCGACGAGCCGACGCTCGGCCTCGACCCCGGCCAGCGCCGGCGGATCTGGGCCTTCCTGCAGAAGCTGGTCGCCGAGCACGGGACGACGCTCTTCCTCACGACCCATTACCTCGAGGAAGCCGATCCGTGCGACCGTGTCGCGATCGTCGACCACGGCCAGATCGTCGCGCTCGGGCAGCCCGACGAGCTGAAGCGCAACCTCGGCCGCGACCGGATCGACGTCAGGACCGAGCGGCCCGACGTCTTCCTCGCCTCGGTCCGCGAGCTGACGGGTCTCGAGCCGCAGCGAGCCCAGCACGGGTTGTCGGTGTTCGTCGACGACGCTGCGACCGTGTTGCCGAAGCTGCTGCCGCTGACGGCGCAGGGGGCGGAGGTCGGCGTCACCCACCCGACGCTCGAGGACGTCTTCGTCGATCTCACCGGACGCAGCCGGGAGGCGGCGTGAGCGGGATCGTCGGCGCGATCGTCGCGGTCGTCGTCCGCGAGCTGACCCGCTTCCAGCGGCAGCGCGGCCGGCTCGTGGCGACGTTCGCGCGGCCGCTCCTCTGGCTGATCGTGATCGGCGCCGGCTTCGAGAAGCTCGTGCCGACGGAGGGAACGGTCTCGTACAAGCAGTTCCTGCTGCCGGGCCTCTACGGCATGGTCGTGCTCTTCTCGACGATGCTGACGGCGCTCGCGACCGTGCACGACCGCGAGTTCGGACCGATCCGGATGCTGCTCGTCGCGCCGCTGCCCCGATTCGTCGCCGTGATCGCGAAGACGATCAGCTCGGCGCTGCTCGGCGTCATCCAGGCGGTGCTGCTCTTCCCGCTGATCTGGATCCTCGGCCTGCGGCCATCGCTCGGCGCCCTGCTCGAGCTCCTGGGCGCGATCGCGCTGGCCTCGTTCGCGCTCGGCAGCCTCGGCATGGTGATCGCGTCGCGGCTCCGCTCGATCGAGAACTTCGCCGGGATCATGAACTTCCTCATGTTCCCGATGTTCTTCCTCTCGAGCGCGCTCTACCCGGCCTCGCTCCTGCCCGGATTCCTGCAGCCGCTTGTGCGCGCCGATCCGCTTACGTACGGCATCGACCTGATGCGGCACCCGCTCCTGCGCGGCCTCTACCCGGGCAACCTCGGCACCGACTACACGATCTCGTTCGACGTGCTCGTGCTCGTGCTCGTCGCCGCCGTCCTGATCGCGCTCGCGTCCCTCCTCTTCGGCGAGGAGGAGCATCTCGGCCGCATCCTGCTCGTCGAGCCGCCGCGTCCGCGGGGGCGTCGCCTGCCGCGGCCCGCGCTCGGATTCGGGCGGCGCGAGAGTGCGGCGGCGAAGCCGGTACCGTTCCGCGAGGCCTCGCCCGCCGACTGACGGCAACCGCCGCGGTCGCTCGAATGGCGCGATATGGTTCGCGCCCGGATGCTGTTCGCGCTCTCGACGGGGCACAAGATCGGGCTGGCGGCGGTCGGCGCCGCCTTCATCGTCTTCTCGCTCGTCTCGGCGATGGTGATCCCGAACTACCGGCCGAATTTCCCCGGCCCGCGTGCCCGGAATGCCTACGTCCTCCTCTGCCTCGCCTTCTTCGCGGCGATGATGGCGGCGGTGCTCGTGTTCGGCAGGGAGAAGAAGCCCGCCGAGGCCGCGGCGGCCGGTGCGCCGCCGGCGGCACAGGGCCCGAGCCCGTCGGCGCCGGCCGGCGACCCGGTGAAGGGGAAGGCCGTCTTCGCCTCGGCGCCGTGCGGCTCGTGCCACACGTTCACGCCGGCGGGCTCGACCGGGAAGATCGGGCCGGACCTCGACAAGCTCGCCGACTACGCGAAGAAGGCGAACGTGCCGATCGCGAAGTTCGTCGAGGAGGCGATCACGCATCCGCCCGCGCCGTACGTGCCGCCGGGATTCCCGAAGAACGCGATGCCCCCGAACGGCGGCGCGACCTTCACCGGCACCCAGCTCGCCGACCTCGTCGCGTTCCTCGTCAAGGGCCCGTAGAAGCAACGAGCTCGACGGGCTGGACCGAGGTCTGGCACGTTGAAGCTGCAATCAGGTCGGCGGCACGATCTTCAGCGGCGCGTTGAAGCTGCCGTAGGTGTCGTGCATGAAGTGCGCGTGCGCCGTCATCAGCATCTCCATCGTGTGCAGCGTCGCTTTGTCGATGACGAGCGTGTACCAGCCGGGCGTGTCGGGATCGAAGAAGGAGACCTTCCACGCCGGCCGCCCGGCGAACGCGACCGTCCCGAGCAGGTGGGCGTCCTCGATCTCCACCCAGTAGGGCGTCGGCTGCGTGATCGGCGTCTGCACCGATGCGATCCAGCGCGACGAGCCCGCCGGCCGGTCCCAGCGCGCGTCGCCGATGATGACCGCGTCGCCGCCGTTCCGAATCGAGTACGTGAGCCTGTCCGGCGCCACGATGCGGTAGATCGTCGTCAGCCGCACGTGTCCGTCGCCGAGGCTGTCGTGGATGACGAGCGTCCGCAGGCTCTTGTAGACGCGGGTGGCCTGCTCGACGAGCTTCGTCGCGGGCGGCGACGGCCATAGCGTCGGCATCGCGAACTCGACCCGGCGCGCGCCGACCGCGACGGTCACCGCCCGCGGCCGCGCGACGGGCGCCGTCGCCCGGTAGCAGCCCGCTCCGCACGCGGTTGCGGTGACCGTCGCGCTGCGCGAGCCGCGCACGTCGAACCGGACCGCAACCCCCTTGACGCCGGCGCCGTTCGGGTCGATCACGGAAGCCTGCAGCCCAACGCTCCGCTTCCCGGGCACGACCGCAAGGCCGAGCGCGTTCGGCCCGGCCTCGCTTCCGAGGACGATCGAGCCGCGCGGCGGTGTCGGGAACGAGGCGGCGTTCACCGACGGCGGCGCTGTCGTCGCGGCGGGCGTGGGCGCGGCCGCCGAGCTCGTCGCCGGCGTCGCGACCGGCGGCAGGCCCTGGAGCAGGGTCACGACGAAGACGGCGGCGCCGAGGCCGGCCGCGAGCGCGCCGATCGCCGCGAGTATGCGCAGGCAGAGGACGATCGACGACGTCTCCATCGCTCGCGGACACGGTAGCCGTGCGTGCCTGGGCGGTCGCGCTGGCGGAACGCCGGGCCGGTTGCCAGTGCGAGAACGCGCGCGACGAGGTCGCGGCGAGCGCAGGTCGCGCGTCGCGACCTCGTCGATCGCCGCGCGCAGCGAGACGCTCACAGCTCGCGGGGGAGCCGAGCGTCGTCGAGGTCGACGCGGTCGCCGCGCATGCGCACGCCCTCGCGCAGCAGCAGCTCGCGCTGCCGCCGTCCCTGCGTCAGCGACCCGTCGGCGCGCACGACGCGATGCCAGGGCAGGTCGTCCGTCGTCGCGAGCACGCGGCCGACGAGGCGCGGCGCGCGCGGGTCGATGTCGCCGTAGGTGCGGACGAAGCCCGGGGGGATCGCACGGACGCGCTCGACGATCCGTGCAGTCCGGTTCGCGCGCGTCTCGCGGCCCGGCGGCACGCGGCGTCCTAGTAGACCACCGGCGGCGGGTCGCCGTCGAGGCTCGCGGCGAGCGTCCGGTCCCAGTTGCACGTGCTGCACGCATGCCGGACGACGGCACGGGCGAAGTCGACCGCGGCCCGGTGCGGGTCGTCGGTCTCTCGTACGTCGTCCCAGTCGAGCAGGTAGAGGCCGAGCGGCTCGTCCCAGCGCACGCCGTCGAGCGGCAGCGCCGCGTCGCCGAAGCCGTCGGCGGCGGGAAACGCGTAGCCGAAGAAAGCAGCGTGCGGATAGCGCGAGTCGCCCGGCCACCAGCCGATCGCGATCTCTTCAGTGTCCATCGAGTTGCGCGTGATGAAGTCGTCGCGCGGCGGGTCGGCCGGTCTGCCGGAGTAGAGGTTGACGGCGAGGTCGAACGACCCCCACCACGCGTTGACCGGGGTCGAACGGCCGCGAAACGGCGCGCGCACCTCCGCGAGCACGAGCGCGGCGTGCGTCGCGGCGGCGAGGTAGTCGGCGACCCGGCCTTCGTCGTAGGTCGAGTGCTCGGCGTCCTCGTCGAGCGGCGTCGTCCACGGCGTCTCCTGCGGCCTCGGATCGACGTCGAACGGGCCCACGAGCTCCCGCGCCGCCGCGATCACCGCCCGGAAGACGTCGCCGGCGGCCCGGTCCGGTCGCAGCGGGACGCGCCGCGCGCGCCCGTCGCAGTGCTCGACGACCGCCTCGTGCGCATGCAGGTCGAGCGCCGCCACGAGCGCGCCCGCTCCGTCCGGCGCGGGCAGCAGGCCGGTCTCCCAGCCGCGCGCCGTGAGCCGCAGCGCCGCATGCTGAAGCTGTGGCTCGGGCGCGGCGAGCGCGACCGCGAGCTTGCCGAGCGCCTGTGTGTGCGCGTGCAGCGTGTCGAGGGTCGGCTGCCAGGCCTCGTACGGGAGCGCGGGCCAGCCGGTGCTCACACGCGCAGGCTACGTGCGAGCCGCGGGCCGGCAGCGGTCACGCGTGCGCGAGGTAGTACGCGTTCAGCACGTCGCCCTCGAGCGCGTGCCGCTCGACGGCGCCGAAGCCGGCGTCGGCGAGCGCCGCGCGGATCCG